>OHNN01001092.1_pt1 | contig 13776 bp, 19 predicted proteins | sample 1569541 | NCBI WGS metagenome assembly OHNN01 (sample SAMEA3879563, study PRJEB24766) | human gut metagenome | biome: human-associated habitat; feature: feces | place: USA | collected 1985/1987 | reverse complement strand
AGATGTCCTCATAAACAAATGCTACAAATTTCTCCCGAAAATCCTTATGCATCTCATCCAGTACAATCTGCATATTGTCCAATTCCAGCTCTCCTTTGTAGGGATAAACATAACGGAACCAGAAACGGATAAAATTATCTGCAATGAAATACAATCCTTTGCGAGATTTTTCCGGATTCTTTTCTGTTATCGGCATTCGCTTCTCTATAAAGCCCAAATCTAAAAGTGTAGACAGATATGGCGTCAGCGAAGATGTTTCTTGTCCAAGTATGCCGGCAATCTTGCCAAGTTTATGATTTCCATCCGCAATTGTCTTAATGATTGAAAAGTAGTTAACTGCTGTCACGGACTCGCTTTTCAACAAGAAATTAGGTTCCTCGTATAAGAAACCACTTTTGGACAAAACAGTATCTTTGAGCTGTTCTTCCAAAGGACGTCCATCTTCAAAAAACTCCAGATATTTCGGAATGCCGCCTGTTACGGCATACTGTTCTACAGCCTGATCAAAAGGCATCTTCTGAACAGCATATATATCCGTAAACGGCAATGGTGCCAAGCGCATCTGTGCTGTCCTGCGACCATACAAAGGACTGTCATAAGACAGAGCATGTTTCTGCATCATGCTGATGAAAGAACCTGACAGGATCAACATCACATTACTGTCTTTCAAAATCTCATCCCAAACATTTTGCAAGATAGATGGAAAAGCCGAATTGGTTTTTACAAGATACGGAAACTCATCAATGACAAGTACCTTCTTTTCTTCTGGCTTATAGTCAGCAATCACCTGAAACAAATCCACCCAATCTGTAAATACTGCTTTTTGCAGTAATGTATTTTTCCAATTCCTCTGTGGCAAGAAAATAGAATGCAGTTTTCTCCTTCAAGAATTCTTTAATAAGCGTTGTCTTTCCAACCCTACGGCGGCCATAGATAACCACAAAGCTGCTATCACGGTTATATTCTGCATCCAGCTTACTCAGCTCGCTTTTTCTGCCTATGAATCTCATACGTAGGCCCTCCTTATAATAAATCAAATTATGATAAATTATTTTATGATAATCTTATTTATATTATACATCTACTAGGCAGAAAGTCAACATTCTTTATTGTGTGTTCAATTGTACGAGTACCTGGCACTGCGTCTTACATAATTAAATATTATGATTTTTGGTGGACACATATTAAACCAGCAGGGACACTTTAAAAGCCAACGTTCCTGTCACCATGGCTTACCTGTCACCATGGCTTAAATTTCAAAATATTTTTTAATTCCCTCAAAAAACGCAAGCACCCCATCCTCAACTGCCAGCTGCTCTAACTCCTCTTTTGGCATGTCATAATAATATTTTCCTGTTTTCAGATCTAATGAAATACAGTCCAGTGGAAATCCTGCTTTCCTGATTTTACTATGAGGTGTATCTGTCAGAAGAAATGGTTCGCTTGCAATTGAAGGATCCATAGTTTCAAAAATCTGTGTTTCATCCAGTACAAGACAGATTGCATTTTGGTAATATGCGGTAAGATTCCCGTACTGTTTTGCCAATCCTGTATAATATGCAATCATTTCATCATCTGACAGACAGCGTCCATTTACATTGCGAACATGAACTCCAGGCTGAATTTCATCTGGAACCTCATCAAAATACAGGCCAGAATCGCAGGAAAACACTGGCATTTTAAATACCTGATAATACGCCATTGCTTTCTGTCTCGCATTTTCTAGCGGCGTATTTCCAGTTTCTGGCACGCTTGGAACCGTGTATCCTTCCTTTTTCAGATCTTCTAGTCCAATAAGATTAATTTCAAGTGGCTTTAATCGAATTTTCATCACGTTCAGTTTTGCCTGGTTCCCCGTTCCAAATAGTAACTTCATATTTATTCTCCTCTATACTTTGGCAAGATCATAAGCTAATCTAGCATATTGATTAAAAAAAGACCCAGAAGGTATAACCTTCTGAGTCTTTGAGTTCTTGATTGTATGAGATAAAATCTCGGAATTATCTCTTGCTGAACTGTGGAGCACGACGAGCTGCCTTTAAACCTGGCTTCTTTCTTTCCTTCATTCTTGGATCTCTTGTTAAGAAACCTGCCTTCTTCAGAACTGGACGATACTCAGCGTCTGCCTGCAGAAGTGCACGGGAGATACCATGACGGATTGCACCAGCCTGACCTGTTGTTCCACCACCATGAACGTTAACTAAAACGTCAAACTTGTCAGCAGTCTCAGTTGCTGCAAGCGGCTGACGTACAACCATCTTTAAGGTCTCAAGACCAAAGTAGTTGTCAATATTTCTCTTATTGATGGTGATATTACCAGTACCTGGTACTAAATATACTCTGGCAATACTGCTCTTTCTTCTACCTGTTCCATAAAACTTTGTCTTAGCCACTGTGATTTCCTCCTTACACTACCTATTAGAATGTCAATACTTCTGGCTTCTGTGCTGCGTGCGGATGCTCTGCTCCTGCATATACGTGAAGCTTGGTGAACATCTGTCTTCCTAAAGGTCCCTTTGGAAGCATTCCCTTAACAGCAAGCTCGATAACCTTCTCAGGCTTCTTTTCCATCATTTCCTTAAGTGTTGTTTCCTTTAAACCACCAACATAGTCTGAGTGGCTGTAGTAAACTTTCTGGTCAAGCTTCTTTCCTGTGAACTTAACCTTATCAGCGTTAATTACGATAACATTGTCACCACAGTCAAGGAATGGTGTGTAAGTTGGCTTATTCTTTCCTCTTAACACAGCAGCAACCTGTGATGCTAAACGACCTAATGTATAATCTGCAGCATCTACTACATACCATTTTCTTTCGATTGTAGATGCACTAGCCATATAAGTTTTCATTAGTTTTCCTCCTGAAATATTGCTATAATGCTTAATTATTAATGTATATAAATGTCTCTCCGGGGCATTGGTGAAACACTTAAAACCTTAATTATGGGCGCACTTATCACGCCACATTTCTGAATTATATAACACATAACCACGTGTGTCAATATACTTTTGCAAATGTTTTATCCAAAAAAGTTATCCACATCAGACAACCCTTGCGTCATCATTATCCACATATTCAATGCCAACAAGTGTAAGTCCCTGTGGAGGAGCAGTCTGCCCTGCAACAGTCCTGTCCTTTGCCTCTAACATCTGCTTCACATATTCAGGCTTGAATCTTCCTTTTCCTACCTGAATAAGCGTGCCTGTAATAATTCTTACCATGTTGTATAAAAATCCATTTCCTTTAATACAGATTAGTATCTCACTGCCTTCCTGCAGAACCTCAAGTGAATATATAGTCCTGACAGTCGATTCTGCCTGAGTTCTCACACAGCAGAAGCTTTTGAAATCATGTTCACCAACAATATATGCTGCAGCTTCTTTCATCTTTTCAATATCAATACTGCCTACAACATGCCATGTGAAATTGCGCTTCTGAGGCAACGGAACAGCAGTATTAAGTATGCGGTATTCGTAAGTCTTTCTTGTGTTACAGTGCCTTGGATGAAAATCAGAAGACACTTCCCATGAATCCTGAATAACAATCGAATCCGGCAGGAATCTGTTTAGTGCAAATGTGAATCTGTCTCCAGGTATTGTCGATTCCGTATCAAATACAGCTACATTTCCATATGCATGTACACCTGCGTCTGTACGGCTTGCTCCGGTCACATGCACATTTTCACCTGTAAGCTCGTGAATTGCCTTGTCAAGATACATTTCTATAGTTGGTGCTTCCGGCTGAATCTGCCAGCCGGAATATTCTGTTCCATCATAAGCTACGATAAGCTTTATTCTTCGCATGGCGTTCCTCCTTAAAAACCAGAATCAAACTATTATAAATGTGATATCTGCATGCTCTCTGATTATATTAACTTAAGCGTAACCTTAACCACAATAATGCATGCAAGATACAATGCGATAATAAGATATGCATTAATATCTCTTCTGGAGTATTTCAGCGGCTTCATCTTAGTTCTTCCTTCAGAACCGTGATAACATCTCGCCTCCATAGCCATTGCAAGTTCATTAGCTCTTCTGAACGCTGATATGAATAAAGGCACAAGAATAGGTATCATAGCCTTTGCCTTCTTAATAATATTACCTGACTCAAAGTCTGCACCTCGCGCCATCTGTGCCTTCATTATCTTATCTGTTTCCTCAATAAGAATCGGGATAAACCTCAATGCAATTGACATCATCATTGCAATTTCATGAACCGGAACTTTAATGTACTTAAGGAATCCAAGTCCCTTTTCAAGCCCGTCTGTAAGGTTATTAGGCGTTGTTGTAAGTGTCATAAGGGATGAACCCATAATAAGAAAAATAAGCCTTATAACCATGAATACAGCCGTATTAAGGCCTTCATGCGTTATCGTCAGCTTCCATATCTTAATAAGAGGCGTTCCTGGTGTCAGAAACAGATTAAATGCCGCACTGATTACAATTAATATTACAATTGCCTTAAGACCTTTAAGAATGAATTTAAGAGGTATCTTTGACAGTGCAATTACTATCGCCAAAAATGCTGCTACAACCAGATACAGCCATATATTACTTCCCAGAAACAGGGATATTACGAATATTAAGGTACCCATAAGCTTAACTCTCGGGTCCAGTCTGTGTATTACCGAATCTGCCTGATAATACTGTCCTATTGTTATATCTCGAATCATATTACTTCCTTTATCCCAGTGCTGACAAAATGCTTTCCTTCGCTTCATCTATTGTGATAGCATCTGTATTAACATCAAAGCCTGCCTGTTTTAAATCATTCATCAAATAAGTTACCTGTGGTGCTGCTAGTCCTATTGCCTCCAGCTCCTTATAATGCCTGAATACATTTCTTGGAGTGTCATCATATGTCAGCACACCATCATTCATTACCATAATTCTGCTCACATAGTTAGCAACATCATCCATGCTGTGTGACACAAGAATAATAGTCATTCCTGTCTCTTCTCTTAAATACCTAAGACAATTAAGAATATCATCTCTTCCCTTAGGGTCAAGGCCAGCCGTTGGTTCATCCAGAATAAGAACATCAGGTTTCATCGCAAGTACACCTGCAATGGCAACCCTTCTCTTCTGTCCACCTGACAAATCAAATGGCGACTGATAAAACATATTATCATCTATTCCAACCAGTCTTAACGACTCAAATGCCCTGATTTCAACCTCCTTCTGTGAAAGGCCAAGGTTCTTAGGACCAAAACATACATCTTTGAATATCTCAGTCTCAAAAAGCTGGTGTTCCGGATACTGAAAAACCAGTCCTACCCTGCTTCTTAATTCTTTCATATTAAAACCCTGCTCATATATATCTTTGCCATTGTAATATATATGGCCTTCAGTCGGTTTAACAAGGCCATTAAGATGTTGTATAAATGTAGATTTACCCGAACCTGTATGACCAATAAGTCCGATAAATTCTCCATCTTCTATTGCACAGCTCACATTTTTCAAAGCCTGCCTCTCAAAGCCAGTGCCTTTTTCATAAATGTAGCTGATATTATCTACTATTATTGACATTGAAACCCTCATTTCTAACTCTAATGAGTTCCTCTGTAAATTCTTCTGAAGTCAATATTCCATTCTTTAATGGAACTCCTTCCTTCTGAAGTTCATAGGCTAATTCTGTAACATGTGGCACATCAAGTCTCAATTCCTTTAATTTCTCTACCTGTGAGAATATTTCTCTTGGTGTTCCTGACATTACCAGCTTTCCATCATCCATTACATAAAGCTTGTCTATATCAATTACTTCTTCCATGTAATGAGTGATAAGTATAACCGTTACATTTTCCTGCCTGTTCAATTCATGAAGCACATTAAGTACATCCTTTCGTCCCAACGGATCAAGCATTGCCGTTGGTTCATCCAATACAATACATTTTGGCTTCATTGCTACAATTCCAGCAATCGCTACCCTCTGCTTCTGTCCTCCAGATAGCTTGTTTGGCGACTGGTTTCTGAAAGCATACATTCCTACTGCTTTCAGGCTTTTTTCAACTCGTTCCCATATTTCTTCCGTTGGAACACCAATATTCTCTGGTCCGAATCCAACCTCTTCATCAACAAGAGTTCCAACTATCTGGTTATCAGGGTTCTGAAATACCATTCCGGCAGTCTGTCTTACCTTTAAAGTATTCTCCTCTTCCCTTGTGTCCATACCATCAACCCACACAGTTCCCTCTGTCGGCATAACGAGCGCATTCAGATGTTTTGCAAATGTTGATTTACCGGAGCCATTATGACCTAACACGGCAACAAAATCGCCCTGCTTAATGTCAATACTCACATTATCAACAGCCTTAGTTATTCCCTCAACATTACCATCTTCATCTCGTCTTATATATTCAAATGTGAGGTTTTTTGCTTTAACTATTCCCATATTACCTCCTGCCCTTTTAAGTCTTACCGCAGATTCCAAAAAAAGCGGATAAGTTTCCTTACCCGCTTAAATTGCAATTGAAATTAAACTAATTCAAGAAGAACTTCCATTGCTGCATCACCTTTTCTTAAACCGATCTTAACGATTCTTGTATAACCGCCCTGACGACCAGCATACTTAGGTGCGATCTCATCAAATAACTTGTTTGTAAGATCAACAGTCTTAGTATTCTTCTTCTTTCCAGCAGCTGCTGTAGGAACTTCTGTAACTGTGTAAAGAACCTTATCCATCTGCTTTCTAGCATGAAGTCTTGAAGGAAGATCCTTCTTGATTTCCTTCTCTACTGTCTCATATACAGTAACCTTCTTGCCTTCAGCATCCTTCTTAGGAACCTTTGCTGAAACCTTAACTGTCTCGTAGTTGTCTTTCTCTTTAACTGCAAGTGTGATGAGCTTTTCAGCCATCTTCTTTACTTCCTTGGCTCTTGCCTCTGTAGTAACAATCTTGCCATTCTCGATTAATGCTGTTACCTGACTTCTTAATAAAGCCTTTCTCTGGCTAGATGTTCTGCCGAGCTTTCTATATTTTGCCATGATTTACCTCCATTTGTAACAGCTACACATGCGCTTATGGACTTACTGTATAGCTGCCGTATCTACAAATTAATCTTCGTTAGGTCTAAGATGTAAGCCCATTTCCTTAAGCTTAAGGAGAACTTCATCTAAAGACTTCTTACCTAAGTTTCTTACCTTCATCATATCATCTGATGTCTTGTTGCAAAGCTCTTCAACTGTGTTGATACCAGCTCTTCTAAGACAATTAGATGAACGAACAGATAATTCAAGATCTTCAATGCTCATTGAAAGGACCTTAGTAGTCTCATCCTCTTCCTGCTCAACCATGATTTCCACTTTCTGAGCGTTCTCTGAAAGATTGATGAATCCCTTTAAATGTTCACTTAAAACCTTAGCTGCGAGACTTAAAGCCTCATCTGGTTCTATTGTTCCATTAGTGAAAATATCAAGTGTAAGCTTATCAAAATCTGTATCCTGACCTACACGAGTATTCTGAACTGCCATATTAACTCTCTCTACTGGTGTGTAGATTGAATCAATAGCGATAACGCCTGCTGGCTGATCATCTCTCTTATTCTTCTCAGAGCTTACATAACCACGACCATTAGTGATTGTAAGTTCCATTGTGAGCTTGCTGTCTGCACCATTAAGATGTGCAATAACAAGATCCGGATTGATTATTTCAATATCAGGATCAACCTGAATATCTGATGCTCTAACTACACCTTCGCCTACGAAGTCAATATGTGCTTCTTTAGGCTCAACAGAATTTCCGTTGTTCTTGATTGATAACTGCTTGATGTTCATGACGATCTCAGTAACATCTTCCTTAACACCTGGAATTGAGCTGAATTCATGAAGTACACCTTCAATCTTGATACTGCTTACAGCTGTACCAACTAATGAAGAGAGCATAATTCTTCTTAAAGAATTACCTAATGTTAAACCATATCCTCTTTCGAGTGGCTCAACAACAAATTTTCCATACTTGCCATCTTCTGATTTTTCTGTCATCTCAATCTTTGGCATCTTGAAATTAAAATCTGCATCAACCATGTATAGTCCCTCCTTTTTATGGGTTTTATAAGTTTTATTCTATATTTCCGGTATGGATTACTTAGAATATAACTCGACGATAAGCATCTCGTTTACAGGAACGTCAATAACTTCTCTTGTAGGGATTGACTTAACTGATCCCTTAAGAGCGTCTGCATCTGCCTCTAACCACTCTGGAACAAGTCTTCCGTTAGTAGACTCAAGGATTTCCTTGTATCTTGCTGATGACTTAGACTTCTCTCTGATTTCGATAACATCTCCAGCCTTTACAAGGTATGAAGGGATGTTTACGCACTTACCATTAACTAATACATGCTTGTGATCAACGATCTGTCTTGCTTCTTTTCTTGTTCTAGCGAATCCTAATCTGAAAAGAACATTGTCAAGTCTGAGCTCGAGCATGATCATAAGGTTCTCACCAGTCATACCCTTCTGTCTCTCAGCCTTCTTATAGTAATTTCTGAAAGGCTTCTCTAATACACCGTAGATGAACTTAGCCTTCTGCTTCTCACGAAGCTGCATTCCATACTCGCTAACCTTTCTACCAGCGTTCTTTGCCTTTCTTCTAGATTTCTTATCTATTCCTAAATATACAGGATCCATTTCAAGAGATCTACATCTCTTGAGGACAGGTGTTCTATTAACTGCCATTGTAATCTTACCTCCCTAAATTAAACTCTTCTACGCTTTGGTGGACGGCATCCATTATGTGGAACTGGAGTAACATCCTTGATACTTGTAACTTCAAGACCAGCTGCTGAAAGTGCTCTGATAGCTGCTTCTCTACCTGAACCTGGTCCCTTAACCATAACGTCTACAGACTTTAATCCATGGATTAATGCAGCCTTTGTTGCTGTCTCAGCTGCCATCTGTGCTGCATAAGGAGTAGACTTCTTAGATCCTCTGAATCCGAGTCCACCTGCAGATGCCCATGATAAAGCATTTCCTTCTGCATCTGTTAATGTAACTATTGTATTATTGAAAGATGACTGAATATGTGCCTGTCCTCTTTCAACGTTCTTCTTAACACGCTTCTTTGTCACTTTTTTTGTAACTTTCTGAGCCATGATAACTAACCTCCTGTGAGTTTAACAATTCAATTATTTCTTCTTATTAGCTACAGTCTTCTTAGGACCCTTACATGTTCTTGCATTAGTCTTTGTCTTCTGACCTCTGCATGGAAGTCCCTTTCTATGACGGATTCCTCTGTAGCATCCGATTTCCTTTAATCTCTTGATGTTCATGGCAACTTCTCTTCTTAAGTCACCTTCTACTAAATGTTCTGGATCAGCATCGATAACCTTAGCAATCTTTGCAACTTCTTCATCTGTAAGATCCTTAACACGTGTATCTGGATTAACGCCAGCCTCTTCAAGAATCTTAGATGCTCTTACTCGGCCAATACCGTAAACATAAGTAAGTCCTATTTCAATACGCTTTTCTCTTGGTAAGTCTACACCTGAAATACGAGCCATGTGTTCTTTAACCTCCGTTTGATCAATTAAATTAATATTAATAATAAAGATAGAAAAATGTAGTCCGATTCCTACGCAGCTCGTCCTAAGCTCTATCCCCCGCTTTGAACGCCTGAAATGTGTGCGTCACCTTCAGTCTACTATATTTGATAGCAATGAACACCGTCAACTTATCCGGATGTGTCATCGCTGCAGCCGCAAAACTGTTCTCTGTCCATTATATTAAAGACAGAATTAGTTATAATACCAACTAGTGACATTGATACTATAACGCAGAAATATGAGAAGTACTTCTACTTCTCTGCTTCAGGGTAATTAGCCCTGTCTCTGCTTGTGCTTAGGGTTTTCACAGATAATTCTGATGCTGCCCTTTCTTTTAATGACTTTGCATTTTTCACAAATTGGTTTAACTGATGATCTAACCTTCACTGCAAAAGCCTCCTTTCAGACAAGTTCGGTTGCTATTATAGCACAACCTTTTCTATCAACGCAAGGAAAATTTTACAAAATTTATAAAGAATATTTTGTACATATATTCCTATTGTTTTTATTTATCTCTCCAAATGATTCTTCCCTTTGTTAAATCGTATGGTGATAACTCAATTGTTACCTTATCACCAGGAAGAATTCTGATGAAGTTCATTCTTAACTTACCACTGATTGTAGCAAGTATCTGATGTCCATTCTCAAGTTCTACTTTAAAAAATGCATTAGGTAATTTCTCAACTACCTTTCCTTCAATTTCAATTACATCTGCCTTTGACATATAAGTTTACCTCCTATTATTTGGCACTGGTTTTAATCTGCTTAATCGCATATTTTATTTCTTCATTACTTATAAACAGGTTTTTCTCTATCTTTTCTGCAAGATCACTATCTTTTTGTTTTATGAGCTGAACATGTTTCAGCTTTTTCTTTTTAAGTTTATCTGTCGGTCTTAATTTACCGTCCGACAGATAAACATATACATCATCAGATTCGAGAATCATATACACAGTACCTTTGTCATGGCCTGCTTTAGAACTTGCAAAATATCCCTTTATATCACTCATAGATGATTAACCTAAGATCTTAACTATTGCAGCAAATACATCATCCATAGGCTGTGTACCATCAACTTCCTTAAGTACACCCTTTCCTGAATAGTATTCAATCAATGGCTGTGTCTGCTCATGATATACTGAAAGTCTGTTCTTTACTGTCTCTGGCTTATCGTCATCTCTTAAGATAAGCTTCTCGCCACATGCATCACATATTCCTTCAACCTTTGTTGGATTGAACTGGATATGGTATGTTGCTCCACAACCTACACATGCTCTTCTTCCAGACATTCTGTTTATTATATTTTCATCAGGAACTTCGACATTGACTGCATAGTCAACTGACTCTCCATTAGCACTAAGAGCCTTATCAAGTGCCTCTGCCTGAGGAATTGTTCTTGGGAATCCATCAAGTACATATCCGTTAGCACAATCTGCTTCCTTGAATCTGTCCATGATAAGATCTACTACTAATTCATCAGGTACGAGCTCTCCCTTATCCATGTATGTCTTTGCCTTCTGTCCAAGCTCTGTATTGTTCTTAATATTAGCTCTGAAAATATCTCCTGTAGAGATATGTGGTATAGCATATTTTGCTGCTATCTTCTTAGCCTGTGTACCTTTACCTGCTCCTGGAGCACCTAACATAATTATCTTCATAATATTTTCTCCATTCCAAAATCATAAATATTCGTAATAAATCATAATACACAAAGGACTTACCCGGCATAAACCGGGCAAGTCAATATTTTATACTAATATCATCCGTGATATAAAGAATTACTCACTGAGGAATCCCTTATAGTAACGATTGCACATCTGAGACTCAATCTGCTTTAATGTCTCAAGTACTACACCAACAATAATGATAATTGATGTTCCACCGAATGAAACAGAAGCATTAAAGAATCCTGTACACATTATTGGAATGAGGGCAATTATTAAAAGTCCGACAGCTCCAATAAATACGATATAATTAAGTATTTTGTTAAGATATTCGCTTGTAGACTTACCAGGTGTTATTCCTGGGATAACTCCACCAGCCTTCTTTAAGTTATCAGCTACCTCAATTGGGTTAAATGTTATTGATGTATAGAAGTATGCGAATATTATAAGCAGTACTATGTATACTAATAAACCAATTGAATACTTTGGAGCTTCAACTCTGCACCAGTATGATGAGCTGAGATATCTGGTCCACTCATATGATTTACCAAATAACTGGGCGATTATAACTGGGAACTGCATAAGTGATGATGCGAAAATAATTGGCATAACCCCTGCAGTATTAACCTTTAATGGAATGTTTGTTGACTGTCCGCCAACTGTTCTTCTACCGCTGACCTTCTGAGAGTACTGAACAGGAATCCTTCTCTCTCCATCCTGAAGGAAGCATACAAGAACTACCATAACAATAAGAATTGCTAATATTATTACTGCTGCTAAAACACCCTTTGCAGGTGTCTTTGGTGCAACAAATGTGCTATATAATGTAGCAAAATCACTAGGCATACCTGATATGATATTAATTAAAAGTACAATTGAAATACCATTTCCAACACCCTTTTCAGTGATTCGCTCACCAAGCCACATTAATACTGCTGAACCAGCTGTAAGTGCAGCTATAACTACGATTATACATACTACATAATGCAATGTGCTAAGCTGTGCTGAATCTTTGATAAGACCTGATCTACCAAATCCAACCGCCATAGCGATACTTTCTATTAAAGAAAGACCAATTGTTACGTATCTTGTAATCGATGCAATCTTCTTTCTACCATCTTCTCCCTCTTTCTGCATTTCCTCTAATTTAGGAATTGCAATTGTGAGAAGCTGCATAATGATTGAAGATGTGATATATGGTGTTATGCTCAGCGCAAAGAGGGACATTCTTTCGAATGAACCTCCTGTAAAAGCACTGAGATAACTTAAATCACCAGTATTAATTCCACTAAGTAAGCTACTAAAATAATTGGTGTCTACACCAGGGATTGGAAGTAAACTTCCAACTCTGACAACAACAAGAATTAATAATGTATATATTATCTTTTTTCTTATATCTTTGTTCTTAAAAGCGCCTACAAGTGTTTTAAACATATTAGATCACCTCGCAGGTTCCGCCGAGAGCCTCGATCTTCTCCTTAGCTGCAGCACTGAATGCGTTAGCCTTAACAGTAAGCTTCTTTGTAAGCTCGCCGTTTGCAAGAATCTTGATTCCGTCCTTAGGATCTTTAACGATTCCTGACTCGATTAATGTATCAACAGTAACCTCTGCACCGTTATCAAAACGATCTAATACATTAACATTAATAGCAACGAATTCCTTACGGTTTCTGTTAGTGAATCCTCTCTTAGGAATTCTTCTATATAATGGCATCTGGCCACCTTCAAAACCTGGTCTTGGTGCTCCTGAACGAGCTTTCTGTCCTTTATGACCCTTACCAGCTGTCTTGCCGTTACCTGAGCCATGTCCACGACCTCTTCTGAAATTATCGCTTAATACTGAACCTTCTGCAGGTCTCAAATTAGATAAATCCATCATTGCACCTCCTTATCTGTAATTAGATTTCTTCTACCTTTAACATATAACCAATCTGCTGAATCTGTCCTCTTGTAGCAGCATTATCTGGAAGTTCAACTGTCTTATGCATCTTTGTAAGACCCATAGCTTCAACAGTTTTTCTATGCTTAGGAACAGCGCCGATTGGAGACTTAACTAAAGTTATTCTTAACTTCTCAGCCATTTTAACCTCCATCTCCTGCTTAGCAGGAATCACAATTTAATTAACCAAGGATCTCGCTAACTGACTTTCCACGAAGTCTTGCAACTTCTTCTGGAGTCTTCATAGACTTAAGTCCTTCGATTGTTGCTAATACAACATTCTGCTTGTTGTTTGATCCAAGTGACTTTGTACGGATATTCTTGATACCTGCAAGCTCAAGGATTGAACGTGCTGGACCACCAGCGATGATACCAGTACCTTCTGGAGCTCTCTTAAGAAGAACATTGGCACCACAGAATTTACCAATAAAATCATGTGGAATTGAACCATTTTCATCTAAAGGAACTGTAACTAAGTTCTTAATTGCAGCTTCCTTACCTTTACGGATTGCTTCAGGAACTTCAGCTGCTTTACCAACACCTGCACCTACATGTCCGTTGCCATCACCAACGATAACTAAAGCTGCGAATCTCATGTTACGTCCGCCCTTTACTACCTTAGTTACTCGCTTAA
>OHNN01001083.1_pt1 | contig 13887 bp, 14 predicted proteins | sample 1569541 | NCBI WGS metagenome assembly OHNN01 (sample SAMEA3879563, study PRJEB24766) | human gut metagenome | biome: human-associated habitat; feature: feces | place: USA | collected 1985/1987 | reverse complement strand
GCCTTTAACCTCCTCGCCCTATGGGCACTCCCCCTATATTCCCTTACGGGAACACAGGGGGGGGAGAGGTTGAGATGTATTCCTTTTTCGCCCTTGCTTCGATTTTATGAGGTACACAGAGAGAAAGGGGTGAAAGTGTCGTTTTGAACAGCTTTTTACCCTTTCGGAATTTTGTGGGTATTCTCCTTTCTCCCCAGCCGTGTTTCGTAGCATTATGGGGTGTTCTGTGAAATAGTATAGGGGTAGACACTGAACAATCCCCATTGATTATCGATTGAGCCCAAATCTATATAAACAAAGAGCCGCTATAAATTTTATAGCGGCTCTTTGTCGTATGGGCTTTTTATTTATGAACTTCTACCCGTTGTGTCGAGGGTTTAGTTGCATTGCGCTCCTCTGTGGCTTTTACGACGGCTTCGGCAAGTTGCTTGAAAGCTAATCCGGTAATGGTATCGTCGAGTGCCACGGGGTGTCCCGCATCACCGCTTTCGCAGATACTTTGTACAATAGGTATTTGTCCCAAAAGAGGAACTCCGGTTTCTTGGGCCAGTCGTTTCCCTCCGTCTTTACCGAACAGGTAGTATTTGTTTTCCGGGAGTTCGGCAGGAGTGAACCAACTCATGTTCTCGACCAATCCCAGTATAGGGACGTTTACTTTATCTCCGGTAAACATACTGATACCTTTGCGGGCATCGGCCAAAGCAACCTCTTGCGGAGTGGTTACTACAATCGCTCCGGTGATAGCGAGTGTCTGTACCAAAGTGAGGTGTATATCGCTGGTTCCCGGTGGCAAATCGAGTACAAAATAGTCGAGTTCGCCCCATGCGGCATCGGTGATGAGTTGTTTCAAAGCGTTACTTGCCATTCCTCCCCGCCAGAGTACGGCATCGTTTTTACGAACAAAAAAACCGATGGAAAGAATCTTCACGCCGTATCGCTCGACCGGGAGAATGAGGTCGCGTCCTCCGATGTTCTCAGTATAGACTTCGGTACCTTCGATATTGAACATCGTGGGAGCCGAAGGGCCGAATATGTCGGCATCCAGCAGCCCGACTTTATACCCTTGACGGGCTAACGCCACAGCTAAATTGGAGGCTATGGTAGATTTACCAACGCCGCCTTTTCCCGATGAAACGGCAATGATATTCTTTACATCGGGCAAGGGATTCTCGGGGTTCGGACGAGCTGTTTGTCTCGCCTTTACAGCTATATTTCCTTTGATATTTACTTCTGGACTTACGAAAGTGAGAATGGCAGTTTCGGCGGCTTTCACGACCGATCGGATAAAAGGATCGGTCGGCTTGTCGAAAATGATGGAGAAACTTACTTTGTTACCGTCGATACGAATGTCGTCTTCGATCATTTCATTAGCGACCAAATCTTTCCCGTTGCCCGGGTAACGCACTTTGGCGAGTGCGTCGAGTATTAGTTTCGGATATAGTTGCATATTGTCGTGTTATTTTGATGTTGTATTTTCTTGACTGCTTTGTTTACCGCTACGTTTTCCCCGGTTGAAGCTCCGGTATGTGTCGTAAGGAATATCAACGTCGGGTTCGATGAATTGTTCACGGGGTTGGCAGACGAAACGAATATATTTGATATTCATGCCCCGTTCGAGCCACTGTTGCTCGTAGAAAGTTTTTATTTCCAGTATGTCGTCGGTTATTCTCGAATGGTAGAGATCGTCGGTCGAAACCTGTACGGGATAGCCGTTTGCTTTTACCATTTCACAAGTATAGGTGTACATGAACGGACTGTCGCTTTTCAGATGGATCAAACCTTCGGGCGATAGAATATTTTGGTATAGTTGCATAAACCGGGTAGAAGTGAGCCGCTTTCTCACTTTTTTCATTTGCGGGTCGGGGAAGGTAATCCATATTTCTGATACTTCACCTTTGGCAAAAAAACGATCGATCAACTCTATATTGGTACGAAGAAAGGCTACGTTATTTATTCCTTCTTCGAGGGCCTGTTTGGCTCCACTCCACATGCGGGCTCCCTTTATATCTATTCCTATAAAGTTTTTTTGCGGGTAACGTTTTGCCAGACCTACGGCATATTCGCCTTTTCCACAGCCCAATTCAAGGACTATCGGATTTTCATTTTTGAAGAATTGTTTTCCCCATTTGCCTTGCATCTCAAATCCTTTTTCTTGTAGTGCAGAGAAAGGATATTGGAATACATGTGGGTAGCCTTGCAGGTCGTCGAATTTTTTCAGTTTATTTTTTCCCATTTTGAAATGAATATCGACAAGTTCTGGTTAATTGACTCTTCCTAATTTTAAATGATAGTATTTTCCTGATTCTATTTGTACAGAAAGGATAAATACTTCTCCCGAATACGATTGAGTATCGATTTTCGCTTCGGTCGTTTTGCCTTGTTTTTGATATATTGTGCGTCCGTCGATTGTATACAGGGTTATGCGGTGCATGGGTTCGTACGAATTTACGATGAGCATTTTTTTCTCGAAATATGCTTTCAACGCCTTGTCGTCGATTTGTTGCTCATCTACCTCGGATAAATAACGAATGTCAAACTCTTTCCATTGAGGCGTGTTCAAATAGAGAGATAGACTTTCGTCGGGGATTCCCAGCCGGCAATCTTTTTGCGGAACATTTCGAAAGACATTTTCTCCCAGTATCGGAGGCTCGGTCGGATAGGATAACATAACATTCAATCTCGTGCAATTATCGAAAGCGTGGTCTCCGATGGTCTTGACTGTTGACGGTATTTTTGCGGAAAATAAATATTTCATACCATAGAACGGCCATCGACCTATTTTTTCAGTTCTTTCGGGCAGGAAGGAAAGTCCTGCGATTCTACTGCATCCGGCAAATGCATAATCGCCTATGGTTCGGACAGACTCTGGTAGAATACAGTCGGTGAGCGATGTGCAATAATAGAATGCACCTTCTCCTATTTCTGTTATGGTATTGGGGGCTTGTATGGAGAGTAGTTTTGTACAATGGTCAAAGGTGTAAGGGGGCAGGCTTTCCAATGGACATTCTTTTATATCGACCTCCGTTAACGAGATACAGTGGGAGAAACAACCTTCGCCCATAGATTCTAGTTTTTGAGGGAGTGTTATTCCCGTCAGAGACGAGCAGCCGGCAAAACATTCTTTGCCGATAGATTGTAACGAGGCGGGTAGGGTTATCGAGGATAAGGCGGTACAGTTGAGAAATGCTTGGTTTCCTATCGAACGAAGGACAGACAGGGAGAGGTCTATTCCGGTAAAAGAGGTGCATTGTTTGAATGCATATTCGCCTATTTTTTCCAATGTCTGTGGTAACGATGTGTTCAAAGAGAAACAGTCGCAAAAAGCGAATCCTGCTATTTCTTGTAAATTGTTTCCCAAATCTATGTCTTTTAGTTTAGTACAGCCTGCGAAAGCGCCTTTTCCTATTTTTTCGGTATTCCGGGGGAGCCGTACGGTCGTTAACTCTTGAAATCCGAAGAATGTGTTTGCCGGAATACAGTTGGCATCGAAACGGGTTTGATTTCCGAGGTAAATATCTCGACTTTCGAATGCATCTATCGTACAATCTGCAAGGTCTATGCCGGTTAAGTGAAATAGGGAGTCGTTTATGAAAGCAAAATCGCGAACGTCGATTGTTCCTGAGACGGTTAGATTCGTGATTGTCCGATGCTGTTCTCCGATGAGAGATTGTAGTTGTCCCGCTTCGGTGTGACAATTGTAATTTGTCGCCTGCAAATGTTTCCCGACGGATAGGAACAGAACGATATATAACAACTTTCTCATTGGAGTGACGGCGGGTTTGATTGTTTTATAAAAATAGAGAGATAGGAATAAGATAAAACGGACAAGCTCGTTTTTTATACCAAGTCGCGCCCTATTTTTGTATTTGCAAAGATAGTATAAACGAATGTAGAAACAAATTTTATTTGTCGGGTCGGTATGTTCGGGTGTTTTTGTTTTGACAGACAGAATGTTGAGCCTGAATTTTTGAAAAAATGGAGACTATATTTGGGGGTAATCTTTAATCTCTTGATATGCGATAATGTGCGCCGCAGTCGAGTATGAAATTCAGTACATCTTTGAAAAGTTCTTCTACATGAGACGGCACAAATACATACGACGTGTCGCCGCAATGTTTGCATATGGTTTGGGGTAAGTCGGTTAATTTTACATTGAGTTGTTCCGACATAGCCATTGCTTCGTCTTTTTCGATTGTCGCATAGGTATGATGTTGTACATTTTTATAATCGTAAAAGGTCAGACAGATGACCAGACTTTTAGTGTAGTTGAATCCGACCGTAAGTGTCGACCAAGTGTCGAAGTCCTCGTGGGACATGGCGATGGTTATTTCTTCCAATGTTGACATAATTTTCGTGAATGTATTGTGGGCGAGCTATATATATTTCTCGTAGTCATTAAATGCGGCTGTCTATGCGTATAATGTTTTCGACAATGAACAGATCGCAAATTTCTTTTTTCTCGATTTCGATGTCGTCGTATTCTTTGTTTTCACTGCGTAGGATAACCCTATCGGGATTATCGTGTTTACGAATATATTTGACCATGCGGTAATCTTCCAGCAATATGACGTAGATTTGCCCCCAGAAGATAAGCTGGGGATTTTTTATTTCGCGGATTGCGATCATGTCACCATTGTTAATAACGGGTTTCATACTGTCTCCGCTTACTTTGACAATGCTGCAATCGGGATTGATGAAAGGAACGTCTATACTGCCGATTACCAAATCTTCGGTAAACATGCGATCCCGCGCCAAATTACCGGCGGTTACGTCCAGACCGTATACTTTCGCCCCATTTCTTGCTTCTGGTATAATCGCTTCCGAGGGAAGAGTTAATGTGCGTATATGAGAGTGTGCATCGTTGTCTGAGGGACGAAACATATATCCTTTACCCGTACATAGCCATTCTTTCGATACGCCCAAGTCTGCGACGATTCTGTTGATAAGTGAGTCGCTGACAGGTAGTTTTCCGGTCAGGTGTTTCGAGAAGTTGGACGCATCGATCGATATGCGTTTGGCAAATTCCGACTGGGTTACTCCAAAGTTTTCCATCAATGTCTTGATTCTTTCTATTTTAGCTTCATTCTCCATAGTCGTTCACATTTTTATTTTCATAATATGGTAAAATTACCATAAATAATTTGCTTTTCAATAAAAGCGGTAGTATATTTGTGTGGTTTTATTACCAAAACAAAGGTATAAACTTTTTTTGAAAAACAAAATAATAGATTAGTAATTAATATAGTTAGCCATGTTCCATCGGGGTATATTGCCTATAAAAATTGTAAACAAAAGGAGGAGATACACAGACAAAACGGGTAAATGCAGTGTGAATATACCCTGATGGAAGTGTGCTAACAGAATAGGAGAAGTTATGAGAACGATTGAATGGGAAGCTCCGGCTTTGGCATCATTAGCGGCAGCACATTGGTTGGTAGCTTATGAACGGGAAAATTCGCCACGAAAGAGGGTGAGGTATGAGAATGAAATAGAGTTCGACGGAGTAGCTTATATGTTGATGTGTGAAATCGAATTAGTGGAAAGAGAACATAAAGCGGTGTCGATGATGTGCGGTATAGAGCCCCAATATGCCGATATGCCGGTAAGAATTATTGGAAATATGGGAAAGGCCATCGGCGAGATTTTGCCTGTGCTGAATAACTTTTTGGATAGTTACGGTGTTATATATGTATGATATAAACAGAGGGGTGATCCGAAAGGTGTGGCGTGGTATAAGAAGGATACTTTCGGGGTATATGACGAGGGTGTACCTGTCGGATTAAAGAAAAAGGCTGAACAAACTGTTCAGCCTTTTTCTTTTTTATCGGAGAAATAGAATTATCCGTTAACTTTTGCCATGTGGGCAATCAAATCGAGTACTTTGTTAGAATAACCGATTTCGTTGTCATACCAAGAAACGACTTTTACGAATGTGTCGGTCAGAGCTATACCAGCTTTTGCGTCGAAAATAGAAGTGCGAGTATCACCCAAGAAGTCAGAAGATACAACAGCGTCTTCGGTATAACCGAGAATGCCTTTCAATTCGCCTTCGGAAGCCTCTTTCATAGCAGCGCAGATTTCTGCATAAGTAGCCGGTTTAGCCAAGTTAACTGTTAAATCGACAACCGAAACGTCCAAAGTCGGAACACGCATAGACATACCTGTCAATTTTCCGTTCAAAGTGGGGATTACTTTTCCTACGGCTTTGGCAGCTCCCGTAGAAGAAGGAATGATGTTGCCAGAAGCGGCACGACCACCACGCCAGTCTTTCATAGAAGGACCGTCAACCGTTTTTTGAGTAGCGGTAGTAGAGTGAACGGTAGTCATCAAACCATCGAGAATACCGAATTTGTCGTTCAATACTTTGGCGATAGGAGCCAAGCAGTTGGTTGTACAAGAAGCATTGGAAACGAATTGAGTACCTTTAACGTAAGTATTTTCGTTAACACCGCAAACGAACATAGGAGTATCGTCTTTGGAAGGAGCGGACATAACTACGTATTTAGCACCGGCTTCGATATGAGCTTGAGCTTTTTCTTTGGTCAAGAAAAGACCGGTAGATTCTACAACATATTCAGCACCTACTTCATTCCATTTCAAATCGGCAGGATTTTTTTCGGCTGTAACACGAATAGTTTTTCCGTTTACAATCAATTGACTTTTTTCAACATTCGCTTCGATAGTTCCATCGAATTGTCCGTGCATAGTGTCATATTTCAACATGTATGCCAAATAGTCAACCGGGCAAAGGTCGTTAATACCTACGATTTGGATGTCGTTTCTTGTTTGTGCTGCACGGAAAACGAAACGTCCGATGCGGCCAAAACCATTGATACCTACTTTAATCATTGTAATAAAACTTTAAGTGTTTATTGAATAAAAAATAACATCTTACTTTTTTCTTCTTTTTTTGTTCTGCTTTCTTAAAAACATTTACATTTGTAATATTGTTTAACAACCACAAGGTGTCGCACAACAACTCATCAAAGCAAGCAGCGCAATCAAAAAGGCAATTTTGTATTTCATACAAGTATATTTTGTTCCTAAAATTGCGATGCAAAGGTAAATATTTTTTTTGAATACAATGTATGTGAATGTGAAAATAAAAGAAAAATTTCTTTATTTGCATTGTGTTGAGTTTGAGTAATCTATCTAATATTAATAACTCGTACTATTATGAAAAGTTCATTTTTAGCAGACTTTAAAAAATTTGCCATGCGAGGCAATGTCATCGACATGGCTGTCGGTGTAATTATCGGTGGCGCTTTTGGAAAAATCGTATCTTCGGTTGTCGCCGATATCATCATGCCACCTCTCGGGTTACTGATCGGCGGTGTCAACTTTACAGATTTAAAATGGGTGATGAAAAGGCCTGAAGTAGTCGATGGGGTAGAACAGGCTGCGGTTACACTTAATTATGGTAATTTTTTACAAGCAACCTTCGACTTTTTGATTATTGCTTTTTCTATTTTCTTGTTTATTCGACTTTTGACGAAGTTAACGGAAAAGAAAAAGGAAGAACAAACGGCTCCTGCTCCTGCTCCTGCTCCTGCCCCGGCTCCTTCCGAAGAGGTGAAATTGTTGTCGGAAATTCGGGACTTGTTAAAGAAAAACGAAGAATGAGAAGGAGCTCGTTCTCTGCGAAAAATAATAATGCCGCTTTCTTATCAGAAGCGGCATTATTATTGATGACAGGTTTTATAAATTATCCTATGATATACTTGCTTTTGGGCAGGTAGGATAACAAATATACGAATATGTAAACCGTAATAAATGTACACACGGCGATCAAGGGAATTGTGACATAGGCCGCATCCGAGATAGACTTGAATAGTCCATAATAGAAATTTAGAAACAGAATGTGGGCTAAGTACATTCCATAGCTTTTTATCGATATATCCGACAGCAGTTTGCAGGCTGCATTTTTCCCTTTTAAAGATAATCGGCCGATTAGAGAGAAGAGGCCTAATGTCATCAGGAATACATTTACCGTACAGAATCCCCAACTAAGCTCCAATTCGGGCACAGTGGGAACCGTATCGATACGTGAACAGAAAATCCCGGCCGAGAGCGCGAAACCGACTATGAGTATTATCCAAGATAATGCCGCAGAAGGATAGCCGAATCTTTTCAGATAATATCCTAAAATGAAGTATCCGATGAATCCCGTGAAGTAATAGAGCAACGGTGTGTCGTTCCAGAATGCTTCGCCAAGCACTTCGGGATAAACTAAATGAATATACGGGAGAAAAGTTGTGATTATCCACAAGCCGAGATATCCTTCCAGTTCTCGTTTAGAGGCTTGTTGTAACCAGGGGGAAATAATCGGGGTTACCAGATAGAGCCCGATTAACATGTAAATATACCATAAATGACCTATTTCACACCCGAAATTCACAGGAATGTGTAAAATATTAAGTGCCATTTGGCTAAAAGAATCCCCACGGCTTAATACGTAGTATCCGGCATATAATACACACCATGCGATGAATGGATATACGATTCGGGTGAAACGCTTGCGAAAAAATGTAGAAATTTTGTCTTGCATAGGGAGTAACAAGAATCCCGACAGCATGACGAATAGAGGTACAGATGATCGGCATAATGTGGTTATGATACCAATCCAAAAAGTATTGCTTCCGGTAACAACCGTTCCTCCTTCTCCTATATAGTAAAATTCGCTGGCATGTTGTTGAATGACCAAGTAACAGGCAATAACTCTCAATAAATCGAGTGAATAATTGCGATTCTTAATCATGAAAATAATTGTTTATGAAATGTTCGTGATGAATTTTATCGAATAATTAGTTGAAACGTAGTTTTTCTCCAATGACAGTAGTTAGTATTGTTCTTTTTCATTGGGAAAATCTTGTGTTTTCACGTCTTTTACGTAGGCTTGTACCGCTTCGGTGATCGTTGTACTTAGATCGGCGTATCGACGAAGGAACCGTGGGGAAAAACCTTTGTTGATGCCTAACATGTCGTGCATGACGAGGACTTGTCCGTCTACACCACCACCGGCTCCGATACCGATGACCGGAATGGTTACTTCCTGAGCTACCCGGGTGGCCAATGCTGCCGGAATCTTTTCGAGAACAAGACTGAAACACCCTATCTCTTCGAGAAGATGAGCATCCTCGATGAGTTTATTGGCTTCTGCCTCTTCACGAGCACGAACGGTATATGTACCGAATTTGTTAATGGATTGTGGTGTCAGACCTAAATGCCCCATAACGGGTATCCCGGCACTGAGTATGCGCTCGATGGATTCACGGATTTCGGCTCCGCCTTCCATCTTTACACAGTCGGCATGCGTCTCTTTCATGATTCTGATTGCCGAGGCAACAGCTTCTTTGGAATTGCCCTGATAGGAGCCGAATGGCATATCGACGACGACTAAGGCACGTTTAACGGCTCGGACAACCGATTTCCCATGATAAATCATTTGGTCGAGAGTAATAGGTAACGTCGTTACATTTCCGGCCATTACATTGGATGCTGAGTCGCCTACCAGAATGACATCGATTCCGGCTTGGTCTATAAGAGTCGCCATTGAAAAGTCATAGGCGGTTAACATCGAAATTTTTTCGCCGCGGAGTTTCATTTCCATCAGGCGGTGAGTCGTTACTTTACGAGTATCTTCGGTATATGTAGACATAATTTTGATTGTTTGAATTTCGGGACAAAGGTACACTCAAATTTTTATATTGCAACCTTTTTCACTTTTCAATCTTGTTTTCTGTATATTTGCATAAAGTGTAGAATGGATTGATTGTACGGGGCGATCCTCTTTGCACCCGGAGGCGGAAACACAGATCGTGCAGATATGATTGCGGTTTTTCTGTGATTACAGTCAGCCGATTCTATTTGTTTGAATGAGTATTTATAGTATGGAGAAAGAAAAGTCGTCTCGGGAAGTTCCCGGTTGGTTCAAGATTTTAATTCTTATAACGGCTTTGCCGGTTTTTGCGTGGCCGTGGTTGATGAACCGAGCAACGTTTGTATTTGTCGAAAAAGCCGCTGGCGATGCTTTACCTTGGGCTTTGGTCATGTTATTGCCTTTGTATGTGGTTTTATCTACGTGGATTAGTTATCGGGTGTATAGTACCCGACGAGAGATTTCGTGGATTTTACAAGGTTTGCAAATGCTGGTATATTGGGCCTTGTTTGTTTTGATTTTTTAATCCGTGATTACGGATTGTATAGATCGGGATTGGAAAAATTGATAATGTTCATTACCATTTCATAGGCTTGTTTGGCCGGGCTGTTTGGATTGATTTCTATGGCTTTCAGATAGTTCTCGATTGTGAGTTTCCAGTTTCCTTGTTTCCAAAAGACCAGTCCTTTCAAGTAGTATGCCTTGTCGTCTTTCGAGTGGTTCGAGAGCCATTCGTCGATGTATGCAAGAGCTTTTTCCAAATTGTTTTCTGCGATGAGCCGGTTTATTTTTTCTGAGTCCATTTGCTGCTTTCTTTTGGGCAAAGATAGTGTAAACCGAGGGCAGAAACAAATATGCTTGATAATATGACAACGGGGAAGTCCTACTCTTAGGACTTCCCCGTTGTTTCAATTTGCATCTTTGATTAATGGGTTAGTTTTTCGGGTTTGGGTAGTTCTAATTCGTTCCCTTCGGGAGCCAAGATAAAACCTTTGTTGTTCCATGTGCGCAGATAGCCGCCGATGTTGTTGTTAATCATCAGTAGCTGGAATGCATGTTTGCCTTTTTGCAAAGCGATGGAATTACGTGTGCGAGAATGGCGTATGAGTTTACCGTCGTTACTGATGATGACCTTTCCGTCTATTCTCAGTTCGTCCATTTCGGAGGAAAAATAGTATATGCCATCGGCGGGAACTTCGAAGTAGCCGGTGTAGCAGTATGCTCCTTTGTCTTCGATATCCGGTTTGAATTCAAAATCTTTGACAATCTTCGGTACACTCCAATGCGCTCCATCGAGGTCTTTTACAAAATAGAGGTTTCCCTCGGTACGTCTCAACTCGATACCGGGTTGGGTGCTTTTTTCGGTAGCCGGCATGAGCTTTTCGTGAACTACTTCGATAGAGCGTACCGGACTTAATTTCCCTGAGGGGAGCATAGTGGCTATTTTGACTGTTACATCTTTATTGAAATATAACGGCTTTTCGTATTTTGTCGAACTTGTTTGAGGATCACTTCCATCGGTCGTATATACCATAGGATAGTTACGGCTGTTGTGGAACGTCAGCGTGGTATTTTCGGTATATGCAATACGGTCGGCCATAGGGCCTTCGGGCATGGGTATGTGGTAGTTGATGTGGTGCATATCGAGTCGGATCAATTGATTGTCGAGCCGACGAGTGAAAGAGTTGTAATCTTTTTTCTCTTTGGGTGTCCAATCCAATTCTGCCAAAGCCAGCATGCGGGGATATAACAGGTATTCGGTATACTCGGGGGTTACGGCATATTCGGTCCACATGTTGCATTGTGCTCCTAAAACGTGGTGACGCAAATTTTCTGGAATTTTTGGAGATTTGGGGTCGTAGCTATAAGTTTTTTCGAGAGGGAGTCCGAATCTAATGGCAATGGGTTCGGTTTCGACAGCTCCTTGTCCATGATCTATATACATCCATTTGGAGGGTGTCATGATAACATCGTGTCCCATAGAAGCGGCGGCAATTCCTCCTTCTTCTCCTCTCCAAGACATCACTGTCGCCGATGGAGCCAGTCCTCCTTCGAGAATTTCGTCCCAGCCGATCATCGATTTTCCATGAGCAAGGATTATCTTTTCGATACGGTGAATGAAATAGCTTTGCAGTTCGTGGGCATCTTTCAAGTTTTCGTCTTTGATTCTTTTCTGGCATTTGGGGCATTCGTTCCATCTTACTTTGGGGCATTCGTCACCGCCGATATGGAAGAATTTGCCGGGAAACAGAGGAATGACTTCTTCGAGAATGTCTTGTAAGAATTCAAAAGTTTTGTCATTCCCGGCGCAATATACGTTGTCTTCCACGCCCCATTTGTTGCGTAGTTCAAACGGGCCTCCTGTACATGAATATTCGGGGTATGCGGTCAAAGCGGCAAGTGCATGTCCGGGAAGTTCTACTTCGGGGATAACGGTAATGTACCGCTCTGCTGCGTAAGCAACGACTTCTTTGATTTGTTCCTGTGTGTAGAAGCCCCGATGTATGCTTCCATCGGCGTTCCGGCGTACAGAGCCAACCTCGGCGAGACGGGGATATTTTTTTATTTCTATGGTCCACAGATGGTCGTCGGTCAAGTGCCAATGGAAATAATTCATTTTGAACATGGCCATGATGTCGAGTTGTTTTTTTACAAATTCCACGTCGTGGAAGTGGCGACATACGTCGAGCATCATACCTCGGTATCCATAGGCGGGTTCATCTTTGATTTCCACACAAGGGATTTCCCATGCTACGTTATCGATAATCGTTTCGCTCTCGATTTGGGGAGGAAGCAACTGCATAACCGATTGCATGCCATAAAAGACTCCTTGCGGAGTTTTGGCTTTGACAATTACCTTTTTGGGGGTTACGGTCAGTTGGTAGCCTTCGTTCCCTATTTTTAGCGACTTGTCTATTTGCAGACTGATAGCGTTTGAGCTCCCGCTGTTTTTTATATTTAGATTGTATCCTGTGGAGTATAGGATTTTTGACTGGAAATAGGCAGCTACTTTTTTTAAATCAGCTCTTTGGGTTTTCCCAATGGCAAAAGAGGTTTTGGAATTTAAAATAAAATGTCCGTTTTTCTGAACCAAACTTTGGGGAGTGGGAGTGATGTCCAAATGGTTGTCTTGACCCATGATTACAGAACTCGATAGGACGAGAAGACAAATCCATAGGCAAGAAATAGAAAGTGCTCTTTTCATTATAAATAATTTTTATGAGATGAATAATAGGGTCGTTAGTTTTCTCCGTAGTTTACAGTAATGTTGATTACATTCATGTTGTTTACTTCTATTTCGACAGTTTGGTATCCCGATTTTTTGAAGATGAGATATTCGTGATTGCCGGTAGTGAATTTGAACTGACCTTTTGCGTCGGTAACAGCAATGGTTTTTCCGGTGCTTTTTTCAATAATCTGCATATCGGGAACGAGGGTCGCCTGCACGTCACGCACTTCTCCTTTCACTTCCATTTGGCGGGAACTTTTTTTGTTTTTAGGTTTTACGATTTCGTCATTTCCGATAGTCGATGGTTCTCCGGCCACGATGGTTTTCGACAAAATGATATTATTCGATGCTTGTCCTACTTCCAAAATGAACTCGCCGGCTTCGACGAAGCGTTGGTTTTTCTCGTCGACCAAATAGAGATCGGAGATGGGTACTTGAAGTTGTACGGTGCGGGTTTCACCGGGCGCTAATTCTATTTTTTTGAAGTCACGCAGTTGTTTTACCGGTGTCACATAGGTACTGGCTTTATCTCGGACATATAATTGAACTACTTCTTTACCGGTGTATTTCCCTGTATTTTTTACTTCTACTGTGGCGTGTATCGTGTCGTTCAATTCGTATTTGTCTTCCAGACGATATGTTGTATCGGTGAAATCGGATAATTCTTTTTTTACTTCCGGGATCAGCTTACTGTCTTTCAGTTTAATTTCGATCTTAGAAATCTTATTTCCTGTCTTGAATAATTTACGGGCAAAATTGATATCAGTGATAATATATTGTCCCTCAATGTCTTGTTGTGAAATGAAATAAGCAGTTGGATAAATGGGTTCTGAGTTCAGGGAAGCCATATTCATTCCTGCATTTTTGTTTGGCTAATAAAGTAAAAGAGGAGTGAGGGAATTTAATCCAACTCCCAATTCAGCAGCAATACCGTAACCGATGACAGCTTTATAAGTATCTTCGTTTTTTAATTCAAATTCACCTTCCAGAATGTTATTCT
>OHNN01001082.1_pt1 | contig 13905 bp, 7 predicted proteins | sample 1569541 | NCBI WGS metagenome assembly OHNN01 (sample SAMEA3879563, study PRJEB24766) | human gut metagenome | biome: human-associated habitat; feature: feces | place: USA | collected 1985/1987 | reverse complement strand
CATACCTGCTTGCAATGATAATATTATTTCTCAATAAATTTAAAACAGCTTCTAAATTAATGTGTAATTTTGTCGACGGTTAAGACGGTTTATAGGAATGGATATTCAGAACTTTTCTGCGCTTTTTAACACTCCGGCGAGACGTGAAGCGTTTTTGAAACTCATTAAAGACAACAAGACAAAGCACATTTTTATACAGGGACTCGAAGGTTCCTCGATAGCGCTTTTCTTTTCCAATCTTCTAGAACATAAACAGGCACACATCATCATTGCAAACGATTTGGACGAAGCCGGTTATCTGTACAACGACTTGGTGCAAATAAACGGTAACGACCACATTCTTTTATTTCCATCTGGATACAAGCGGGACATCAAATACGGGCAACCCGACCCCCCTTCCGAAATATTGAGAACCGAAGTTCTGAACCGCCTGTGTCAAAAAGGAGAGTCGCTATTGATAGTCACTTATCCCGAAGCTATCGCCGAAAAAGTTGTCCCGGTCAATATGCTTTCCGAACAGACCCTTCACATCGACAAAAATTCGAAGTGCGACATCATCACACTATCCGACAAACTGAGAGAACGAGGGTTCGAAGAAGTGGACTATGTGTACGAACCCGGTCAGTTTGCTGTACGGGGTAGTATTCTCGACGTCTTTTCGTATACCAACGAATTGCCCTATCGTATCGATTTTTTCGGTAAAGAGGTAGAAAGCATTCGTACTTTCGAAGTGGAAACACAACTTTCCACCGGAAAATTGGAAGAAGTTTATATCGTTGCCAACGTATGCGGACAAGAAGCCTCCGGCATCTCCATACTCGATTTCATCGATAAAAACACGATTTTAATCTGTCACAATCTGTCATGGGTGATCGACAGAATTTCAACCATAGCTTCCGAATCGCTCTCCGAGCAAACCCTTATCGCCGAAGAGGGCGACCGCTATGCTATGCAAAAAATCATCGATGTAACAGCTTTTCAAAAAAAGATAACTACATTTCGAAGGATAGATTATGGAGCAAACAGTGAAGCGAATACACCGGCGGTCATTCGTTTCAACTGCGCACCGCAAGGTGTTTATCACAAAAATTTCGATTTAGTCAGCCAATCGTTCTCCCAATTCATCGAAAAAGGCTACACTCTTTACATACTCAGCGACAGTGAAAAACAGATAGAACGATTGCAAGCTATTTTCGAAGAACGGGGTGACTCCATCTCGTTTACACCGGTATTGAAAACCTTGCATGAGGGATTCGTCGACAACGATTTGAAAATAGGTTGTTTCACCGACCACCAGATATTCGATCGGTTTCACAAATACACTTTGAAAAGCGAGCATGCGCGTTCTGGGAAACTGGCTCTTTCCTTGAAAGAGCTCAACCAGATAGAAGTCGGCGACTACATCGTGCATGTGGATCACGGTATAGGTCGTTTCGGGGGATTGATACATACCGAAATCAACGGAAAAATGCAAGAGGTCATTAAACTGACTTACCAAAACGACGATATTATTTTTGTCAGCATTCACGCCTTGCACAAATTGGCGAAATACCGGGCAAAAGAGGGAGAAGCTCCTCGTATCAACAAACTGGGAAGCGGTGCTTGGGAACGCATGAAAGAGAAGACGAAAGGCAAGATGAAAGAGATTGCCCGCGACTTGATAAAGCTCTATGCCGCCCGTAAAGAAGAAAAGGGATTCGCTTTCTCGCCCGACTCGTTCCTGCAACAAGAACTCGAAGCATCGTTCATTTACGAAGATACTCCCGACCAGATAAAATCCACAGCCGAAGTGAAAGCCGACATGGAACGCGAACGCCCTATGGACAGGCTCATCTGCGGCGACGTGGGTTTCGGGAAAACCGAAATTGCCATACGTGCGGCATTCAAAGCCACCTGCGACAACAAACAGGTAGCCGTACTCGTGCCTACCACCGTATTGGCCTTCCAGCATTACCAAACCTTCAAAGAGCGATTGAAGGAGTTCCCAGTACGTATCGAATACCTTAGCCGAGCCCGGAAAGCCTCAGAAGTAAAAGCCATTTTGAAAGACCTCGCCGACCGCAAAATAGATATTATCATAGGAACCCACAAGCTCATCGGGAAAGATGTGAGATTCAACGACCTCGGGCTTTTAATTGTCGACGAAGAACAAAAATTCGGAGTGGCCGTAAAAGAGAAACTCAAACAGATGAAAGTGAATGTCGATACCCTTACGATGTCGGCAACTCCCATACCTCGCACCTTACAATTCTCTTTAATGGGTGCACGCGACCTTTCGGTTATCTCTACCCCTCCGGCCAATCGCTATCCTATCCAAACCGAAGTACACGCTTTCAACGACGACATTATCAAAGAAGCGATTAACTTCGAGATGAGCCGAGGCGGACAGATTTTTTTCGTCAACAACCGTATTCCCCAACTGTACGAACTCGAAAACACGATTCACCGGTTGGTTCCCGATGCACGTGTCGTAATCGGGCACGGACAAATGCCACCCGAAAAATTGGAACAGGCAATTATCGACTTCGTCAACTATGACTATGATATTTTACTGGCTACCACCATTATCGAGTCGGGAATAGATATGCCAAACACCAATACGATAATCATCAACGATGCACAAAACTTCGGATTAAGCGAACTGCATCAACTGCGGGGACGTGTAGGCCGCAGCAACCGAAAGGCTTTCTGTTACCTGCTCACTCCACCACGCCACACATTCTCGGTAGATGCCCGCCGACGATTACAAGCCATCGAAAGTTTCTCGGAATTGGGAAGCGGCATACACATCGCCATGCAGGACCTCGACATACGGGGAGCCGGTAACCTCTTAGGAGCGGAACAAAGCGGTTTCATCGCGGATTTGGGCTATGAAACTTACCAAAAAATTTTAAAGGAGGCTGTCGAAGAATTGAAAAACGACGAATTCAGCGACCTCTATTACGGAGCCGATTCGGATACGAAACCCGAAGAGTTCGTCTCGGAATGCACCATTGAGTCCGACTTGGAAATCTTATTCCCGGCAAACTACGTACCACAGGAATCCGAGCGTATCTCCCTATATCAAGAGCTCGACAACATGGAGCGTGAAACCGATATACGACAATTCTGCGAGCGCTTGGAAGACCGTTTCGGCCGCATACCCCACGAAGCTATGGAATTGATTCGGGTAGTCCGGTTAAGACGGCTGGCTAAACAATTAGGAATCGAGAAAGTAGGGTTGAAACAGGGATACATGTATCTTTACTTCGTTTCGGACGAGCATGTCGCCTATTATCAATCCGCTGCATTCGGTCGCATCTTAGGATTCTTGCAAAAAAATCCCAAACTTTGTAAATTGCGGGAAATAAACGGTCGCCGCTCGTTAGCTATAAAGGACATCACTTCGGTGGAATCGGCGGTATCGGTTTTGGAGGAGGTGTTGCAGACACCTCCGGTTTAGCAGAAGACGGCACTTCCGTATTTTTCTCTTTCATGGTTCCCCACGGAATACCCCACAACTCATCGGGATTATGGCCGGCCGTCAATAGAGCCGAATTAATATAATCCCGCCCCGACGGATTTTGGAACGGATACAGACCGAACCGGGGCATGATAGCAGCGTAATGTTCGAAAATTTCGGCTTGTATAGATTCATAGCTTACCCAATTTTTATTAGCCGAAAAGCAATATAACTGCAAAGGCAACCCGTTATCGTTAGGATCTAACGTTCTGACCATAAGAGTCAATTGATCGTTGATAAACTTATGTTGTTGTAAATAAAGAGTCATGTAAGCTCTGAAAAGCCCTAAATTCGTCTCGATCGTTCCGTTCACCAGCCCCTCGCTATTTTCGGTATTTTCTACAATTCCTTTTTGTTGTTGAGACTCTTTTTTCTCGATGAAATCGCGCAGAATATCGATTTGTTTCAAATTTTGCAATAATTCGGGGGTACAAAATTTTACCGTGTTCAGGTCGATGGTAAACGAGCGCATAATACGACGGCCACCCGAATCGGACATTCCGCGCCAGTTTTGTACCTCCCCTGAAATAAGCGAATAAGGAGGAATCGTCACTATGGTATTATCGAAATTCTGAACCTTCACCGTATTCAACGAAACATCGATAACGACTCCGTTCACGGCGCCACCCGGCACGACTATCCAATCGCCGTTCCTTATCATATCGTTTTGCGAGAGTTGTACACCGGCGACAAAGCCCAATATGCTGTCTTTAAATATCAACATCAGCACCGCAGCAAATGCGCCCAGTCCGGTAATCAAAGCCATCGGCGAACGTTCTATCAAAATAGATACCGCAATAATCACCCATATCCCTATCAAAAGTCCTTTGATAATTTGTATCATTCCCTTCATCGGCCGATCCCGAAATGCGGTACGACGAGAATAGATACGCCAAAAGACCGAAATTTGCGTATTGATCGAGAAAACGAGGACTCCGAGCAGATAAATCCAGCAAACTTTTTCGATAATCCGTAATAGTTCGGGAGTTCCGTGAAAAGCAAATGGCAACAGAGATAAAATCACCAACGGCGGGATAACATGCGTTATATGGGTAAAGACTTTGGCTTCGACCAACCCTTTCAACAGATCCCCTCCTTTATATTTTATAATCCGATGAATCACATAAATAACAATCATTCTCAAAATCCTTGCAACCACAATAGCGATCACAAAAACAAGAATACCATACACAATTCTATCCCAAACCGGCGAAGGCTCTCCCGTTATTCTATGCAATAAAGAAGATACCCATTCCATGAGCCGGTCGGCTACTTCATAAGCTTTATTCATCAAATATCTTTTTTGTTAAAACGTTTTCATACCCCAGAGAGTTCACTACCGATCAGAGATCGGGCAACCATATCCTTCGCTTAAATAAGTCTCAAACAAAAAAAAGAAATTCCTTTCAGAAGGAATTTCTTTTTTCCACAATAAACGAAAACTAATATATGCAACTATTGAACCGCCACTTTCGTTCCATTAACAATATACATTCCTGCTGGAACCGTTATTTCCGAATTTCCACCCGAAACTCTGACCATACGAATCAACTGCCCGGTAAACGAATATATATAAATATCCATATCCTTTGGAACAGAAACATAGATAGCTCCCGATCCTCCATAAACGACAAGGCCGTCGACAATTCCCGACTGAACACCCGATGGAGTTTTAATATAAGGTTGTGACTCGTTTCCATAAGAATCAATAGCCGTTATAGCATACACATATCCCGATTGAGTATAAGAAGAAACATCTATACTTTTTTCCCATGTAATTCGCTTCAAATAAGCCGATGTTTCATAGGTTTGAGGATTATTAGCCACGCGACTGGGTACGAAATACACGGCATAACGTATCGTTTCATCTGCATCTGCCGACCAGCTTAACATATTTCCCGACACCGAAATATCGGTAATATCGGGCAAATCACAGGGCGTTTTCCAGCTCATAACGGGCGTTAACGCCGGTTCGGTAAATTTATTCTCGGCGACATAAGTATCCAACCCGTAACTGAAAAACTGCGTCGTATTGAAAAAGACGTGTCCGGGAGCCCCCATCAGATCGGTCGATCGGTTCATATCCACTTCAAACCCGCACTCTTCCGTACCTTTGGCTGCTGTCGCGGCGATAGAACGTTCCACCATCGACAAACCGTTATATTCGTTCTCGCTCATGCCGAGCCGACGCAATACACTTTTCATACGCTGCGGACTATTTTGGGGCATCGTAGAAATTCGCATACTCGAATAAAAGTGTCTGTCCATCGTCTTGGCCACCTTCGCCCACCACGGAACCAATGTCTTATACCCCCAAACATGAGTGTTGAAACTCGGCCAGTAACATTGTGGCGAAATATAGTCTATCGTTTTCGCTTTCAACCAAGCCACTCCATCGCAATATAGTTGGGAATAGGCACTCGTTCCTCCACTTGTATTCAAATACTCTATACCATACGAAGCGGCGACACTACTGCTACCGCCCCATATCCCGAAAGGCCCTATACCGAATTTCACGGTCGGTTTCGTCTCCTGTATCATAGCGTAAATATCGGCGATAAGTTTGTTGCAATTCTCACGGCGCCAATCCCCCACATTTTTCCCTTCGGGTTTATATAGACTCTGAGAATAGGCATCTTCATTTTTAGTGCCTTCGTAGGGGTAAAAGTAATCGTCGAACACGATACCGTCGACATTGTACTTGATGACTATATCTTTGATAACCTTCACCAAATACTCGATTACCTCGGGATTCCCCGGGTCGAGAATAAAACTCGACGAATACTCCAACAGCCACTCCGGGTGATTCTTACGTATGGGATCATCGGCTCCGTTCATATTTTTTTCACTCTCATAGCGATATGGATTGATCCATGCATGAAGTTCCATTCCCCGCTTATGCGCCTCCTCTATGGCAAACGCCAGCGGATCATATCCCGGATCGACCCCACGTGTTCCCGTCAAAAACTTCGACCATGGCTCGTAGGCCGAATTGTACAAGGCATCCGACATAGGACGCACCTGCAACCAAACCGCATTCATACGGGCCGCCTGCATACCATCGAATATCTTAATCAGAGCGGCCTTTTGCTCTTCCAAAGTCTGGGTCGATTTGGGCCAATCGATATTACTCACCGAGGCCAACCATGTTGCACGAAATTCACGTTTTGGAGATTCGGCCCAACACCCCCAAATAATACCGATAGTTAAAAAAAGGAAGGATAATTTTTTCATGTTATTCACAAAATATTAGTGTATTTTGCAAATATATCCCTTTAAATTAATTCTTCAAGGCTATTTTATTTAAATAAATAAAACGGCACATAAAATATATAATTATTATACAAAATCGCTAATTGAACATAATACACAGAAGTAAGAAAAGAATCGCTATCTTTGCAAGAAATATGAAAACAGATTACGTTTCGTCGTAATCAAACGACTTTGCGTCTGTTTTCGTGCAGTATTTTGCAACAAATTATTTCGATTATAACCGAAACAATATTATATAATGAGTTTACAATGTGGCATAGTCGGCTTACCTAACGTGGGTAAATCGACTCTTTTCAATTGTCTGTCCAACGCAAAAGCGCAATCGGCAAATTTCCCGTTCTGTACCATAGAACCTAATGTAGGTGTCATTACAGTACCCGACGAACGATTAAACAAACTGGCAGAACTGGTGCATCCGCAACGAATAGTCCCCACCACTGTGGAGATTGTCGACATCGCCGGGTTGGTCAAAGGAGCCAGCAAAGGCGAAGGTCTGGGAAATAAATTCTTGGCGAACATCAGGGAAACCGATGCAATCCTGCATGTATTGCGTTGCTTCGACGATGACAACATTACTCACGTGGACGGAACAGTCAACCCGGTACGTGACAAGGAAATCATCGATTTCGAGCTCCAACTGAAAGACTTGGAAACCATAGAATCACGTATTTCAAAAGTCCAAAAACAGGCTCAGACAGGAGGAGATAAAGCAGCAAAGGTTACATACGAGGTTTTAAGCCGATACAAAGAAGCACTCGAACAAGGGAAAGCTGCTCGTACCGTCACTTTCGAGACCAAAGACGAACAGAAAATAGCTCATGACCTTTTCCTGCTTACCAACAAACCGGTAATGTATGTCTGCAACGTGGACGACAACAGTGCCGTATCGGGTAACAAATACGTGGATATGGTACGCGAAGCCGTTAAAGACGAGAATGCCGAAATCCTTATCTTGGCAGCCAAAACAGAATCGGAAATCGCCGAGTTCGAAACTTACGAGGAACGGCAGATGTTCCTCCAAGAAATAGGCTTGGAAGAATCTGGCGTTTCCCGTCTGATCCGAGCGGCTTACAGCTTGCTCAATCTCGAAACCTACTTTACCGCCGGGCCTCAGGAAGTACGGGCATGGACCTATTTGAAAGGTAGTAAGGCTCCCCAATGTGCCGGTATTATCCATACCGATTTCGAAAAAGGTTTTATCCGAGCCGAAGTAATCAAATACGACGACTATATCGCTCTCGGTTCCGAAAACGCTTGTAAAGAGGCCGGTAAAATGTACATCGAAGGAAAAGAATATGTCGTACAAGACGGCGACATCATGCACTTCCGATTCAACGTATAATTTACACAGTCATTACCATACAAAAAAATGCGATGAAAATTCATCGCATTTTTTATATCCTCCTTCAAGAACCGTCAATGCTTTCCCGATAGATTTAAAATCTCGTCATAGCGGGATTTATTGCCCAAAATACGACAAGCCTCCTTTAAATCTTTATCGTTTTTGATCGACTCTATAATTTCGCCTTTCTGATAATAATACCGTTTCACAATCTCTATCGAAAGCAATTCGGCGATTTCATCGTGAAAAGTCTCCAAATCCCTATCCAAATCGTGATTCAAACAAGCTTCAAGCGCTTCGAACTGCTTCTGCGTGTTTTCATCGAAATATCCTTCGAATTTAGCGACCTCCTTTAAGTCGGACAATATCCGTTCACTCTGTTTGTCGTATTTGAAATCCTTCGATTTCACAAAAGCTTTGAATTCCTCGTATTCTTCGTCGGACAATTTAAAATCTTTCGGAGCCGGAATCGTATCGTGCTCGGCTGCATACCGAGTCGCATAATCGAAGAAATAGAAATCTTTCATCAAATAATAGCTGATATTCCCCCGCCTTTCCATCGAAGTTTCCACATCGGGTTTTATACCGCCTCCGTCACGGACAATCCTACCGTGAGCGGTCTTGAACTCGTGGGTAAGGCTATCGGGAATACGGGCGACGCTCCCGTCGGGATTGCGATGCGAATAATCGATAGCTTGTATCAAACGTCCGCTGGGTATATAATAACGAGCGATCGTTACCTTCAACATACCGTTATAAGGCAAAGGCCGTGTGGATTGCACTAATCCTTTGCCATAAGAACGTGAACCGATAATCACAGCCCTGTCGAGGTCTTGTAAAGCTCCGGCCACGATTTCCGAAGAAGATGCGGTTCCTCCGTCGATCAGCACGGCCAAAGGCATTTTCACATCGACTGGCTCCTGAGTGGTTTTATAAATCTTATCCATCTTCTTATTTCTTCCCCGGGTAGAAAGCACCTCTACCCCCTTCGGAACAAATAAATTGACAATCTGCACGGCCTGCTCCAAAATACCACCGCCATTACTGCGCAAATCGAGTACCAACGAAGTTATCCCCCGTTTTTTCAAGTCTTGTAAAGCCCGTTTCACTTCCCCGGCCGAAGTATCGGTAAAACTACTCAAATAAATATACCCCACGCTATCGCATACCACATCGTAATAAGGTACGGCAGGCATTTGTATCTTCTTACGAGTTAACTCGAAAGAGAGCAAGTCTTTCACACCGGGACGTTCGACCGTAACTTTCAACTGCGTATTCGCAGGTCCTTTCAACCGCTCGCTCACCTTCGCACTCTTCCACCCCAATACAGTATCGTTATCGATCATCACGATTTTATCTCCGGGACGCAAACCCGCTAATTGAGCCGGCATACCCTCATACGGCTCCGAAATGTAAACGGCATTATCCCGCTCCATAATGAAAGAACCGATACCCGCATATTCTCCGGTAGTCGAAAAGAAAAAATCGTCTTTCTCTTTCTCAGGTATATACTCGGTGTAAGGATCCAGACGCGCCAACATCGCATTTACACCGTCGCTAATAGCCTTCTCGGCATTAATCGTATCGACATAAAACATATTCAATTCCTTAAAAAGAGAATTGAATATATCGAGGTTACGTGATATTTCGAAATTTTTCTCGTCAGATTTGCCTGCCCATATCGGATTTATAAATCCCGAACAAAAAGATAATACCGTTACTGTCGCAAAAGTCAACCTTATATTTTTCATTTCACTTCTTTTAATCACACGAAGATAACTAATGCCGAATATCTTCGGCAACCATAGAAGATACTTTTAACTTTATTTCAGTCCAAATCTCATCGCTCATCTTAGTACCGATTACTTTAATCACACGACCCGCCAATAAAGAACCGATAGCACCGCAAACTCCCAACGAGCAATTTTGAGAAAGACCGTAAAGAAACCCCGAAGCATATAAATCCCCGGCTCCCGTAGAATCTACTCGAACCTCTGGTGTCGCAGGGACCTCGGTAATTATGCCTTCACACCCTACGAAAGAACCTTGTGCACCACATTTTACAACAGCAATCCTACAATATCGCGACAATATCTCTGTCGCTTTACGGGGCTCTTCGCCTGTATAGGCCAATGCCTCTTCCTCGTTCGCAAATAGAATATCCACATAATTCTCCACCAAATCACGGATAATCGCATAATTATCTTTTACTACATTGTAACTCGCCATATCGAAAGAAACAGACAAGCCGACCTCTTTTGCCAATTGTACGGCTCGTAAAATCAACGAAGTGTCTTGCACCAAATACCCTTCGATATGCAATATATCATACCCTTCGAACATTTCGGCAGAGAGCTCCTCGGCGCACAAAGTAGCCGCTGCACCCAAGAATGTACCGAAAGTCCGCTCTCCATCGGGAGTTATCATCGTCATGGCACAACCCGAAGCCTGTTCTCCTTCGATCAACAAGGTCTGCACGCCATTGCGCTCCATATCCTCCCGGAAAAAGCCCATCTGAAACAGCTGCAGGGCCAGCTGGTTATACTCCATGGTCTTGTAGGGATTCTCATCCTGCGCCGACACCTCCAGATCGAACTCCGGCACCCGGTAGCAGACCCCCGTCCCATCGTCCATCACCTGCTCCCGCAGGCCCTGCCCGTCGTAGCTAACGAACTCCTCCCGGCCCATGGCCCCCAGCAGCCGGAACTGCCGGGGAAGCTGATAAAATTGCCGGATCAGCTCGATGACCAGCGTCACCACATCGGAAAACGCCTCATACCCGTCGTCGATCATGTTCCGGGACAGCTTGCCCCCCGCCTCCTGCAAGGCGGCGATGGCCGTGGCCGCCGTCACACCGGAGGCCGTTCCGCCGTTGGCCACATCCCGGTTGCCCGCCGTCTCCTTCATCTCGGCGATCTTGCTCTGCATGATGGCCACATACACGCTGTCCAGCCCCGCCGTGTGAATAGGTGCAATGGAGTCCGCCCCCAGATTGCCGTTGGTGTGTACGAAGGGCCTCGTCCAGTCGGCATACTCGTTTTCGTTCACCGCTCCGTCCGACCGGATGAAAAACCTTGGTGTCGCCGCCGCCAGCGTGTTCTTGAGAATCGCCTGATTCATCAGGTCGATCTGCTTCTGCGGGGATTTGCACAGATCCACATATCCGTATCCGCAGGGCGTCCCCTCCTCCGGGAACAGCACGTCGAACACAAAGGGATACTTCCCGTGGTCGTACCACCCCCGCTCCCGCAGCTCCGGGTCGTTCTCCGTGGCATACAGCACCGTCTCCCCCACGAACTTGCAATATTGCAGCACCCTGCGCCCCTTCTCACGGGTGTGGTAGTACCAGTCCACCACCAGCGCCTTGTCGGAGGTATCCACCTGATCGTCATACAGGAACCGGCTCACGGTAAACCCTCCACCGCCCAGCTTTCCCTTCAGCTGGGGATACTGCTCCTCCAGCACCTCATGGCTCACCAGCTCCGTGGAGAAGAAGTTGGCCGAGTCCTGAATATCCGTCACCCCCGGCTCCCAGAACAGGTTCAGCAGATCCATCCGCCGGATAGACACATCCCCCAGTCCGTTGAGCTTGCCCGCATCCCAGAACACGCCATATACGGCGCACCCGCTTTTCAGCTTGTACCACCATGCGCTGGAATACGTCCGCTTGAACTGATTCTTCTTCAGGATGGCCGGCAGAATACGGGTCAGCTTGGCCGCCTCTGCCCGGTCCCCCGGTTCTCTGGGCAGCACCGTTGGCTCCGGGTAGCAGTCCATGGCGTCTGCGTGCTTGGAGAGGATGCAGTTCACCAGCCAACCGCTGGGGGGCTGCGGGTCGCCGGGATTGCCGCCCTCCCCCGTCTTCTCCATCTGCGGCCAGTGCCGCAGCTTCCAGAACTGCTCATTGTCGATGATGCGCCGCTCCAGATTTACCTTCCCCTGCCGGTACTTCTTCAGAAGCTCCGCCGCCCGGCGCACCTCCTGCTCTCCGATGCGGGGCTTCTCCCCCGCCGTCTGCTGCGTCTTGCTCATGGCATTTCTCCCCTTCCGTTTGTCCAAAACAGCTTTCCTGTCCTCACTTCTCCGCCCACCGCCGCCGGAAGTTTCCCCTCCTGTTGCACGTTCCCGTGCAACACCGGAAATTTTTCCCGCTTTCACCGTCTCACCAGCATATTCAGCGGATCGTCCTGCACCGGCAGTGCCGTCTCCACCCGCCGGGGCGGGATAGGCCGGGCCATGCACAGATATCGGCTCTCATCGGCCACATGATCCTCCATCCGGGTGTCCGGATCCTCCGGCTCCGTCTCAGAGAACAGCAGCCCCGGCACGGTCCTGCGAAAGGCACGGCATCCGGTGAACACATACAGCTGCGGATACCCCTCCTCGTCAAAGGCCATCCGATAATGCATCTGCATCCATCCCGGTATCCGCCGGTTGTCCCCCTTCATAAAGAAGATACGGTGCTTCAGCGCCGTCTCATAGATGCTCTCTCCCCGACTGCTGTCCCAAATGGCCGGGTCCGCCACCCCTAAAATATCCCGTCCCTTCAGCCACGGGTGGGTGTCCTCGATACGCCGGATCTCTGCAAACTGCTTCTCTGGCGTCCACTTTACCCCCTCATCCGGCTCCCCGGTGCAGCCATACAGTTCCAGGATCCGATACACCAGCCGCAGGAAAAGGGCTTGGCATAGCCGAAGTCGTAGCTGCGCCAGATGCTCCACTCTCTGGGGATATCGAAGGGCTCGATGACGTGGGTGAACCGCCTGTCCCGATAGTGGGTCGGGTCGTCCACGAACTCCTGAAAGAATTGCCCCTGAAACACGTCCCACTTGCCCTCCAGCCACGCCTGCCGCAGCCGCAGGGGCAGGGCCTCCAGCTGCCGCAGATAGTCCGGCTGCGCTCGCAGCAGCGCCTGATTGTCCGTGACCCTGGCGGGGATGAAGGCGTATTCCTCCGCCCGCTCTCCCGCCCGGTACCGCTGGTCGATGAACAGCCGCTTGATGTACCCATGCCCCGGCCCGCCGGGGTTGCAGGTGTAGTACATCCTCTTGGGGAACTCATTCACCCCTCGCAGACACGCCGCAAACTGCCGCAGCCACTCCTCCTTCAGCTGGGTGGCCTCATCGATACAGATCACGTCGAACTCCGCCCCCTGATACCGGTCCATATCCCCGTCACAGGCGCAGTACCCCAGTTCCAGCACACTGCCGCCGGGGAACACCAGCTGCCGGGAGGCCGCCTTGTATTCCGCCACCCCCGCCAGCTGCCTGCGCAAAAAACGCAGATGATTGCTCTCCAGTTCCGGCATGGTCCGCCGCACCAGCAAAATGCGGATGCCGGGGTACTTCAGGGCCATCAGCACTGCCTTGGTCCGCACTGCCCAGCTCTTCCCGCCACCTCTGGCCCCGCCGAAGGCCACATACTTCTTTTCACACTTCAAAAACTCCTCCTGCCGGGGGTTGGGCCGCTCCAGCTTCACCACCTGCACGCTCATCTGCTCCACTCCTCCGCTTCCTTCGCCAGCACCACCTTCACCGTCTCCGGTCCCTTGTCCGTCCGCTCCTCCAGCGTCACCAGCTCCCGCAGCAGCGCCGTCAGTTCCTTAAGCTCCTTGGCGTCCATATCCTCCATCTGCGCCACCATGCTCCCTGCACTGCGGCACAGCTTTCGGGCCGCCTGCTGCAAGCTGCCCCTCTGCTCCAGCCGCTCCCGCTGCCCTCGCTTATAGACACTCTCCACGGACACGCCGAACTCCTCCGCCAGCGCACGGGCCGTCTCCCCCTCTTTT
>OHNN01001078.1_pt1 | contig 13932 bp, 8 predicted proteins | sample 1569541 | NCBI WGS metagenome assembly OHNN01 (sample SAMEA3879563, study PRJEB24766) | human gut metagenome | biome: human-associated habitat; feature: feces | place: USA | collected 1985/1987 | reverse complement strand
CCCGCCGGATCGGACGCGATGCGGTGCGTGAGCTGACGCTGGAGAGGATCATCGCCCGGATCAAATAGGGTGCAGACCCCCTTGCGGAAAGGCTTTGGAAAGAAAAAGGCTTTCCGCAGCGAAAATCACCGAAACAGATGCTATCTTTGGGCGAAGGATAAGTCGATCCGCTATGATGAAAGAGTCTAAATTCGTACGCACCAAAATCGTCGTGGGTTACGTGCTGATTGCCCTGATCGGCCTGACGGCCATGATCTACGTCTGGCGCCAGACCGGAGCGCTCCTCGAACCGGACCACAGCCAGCAGGAGCTTCGGCGGCGGCGCGGACTGGTCAATCAGACTCTCTACCATCTCTATGAGGCCGAAACATACGGTCAGATGCTGGTGGCCGGTTATGCCAGCTACGAGAATCGTTACAAACGCGAACTCCGGCTGGTACGGGAGTGCATCGATTCGCTCCGTATGCGTGCGGACGACGAGTCGCAGCAGATGCGTCTGGACACGATCGTGCGGCTGATCGCCGGCAAGGAGCAGGGGATCAAGGCTCTGGACCGCAACCTGCGTTCGGCGGGCACGGCGACGTTGTTGAGCGAAAATATCCAGCGGATGATTCCCATGCTGGACTCCCTGTCGCAACCGACTATCGAACCCGATACGATCCTGGTCCGCGATACGGTGCGCGTGGCTCCGAAAAAGAAGCGCAATTTCTTCCGCCGGTTCGGCGACCTGTTCAGCCCGCCCAAGAACGATTCGCAGGTGGTGGTGAAGACCCGGGTGCGGATCGACGCTCCGCCTCGGCAGATGAGTCTGGGGGATACCATCGCCGTAGTGCTGCAAGATCTGGAGCAGCGGGTGACCAGCGAGCGGCTGGCCCTTTACGACAAGGCGTGGCGGGAGGGGTTGCGGCTGCAACGCAACAACCAGCAGATCAATCAGCGGATTTACCGCCTGATTATCGACTTCGAGGAGGAGGAGACGGCCTATCTCTGGGAGCGGATGCAGGCTCGTGAACAGGTGCGGCGCAGCTCGCTCGTCATACTGGGCTCGGTGGCTGCCGGATCGCTGCTGGTGATGCTGCTCTTCGTCGGAATCCTCTGGCGGGACGTGAACCGCAGCAACCGTTACAAACGCCAGCTCGAAGCGGCTAATCGCCACAACGAAGCCTTGCTGGAGGCCCGTGAGAAGCTGATGCTTACCATTACGCACGACATCAAGGCTCCGCTGGGTTCGATCATGGGCTATATCGATCTGCTTACGCGTCTGGACCTGGGCAAGCGGGGTGCGCTTTATCTGGATCATATGAAGAGCTCGGCCGATCATCTGTTGGAGTTGGTGACCGACCTGCTGGATTTCTATAAACTCGACTCCAACAAAGTCGCCGTCAATCGCATCGCCTTCTCTCCGGCCGATCTGTTTACGGCTGTCTGCACCGGGTTCGAGCCGGTGGCTGCGGCCAAAGGAATCGAATTGCGGTGTACGCTCGCCGCCGAACTTTCGGGACAGGTCGCGGGCGATCCCTCGCGTGTGCGGCAGATCGCCGAGAACCTGCTTTCCAACGCGATCAAGTTCACCGACCGGGGGTTCGTCGCGTTCGACGCCTGGTTGGAAGAGGGGCGGCTGCTGTTCCGTGTCAGCGATACGGGTCGGGGAATCGGCCCCGAGGAGCGGGAGCGCATCTTTCAGGAGTTCGTGCGCCTGCCGTCGGCGGGCGGCGTGAGCGGCGTAGGGCTGGGCCTCTCGATCGTCGATCGCCTCGTGAAGCTGCTCGGCGGTACGATCGAGCTGGAGAGCGAACCGGGTGCCGGAAGCCGATTCCTGGTCGCTGTCCCGGTTGGGGAGGCGGAGGACGACGCTTCCGAAAAGGAAGCCGCAGCGGGGATGTGTCCGGGCAGAGTGTGTATGGAGGGCGGACGACCCCTCCGCTGCCTGCTGGTGGATGACGACCCCCTGCAACTTGAGATGACCGCAGCTCTCTGCCGGGAGTTGGGAATCGAAACGGAGAGCTGTCCTTTTCCCGAATACGCTGAAAAACTGGTGCAGGAATCCTCTTTCGATCTGGTTTTTACCGATATACAGATGCCCGGAGTGGATGGGTTCGAGGTGTTGCGACGGATTCGGGCCGTTCGTGCGGAGCTGCCGGTGGTAGCCGTTTCAGCCCGTTCGGACGATGAGTCGGCCTATGTCGAACGGGGATTTGCAGCCATGCTGCGGAAACCTTTCGCGCGGGCGGAACTGGTGGCCGTGTTACGCCGTGTCGTGCCGGAGGCGGGGGTTGCCCCGGAGGAGTGTCTTCCGGAAGAGGATGCGGTTCGCGGGTTCGAAGCTCTGACGGCTTTCGCCCGCGACGACGCCGAAGCCGCGCGGGAGATCATCCGGACCTTTGTCGCCGAGAACGAGGCCCATGCCGAAACCTTGCGCCGGGCCGCGCTCGCCGGAGATGCGGTCGCTTTGCGTGCGATCGCTCACAAAATGGTGCCGATCTACACGTTGCTGGGCGAGGAGGAGCTCGCTGCGGCATTGCGCCGTCTGGAGCGTTCGGAAGGTTCTGCGGACGGGGCTTTGCGCAGCGCAGCGCTCGGTGTAGCGGAAAGGGTCGGCGAAATTGTCCGGGCGGCAAAAAAAGAGTATCTTTGCGACCGTTGATCCCCGCCGGGGGCGTATTCCGACAGGAGGCCGTCCGTTCGCATCATGCCCGGACGGGAAGTTGCAGAGGATCGGACGCTTCGGTGCCGGACGATGCCGGAGAAGGAGCCTCGCCGAAGAGGAGCGTTGCGGGAAGCCTCTGCGGGCGGCTTCGGTTTTTTTGAATGAAATTTCGGTATGGAAAAGATATTGATCATAGATGACGATGTAACCTTTTCGCTGATGCTGCGCACGTGGCTCGGCAAGAAGGGCTTCGGAGTCGATACGGCTGCCGATATCGCCGCCGGGCGCCGGCTTCTCGCGGAGGGGAGCTACGATCTGGTGCTTTCGGACATGCGTCTGCCCGACGGGGACGGGACCGATCTGTTGCAGTGGATCGCCGAACGGGGCGTGACGGTGCCCGTGATCGTGATGACCGGCTATGCCGAAATCCGCAATGCCGTGGTGAGTATGAAGCTCGGCGCGAGGGACTATGTTTCCAAACCCGTTCAGCCGGACGAGCTGCTCCGCAAGATCCGCGAGGCGTTGGATGCCCCGCACCCCGAAACAGCTGTGCCCGCATCCGCAGCGATGGTTCCGGCGCCCGCGAAACCGCGTCGGAAGGGGGACAGGGCCTTGAGCGAAGGCGAATTGAATTACATCGAAGGGCACAGCGACGCTTCGCGTAAACTGTACGAATACGTCCGTCTGGTGGCTCCTACCAATATGTCGGTGCTGCTCGAAGGGGCGAGCGGCACGGGCAAGGAGCACGTGGCCCGGTTGATCCATCTGCGCAGCAAACGGGCGGGCAAACCCTTCGTGGCGGTCGATTGCGGCGCTCTGTCGCGTGAACTGGCAGCTTCGGAGTTTTTCGGCCATATCAAAGGCTCCTTCACGGGAGCGCTGTCCGATAAGAAGGGCGCTTTCGAATCGGCGCAGGGCGGTACGCTTTTCCTGGACGAGGTGGGCAACTTGAGCTACGAAGTTCAGATCCAGTTGCTGCGAGCCCTTCAGGAGCGCAGGATAAAACCCGTCGGAGGGCTGCGCGAAATCCCGGTGGACGTGCGTCTGATCTGTGCCACGAACGAGGATCTGGAGGCGGCTATCGCGCGCGGATCGTTTCGTGCCGACCTCTACCACCGCATCGACGAATTCGTGCTCCATATGCCCGATCTCGCGGAGCGCAGGGAGGATATTATGCTCTATGCCGACTTTTTTCTGGACCAGGCCAACCGCGAACTCGACAAACGCGTGGTGGGTTTCGATCCGGAGGCTGAAAAACTGCTCGTGGCCTGCGATTGGCCCGGAAATCTGCGGCAACTGAAGAACGCCGTGACCCGGGCGGTTCTGCTGACGACGGGCGAGTACGTCACTCCGGCCGAGCTGCCCGCCGAATTGTCGGAGGCTGTTCCGGCGCCGATCGCTTTGCGCGATCCGGCGGGAGAGGAAGAGCGGATCCGGCGGGCGCTGGCGGCGGCCGGCGGCAACAAATCCCAGGCGGCCCGGCTGCTGGGGATCGATCGCAAGACGCTCTACAACAAACTGCATCTGTACGGCATCGAATAGTCGTCGGGTGTGGAAATATTCCACATCATTTTGGGGATTTCCACACCGTTCCACAGCCGCATATAAAATTATCAATTTCTTATATCTTTGATTACCAGCATAATGATTTATGCCGGCGGATTGGCATACACCTTGACGATGTAATGAATACAGAGGTTGGGGAACCGAAGGAAAAAAATTATTTTTTAGTTAAAAAACAATCGCAAAATGAAAAAGTTATTCATTGCAGCAGCTGTAATCGTAATGGCCGGAAGCATGGCTTCCTGCGGTCAGAAAACCCAGAAGGCCGCCCAGGATACGGCCGCGACGGAACCGGTAGCGACCGAACAGGTCGAGACTGTCGAGATCGAAGCCGTAACGCCGGAATCCGAGATTCCTGCCGCTGCAGAGAGTCAGAAAACACAACCGGAGCAGGCAAATAATAAGTAGTAATTTGGAGGGTTATTATTAGTTAAACAATTGTTGCTTGCCAGGGGGCGTACCGATAGCGGTGCGCCCCCGCCATTTTGTACCGGGACGGAATTCGAATTTTCGGGATGGGAACGATGCGGCAGGTTTCGGTATCAGTTGGGGAAATCCGACGATTATTTCGCCGGAAGTTGTTGAGTAAAAGTTTGTCCCGGTATTGGATGATTTGCATTCGATTTATTTGGATGTCGTGGATGTTTTGGTTATATTTACAATGTCGAAGATAGTCACCAATGGCCTGATTATAAACTATAAATTATTTTTGCTATGTATTTAGAATCGTAGAACAACCAAAAACAATCAGAAATATCCAAGCATAAATATTTAATTATCAATACATTCTAAAAATTAACACTTTTCGGCTGCTTTTTGATGTTTCCCAAATTTCCACATATTTTTGAGACGTATTTCTGACGTGGAGAATTTGCGGGGCTTGTTTTTTGTCACACCGTGCAGACAGTTGACAAGGGTTTACAACCGTTTACGACAAGCGACAATATCCGCCCCAACATTCAGTGACTGAAAATAATAATTCATTATTTTTTGTTGTTTGTCGCATTGGTTGCAACGACCGGATGCGATAAGGACGATAATTATTATCCCGCTCCGGAATTCGAGGGAGATCCGACGGCTGAATATATTGAAGCGAATGTCGATTTCGATACGCAGATTTCTCAGGAAAATTCCGATCCAGATACTTTTTACACCTATTTTTGTTTGTGCAATGCCAGTGACCACAAAATTTACTTCACTCTTACGTTTTGCCCGACAAAAAACGATGAATTTATAGACCATATGAATGGGCTTGTAGATCCCGGAAAAAAATATACAAACAGATTCGTAACATCTAATTGGTCTATGGATGTACCGGGTCTTATCACCACCTTTTCTCCTCTTATTACGGAGATGGAGGTCTATTACGATGTCGATGACAAATATGGGCCTGTTAGATTTCCATCGGGAATAGAGGAGAAGTATTCGGATTTTACGCAGCGTTTCAAGACCCGGCAGATTTGTGATCCGGGGCAGTGGATTTACGAAGAGTTTACGCCCCGCCGGGCGCGTTGGACGTATATTCTGACCAACGAAGATTATGAACGTGCCAAAATGATGTCGGGAAAATAGGACTGAAAATTCGCGGCGATCGGTTACGACTGATTTAGCCTGCATTATAAAAAAGAGGACTGCATTGCGCAGCCCTCTTTATTTTATGATTCGACTTGCATCATGCGGCAAGGCGGATTTTCTGTTTCCGGTTTGACCCGTTTGAATTTTTACCGGATGCTTTGCGTACGGCCTTTCGGGAACAGGGCGACTGGGAAATAATCAATAGAAATGCCCGCTGGGAGCGAAGATCGCGTAGCCGAAGTTGAAAGTGAGGTACATATTGTGCCAGCTCTTCAGGTCGTATTTGGTGAGCGACAGGCTGACCGGTCCGATGGGCGTGTGATAGACGAACGAGGCTTCGGTGATGTATTGCATCTTTTCGCCGGGCAGCCCCCGGTTGTCGCGGTACATGGCATAAAATCCCGTGCGCAGGAAGAAATTGGGCAGCAGATCGAAAGTGGGCATCAGACCGCCGGCCAGGAAGTTTTTCGCCCGGTAGTCGGGCATGAAAGCCATCTGGGAGTGTACGACGGGCTGATAGGCCGGCAGCGACATCAATGTAGCCGTTTCGGTCTGGAACCGGGGGTGCGTGGTCCAGACGGCGTCGATGTTGAATCCGAACGAGAACCATTTGCAGCCGGGCAGGTCGAAATAGCGGTTCCACTGGAATTTGGCGCCGAACCATTCGCGGTGGGCGTTGAAACTTCGCTTACGCCCGAATTCGGCGGGTTTGTGTCGTTCGCGCCCCGTGATGTAGATGCCCGAGAGGGATATTTCGGACCCCCGGCGCGGGTAGAGAATCTTGTCGAGCGTGTTGCGGGCGATCTCCAGCTTGGTGCCGAAGAAGGAGAAGCGCGTGAGGTCGGTGTTGGGATCCGTACCGGGAACGGCGGTGTCGTAGCGGTAGGCTTGTTGTCCTCCGTTGAACCGCAGCGATGCCAGGCTGTTGTGTGTCAGCGGCATGGTGAGTCCGATGGAGAGGAATCCCTGGTTGTTCTTGACCGATTTGGTGTTATCGATCGGCGTGAGGTTGCCGAAGTTGCCGTGCCGCAGGTTCAGGACTTCGAAATTGTAGGAATAGTCGAGCGAGAAGGGTTTCCAAAGGTAGAAGTCCGTGCGCCCGCCCAGCGAACCGGTCGCATAGGTCGGGCCGATGTAAATACCGGCGAAAGCCCATTGCGACACGCGGCGGATCGTGTGGTAGTCGAAACCGATGAATGCCTGGTTGAAAGCCGTCGAGGAGATGTTGCCGCCGATCAGGAACCGGAGGTTTTCGCGTGCGGACATCTTCAGCTTGACCGAATACCGTTCCCGCAGCGGGTCGTACCGGAATTCGGGGTATTCGACCGAAAATTCGTCGTTGCCTATGACGGAGAAGAAGTCGTCGCGGAATTCGGGGAAACTCATCTGCCGCTGCCGTCCGTCGTAGGTGTCGTCCAGCCGCATGACGTCACGTACATAGGCCGTTTGTGCATGGGTGAGTCCTTCGAACTCGTAGTCGTCGAAGATGATCGGGGGACATTTTTCGCGGAAAGCCGCCCGCTTGGTGCGGATCTCTTCGGGCGTGACGATGCGGTGGATTTTTTCCCGCAGGGCCGGAATCTGGGCCAGTGCGTCGCGGTAGCCCGCTTCGATGATCGAATCGGCGCTGTTGAAATCGAGCATGCTGACATTGACAGCCCGGTTGATCATCAGACTGCGTCCTTCGGGCATGTCGTAGTTGGTCTTGTTCATGGCCAGCGAGAAGGCTTGATCGACGAGCGAACTGTTCTCCGTGATGTCGTTGTTTCCCGACGTGCATTTGCTGCCGATCAGGAAATCGGGATGGAACTCCTTGTCGAGGGGTTCCCAGGGGAAGTTGTCGTAGATGCCGCCGTCGTAGAGTAGCATCGTGTCGATTTTCATGGGTTTGAACGCCAGCGGAATGGACATCGACGAACGGATCGCTTCGCCCATGTCGCCCTTGCGCAGCACCACCGGACGGCGGGTGTTCATATCGCTCGCCACGCAGAGGAACGGCACCATCAGGCTGTCGAAGTCCCGCCGGGAAGCTGTCGTGGCCGGGCCGAACAGGTCGGCGAGGGCCAGGTCGATCTGATTCGAGGAGATCAGGTACGAAGGCAGGCGGAAACGGCTCGCGTTGGGGTCGTCCGGGCGGTCCTTCATGTTGAGGCGGATCGAGAGGAAGATCGGGGTGCCGGTATTGCGGCGGTAGTAGGGCAGGTAGCTGGGGTCGATGCGCCCCGAAACCCACTGTTTGACCACACCCGAAGCGACGATCCGGCGCATCTCTTCGGGGGAGTATCCTGCGGCGTACATGCCCGCGATGATCGAACCCATCGAGGTTCCCGACACGTAGTCGATCGGAATGCCGCTCTCTTCGAGTGCCTGCAATACGCCGATATGGTAAAGTCCTTTGGCTCCGCCGCCGCTCATGACCACCCCGACGCTCTGGGCCGCTGCCGGAAGGGTGAAAAGCATTCCCGCCGCGAGAAAAGAGAGGAATTTCCGCTTCATATCCTGATATTTTTATTAACTTTGCCTATTAAACCGTGCGTAAAAGTACAAAATAAAGCGTAAACTTTAGGTTATGAACGATAAAATCAACGAGCTGCTCGAACGGGTGGAGGCATTCAAACCCAAAGCTGCGGCCGAGATCGAGGATTTCCGAATCCGGATGCTGGGGAAAAAAGGCGAGCTGACGGCCCTCATGGAGGAGTTCAAGAGCGTGGCGCCCGAGCTGAAACGGGAGTTCGGCCAAAAGCTCAACAACCTCAAGAACCGGACGCAGGAGCGGATCAACGCCCTGCGGGGGCAACTTGCGGACGCCGCCGGGGACTCTTCGCAGCGGATTCCCGACATGAGCCGTCCCGGTTCTGCGGAGGAGCTGGGTTCGCGCCATCCCATTTCGCTGGTGACCAACCAGATCGTCGAGGTATTCTCGCGGCTGGGCTATACGGTGGCCGAGGGTCCCGAGATCGAGGACGACTGGCATGTCTTCTCGGCGCTCAACTTCCCGCCCGAGCATCCGGCCCGCGACATGCAGGATACGTTCTTCATCGCCAAGAACCCCGACGTGCTGCTGCGGACCCACACCTCGTCGATTCAGGTGCGGACGATGGAGCGGCAGAAGCCGCCGATCCGGGTGATCTGCCCGGGCCGCGTCTTCCGCAACGAAGCGATTTCTTACCGCGCACACTGCATCTTCCACCAGATCGAGGGACTCTATATCGACGAGGGCGTGTCGTTCGCCGATCTGAAACAGTCGATCCTCTACTTCGCCAAGGAGGTTTTCGGCGAGAACGCCACGATCCGCATGCGCCCCTCGTACTTTCCCTTCACCGAACCGTCGGCCGAGGTCGATGTGTCGTGCAACCTCTGCGGCGGCAAGGGCTGCAACGTCTGCAAGGGCACGGGTTGGCTGGAGATCATGGGCTGCGGCATGGTCGATCCCAATGTGCTGGAGGCCAACGGAATCGATTCGAAGAGATATTCCGGGTTCGCGTTCGGCATGGGGGTAGAGCGTATCGCCATGCTCAAATACGGCGTGAAGGATCTGCGGCTCTATTTCGAGAACGACGTGCGGTTCCTGCATCAGTTCGATACGGTGCTTTAAGCGCTGCGGTACACTTCCCGGGTCGGGGAGCGGCGAATCGCCCGCCGGATGCCGGGATGTTCCGGGGATGAAGTGCCGTATCGTTCGCGGGAATACGAAAAGCGGTTCTCCGACGTTTTCCCGACAGACGAAGGGAGGGGCTGCGTCTTGTCCATTGCACTCTTCCGGCGAAGAACGAAGATACAAACTCAACGATTTCAATGAAGCGGATGCTTGCGATTCTGGTGCTCTGCACGGCTTTCTCCACGACTCGCTGCGACCGACCGAATACTATACCGAGGGTGTGAAAAAACTCCTGATCGGAGAGGACACCCTGGCGGCCCGGGCACTGTTCCTGCAGGCCCTGGAGCTCGATTCCGCGTATGCTCCGGCCTGGTTCCGCCTCTCTTCGGTGACTCCCGACGGCGATCCGCAGGGTACGGCGTGGGCACGGCGTGCTTACCGGCTGGACTCGCTCAACAAGTGGTACGGGCAGCTTTACGGGCAAAAACTGCTTGCTGAGGGAGAACTCGACAAGGCGCGTCCGCTGTTCGTGCGGCTTTCGGCGCTCGACCCGACCAATCCCGACAACATTCGTATTCTGGCGATCCTGTACCAGCAGGCCGGGATGCCCTATTCGGCGATCGATATGCTCGATTCGGCCGAGATGCGTTTCGGTAAAATGCCTTTGTTGGGGGCGATGAAACGCCAGTTGCTGATTCGCACGGGGCAGTTGGACCGTGCGCTGGCCGAAGCCAGGGAGATGGCCGAGGCGATTCCCTACGAAGCGGAAAACCACGTGATTCTGGCCGACCTGTACGGTGCTGCCAAACAGGATTCGCTGGCCATAGCCGAGTATAACCGGGCGTTGGAGATCGACTCCATGAATGTCCCGGCGCTGGCTTCGCTCGCCGAATTCTACAACAAGCGCAACGATTCGCATGCTTATCTGGCCGTGTCGAAAAGGCTTTTCGAAATCGACGAGCTCCCCTTGTCGGAAAAGGTCCGCATTTTCCGGCAGCTGACGCTCGACGTCCGTTTTTACCGGGACAACTTCTTTCAGCTCAACGACTTGATTTCGACGCTTGCGATCCGCTATCCCGACGATAAGGACGTCGTCGAACTGTATGCGCAGCACCTGATCAATGCCGGGGAGCTGGAGCAGGCGCTGACCCTCTACAAGCTGCATCTGGCCGACCAGCCTCCCCAGTTGGACTATTACCGTGCGGTGATCGACATCGAAACTTACCGCAAGCGGCTCGATTCGGTTTATCTGTATATCGACCGGGCGCTCGAGGTTTTCCCCGGAAATACCGAGCTGTATGCCCGCAAGGGACACGCCCAGGGGTATGCCGGAAAGTTGTCGCAATCGATCGGCAGCTATAAGAAAGCCCTCGAATACGCCGATACGGACTCCCTGCGCGGGGCCGTGTGGGGATATATCGGCGATGTTTATCACCAGATGGAGGAGGCCGGACGGAAGGACTCGGAACGGGACAAATACCGCCGCCGGTGTTTCGAGGCTTACGACCGTTCGCTACATTATTACTACGATAACCCGATGGTGCTCAATAACTACGCCTATTTTATAAGCGAATCGTCCCGGGATCCCCGTCAGCTCGACCGGGCCTTTGCCATGGCAGCCCGCGCGGTGGAGCTGGACGGCAACAACGCCACGCTGTTGGATACCTATGCCTGGGTGCTGTTCCGTCTTGGACGACTGCAGGAGGCTCGTCGAACGATGCAGCAGGCGATCTCTTTCGACCGCAGCGAGAATCCGGAACTCTACCTGCATTACGGGGACATCCTGGCGGCTCTCGGGGAGAAGTTCATGGCCGAAACCTACTGGCGCAAAGCGCTGGAGAAGGGATATGACGATCCCCGGGCGATCGAAGAGCGTATCCGGCAACTCAAATCCAAGCCCTGATTATGCGACAAGCCTTGAACCATTCGTATCGTTTCCCGCAGCGGGCGGAGTCGGTCCGCACGCTGTGTATTCGTTTGCCGAAGGTCGTTTTGTTTCTTTTCCTTCTACTTGGTGCAGGGTCGCTTGCGGCCCAGAATACCGACCAGCAGATCGCGGCGCAGAAACGGTTGATCGCCGACCTCGAAAAGCAGATCGCCCGGGAGGAACAGGAGATTTCGAAGCTCAAGAAGGGACGTGCCTCGGCCGAGGAGACGGTGCGCCGTCTGGCCCGTCAGATCGATTCGCGCAACCAGCTGCTCGACGTGACGGAGCGGGATGCCCGCAAGCTCGAGGTCGAGGTGGCCCGTACGGACAGCGTGGCCCGGGGGCTGTCGGCATCGCTCGACGCCCATAAACGGCGCTATGCCGAGATGGTGCGCGAGGCATACCGCAACTACAAACACAACAATTATCTGACCTACCTCTTCTCTTCGAGCGACTTCAATCAGGTGGCCCGCCGCATCACCAATCTGCGGGAGGTGGCGGCCATGCGGGAACGGCAGATGGAGCAGATCGTGACGCTTTCGGAGCAGGTGTCCGTCGAGCGGACCCGGCTGACCGGGCAGCAGCGGGCGCTGGATTCGGTGAAGCGCAGCCTGACCACGCAGCGGACCCGCCTGCAGAAAGATTCGCAGGCGGCGCGTGCCAACATCAAGCAGCTCTCCAAGAAGGAAAAAGCTGCCCTGCAACAGAAAATCGCCCGCGAGCAGCGGCTTGACGTGGCGATCGACGAGCTGCGCAAGCTGACCCGGGGCAACAAGGAGGGCAACACCTTTACGGCGAAGACTTCGAATCTGCGGCTGCCGGTGGTCGGCGGCGGGGTGAAGCGCTACAAGGGCAATATGGCCGAGATCGCGGGGCCGAAGGGGGCGCAGGTGATTTCGATCTACGAAGGCAAGGTCGTCGAGGTGAAGCGCAACCGGATCACCAATAAATACGACGTCTATATAGCCCACGGCGAATACATCTCTTCGTATGCCAACCTCAATTCCGTGACGGTGGGCAAGGACGACAAGGTGGCCCGCAACCAGCAGATCGGAACGATCGGGTCGGGGGTCGATGTGATGACCATGCAGCCCGAGTACAAGATGGTGTTCGGTATTTACGGACCGTCGCCCAAAGTACAGATGCGTGCTTCGGATTGCTTCAAAAAATAACCGTCTATGGCCGTACGCTATTATACCGATGACTGTACCTATCGCCTGCCGCAGAAACGGCTCACGGCCGCGTGGCTGGACCGCGTAGCCCGGGAAGAGGGGTATGAACTGGGGGATGTGACCTATATTTTTTGCTCGGCGGCCCGCCTGCTGGATATGAACCGGCAGTTCCTCGGGCACGACTACTATACCGACGTCATCACGTTCGATTACAGCGACCGCAAGGGCGCCCGGATCGTGTCGGGCGATATTTTCATCGATGTGGAAACCGTTGCGGACAATGCACGCGAATACGGCGCCGCGAAGCTGACCGAAATGCGCCGCGTGGTGGTGCACGGTTTGCTCCATCTGTGCGGACAGAAGGATAAGACACCCCGTGCGAACGCTCAAATGCACCGTAAGGAGGATCACTACCTCCGACAGTGGGATGAGCTGTCCAAAGGGCTGAAATAGGGCTTTGCGAGGGAATCCGGTCGCGGAGTTGCGGGTCCCTTTCCCGGTAGGGTTATTTTTAATGCCTGAAATATCCCGTAAAATCGTTCGAATATACCATAAGGGTCGATTCTTCCCGACGGCGGAATGGGCGGTTCAAGGTGCTGAAAAGACGGTTTGCAGAGGGATCCGGCCGCAGGGTTGCGAACTCTTTCACGAAAGGATGTATTTTTAACGCCTGAAATGCTCCTTAAAATCGTTCGAATATACCATAACGGTCGGTTCTGTTCCCGACGGCGGAATGGACCGTTAAAGACGCTGAAACGGCGGTTTATGGGCGGATTCGTCTTTTGTTTGGAACCGGTTCCCGAAAAAAGATGGATTTTCCCCGGCAATCGTATATTTCAATGTCCGTCATTCGACGGTCGTTCGTTCGCGGCCGGAGGCCGTGTCTGTAATGCCGACTCTCTCTTAAGTCCTTTCTTCGGAGGGGAATTCGGGTCGTTACGTTTCCAAAAAGAACGCTGTAATCGCGTTTTCCTTCGTTGGGACTGAAGCGGACGACTTCGCTTGCGGGACGTGTTTCGGAGGTTTCTGGCTGCGGTGGCTGCGGCAGCAGTTGTGGGGGCTGTCGATCGGGTCCGCCGTGCGGCGAATCGGTAGCCGGGAGAGGTGGACTGCGAAGATTCGGCTTTCGGAGGAGGCGTTTCCGCCGTGCGGGGACGGATCCGGCCGTTGGTTGTGTCCGCAACCCTTTAATCGTTTGTATTCTTCGGGAATGTGGCGGCAGGGATTGCCGGTTCCTTGCCGGAGAGAAGTTTATTTTTGCGGGAAAATGCTGACAAAGTTCGGGATTTTCCCGCGCGGGTCGCCGGAGTGTGCCGGAAGCGGGGAGAATCCGTTTTTGTTGGGGCAGCCCGTATTTGCTGATCTTTTCGGCGCTGCGGCGACGTTTTGCCGCGAGGTTGCCGTTTTCGATCCGACTTTCGCCGTCGGACGGCGGATAGCTGGGCGAAAG
>OHNN01001073.1_pt1 | contig 13955 bp, 7 predicted proteins | sample 1569541 | NCBI WGS metagenome assembly OHNN01 (sample SAMEA3879563, study PRJEB24766) | human gut metagenome | biome: human-associated habitat; feature: feces | place: USA | collected 1985/1987 | reverse complement strand
GTATCCCCGGCGGGTCATCAGCCGTCCGTAGCCGCCGTGACGGGCGGTGAAAGGGTAGATTTTGCCGCGTACGACGGCTCGGTCGCCGGGATTCAGTGCGGTCGAAGAGTCGCATCGCACCACGAGGTTTCCGGCGGCGGGGAGCCATTCTCCGGTTGCGGAGTTCCGCCGGGCGCGGATCGTTGTGCCGGAGGCCGTTTTGCCTTCCCGTTCGGAGAGGCGTTCCCGGACGATGATTTCGTATTCGCCCGGAGTGCCGGTCGGCGGAGCGGGAGTGTGTCTCAGTTCGGTGACGGTCATGCCGAAAAGCAGAATGGCTCCCAGGGTGGCGAGGTTTGCGCCCCGGTCGTCGGCGAGCAGTGCCAGGATACCGCAGACGAGGAATCCGCCTACTAATAACCACAGCGGCAGTACGTAGTGGTCGGCCAGCAGGATGCCGGCCGCGAGCGGCGGCAATGCGCGGAGCAGGGGCATGCGCCGGAGTTTCGACCGGAGGTTTTCGGACTTGAGTCGTAGCATAACGGAGCCGGATCGCGGGAAATGGACGGAGAACCGGGCTTTGACTTTGTGTTTTTTTCGTTTTCTGCGTTCGGCAGGACCTCGCGGGCAGTCGCGGGCCTCGTCGATCGGATATTTGCGGTTTGCCTCCTTTGGAGGCGGCGGAATATTCCCGCCTCTTCGTTGCATCCGCTTCGAGTGTCGGTTTTCGGATTCGGCGATTTTCCGATTCGTAAAGATAATTATTTTTCGGAAGAATAAGCCGTTCGGATGTATGGATAATACAAAACGACACGCATCATTCTATTTGATGCGTGTCGTTTTGTCGTGTCGGAGATCTTTTCGCCCGTTTAGAACGATGCGAATGTGTTCCAGTTCGAATTTTGCTCCGCTGCGGCCTGAATGTCGGCAGGCAGGTTGGCGAAGAAATCGAAGCCGGTGAGCCGTTCGATCTCGGCGACGGAAGTCGCATAGTTCGTGTAACTATCGTTCGAGTACTCCCTGTGTTCCATCCAGAAACCGATCGTCATGGCCGACGTCACTTTGTTCGACGCGTCGCGCCGGACTTTCAACAACGCTTTGTAGTAATAGTTCGGTACGGGGCATCGTTTGCTGTCCGACTTCGGTGTGATCCAGGTGATCGCTTCGTGGTTGCCTGCGGTCTGGAGAATAGCGCCCGTCACCACATATACCGTGTCCGTAGTCGCAGCGATATTTCGGACGCCGCTTTCGAGCTGCTGCCAAATACCGCCGTTGAATTTGTTCTGAATCTGCGGCGTGGAATTGGTTGCGTAATAGGTCTGTACGACCAATTCGTCCGAACCGTTGCGGTCGGCGTTGGGTATCTGGTGCCCCCGGGCGTAGAACTCTTTCGAATTGTCATATCCGTCCGATGTGGTAGCTCCGAGATTGACCCCGTAGCTGCTCGACCAGACGTTGATCTGTTCGGATTCGGCCAGTCCGGGATTGCGCTGCCATTTGTCGGAACGTCCGTTTCCCATGTGTCCTTTTGCGAGCGGATAGGCTACCCAGTAAGCCGTGTAGGTCGATTTGTCGTAGTACATCGTGTAGTTGCGCTGCGATCCGGAGGCGGGATAAACCGTCTGCGTGATCGTCTCATCGGCTGTCGTGCGGGCCGGAAGCTCGTACCAGGCGGCATGATCCGTCCGTGCTCCTTCGGTGGTAAAGGTTGTCGAAGAACTCTGCGGCGTGGAGCCGTTGGTCGCCGTTACGACGCCGTAAACCGTGTACGTCGTTGCGGGCAGAAGATCGGAGAGGTTGGCGGTCGCTTCGTTTCCGACAACAGCGGCAACGACACTTCCCGTGTCGCTGCCGTTCGTTGCGGAATAGAAGAACTGCACCTCGGTTGCGTAAGCGGCGTCGGTCAGACTACTGGAAACCTTCGCTGTGCTCGAAGTTATGTCGCTTACGCTCGGTGTGGCAATTCCCGGGGTAGGGTCTGGGGAAGGATTATCGCCTCCCCCTTCTCCCGAGTTTCAGTTGATCGTGATGGTTTTAATCATCAACGACTTGCCGCCCGATTCGGTGTTTAACGTAAGGACGATCTCGCCGGACAGCGGAGTTTCCGATTCGACGACATACTCCTGGTTATTCGTTTTTGCCAAGGAGATCTTTTCGCCGAGTGCTTGTCCACCGACGGTTGCATTCACGGTACTTAAGTTTGCCGTATTTGCCGACATAACCAACGTGATTTTTTTGATTCCTCCGGTATAATCGGACGTTTTTATGGTGACACCGCTGGGTTTCGACCAGGAAAGACCGCGTATCCCGCTATTGGTATCGAATGCAGTGGGCGCTTTGCTTGCAGTCCATGTCAGTCCGTTTACTGTTAAGCCGGCAGCGATCTTGTCTTTATCCGCGCTTTTGAAGGTGTAGGTCCAAGTTTCTCCGACACCGCCTTCCGGCTTGCTGTTCTGGGTAATGAGCAATGTCGCGTTGGCTGTACCCAGTGAAGTAGTGGCGGTAAGAACGATGCGTGCTGTACGAGGTGTTGCGACCGTATTCTCTGTGGCTGCGACTTCGAGGCGATTTTCGCTGCCGTTGTAATCACCTGTGGTGATCCAGTCCGGCTGTTCGGTTCCTTCAGTGCCGTCGTAAATAGCGACGGAAACGTCTTGCGTTTCGGCGTTCTTCAACGTAACGGGGATATAGTGAGTTTCCGTATCGTTATAAGACAGTGTCAGGGTGGATGGATCCAACGTGATTTGAGGCAACTTGACGTATTCGGCAGGGATCAGGGTCAGATCTTTTGTCTGACTGCCGGTATAGAATCCGAAACCGAGGTTTGCTGTATTATTTTTCGCCAAAATACGGGAAGGGGTCGCTGCCGATGCGATTTGGTAAGTGCCTTTGTCCTTGTCCTTGGTAATTATCAAGTCGTAAGCCTCCGTAGAGATCGTAGCGCTGTTGCCGCTTTCCCAGGAGAGGTAGTTCTCGCCTTGACTGATCGTGTAGTTGTCACCCGATTTGGTAATTGTCCAAATGAGGGTTTCGTCCCCGGTTTTGTAGGGATTAGACGGCGTAATCACTACGGGAGCCAAACGGGAGCTTTCAGCTAAAGAACTCATTGCATAGGTTGTTTCGGATTGGGTCGCCGTGATGACGTAGTCGCCGCTCAATGTTTCGGTTGTCTCTTCCGCAGCGTCGGTCATATCGACCGCGAAAGTCGAACTGTCGCCTGCTGCGAAAGCCAGGGGCCGGCCCTCCTGAACGGTTACCGTCTTGGTGAAGATCTTCGATGCGGTGGTCACGGTAACGGTGAATGTTTCACCGGCTGCCACCTCGAACGGGAAGCAGGTGAAATAGGCGGTCATGCCCGTTGCGCCGTTGGCCTTAAGGTTCATCTCCGAAGAGTAGCTCAGCGTCACGTTGTCCGAGAAATTACCGGGATAACCGTACTCCTTGACGGTGCCTGCCGTCATATCGACATAGCTACGGCCCGTGACCTTCTTATCTGGAGCCGTGAATTCGACGCCAAGGACAGGCTCCTCCGATGCGAGGTTTTTGACCGTCATCTTACCGATGGCAACGGCACGGCCGAAACTCATTGGCAGTTCGGTCGGCTGACTCTCCAGCGAGATCGATTTGGCGATCAGCAGGTCCGCGTTCGAATCGAAGCTCGTAGCGGTCGGCTGTTGAGATGTGCGTGTGACGACTTTCATGTTGGTAATATCCGTATTGTTGGACGTAATCCATGCCGAGGCGGGATAAACCGCGTTATAAACGAGCGGAGTGTTCGTATTCTCCGGGAACGATACGGCGAATTTCGCCGTGCCGTCGCTTACCGTACCTTCCTGCGAGTTGGCGTATGTGGTTTTGGAGGCGGCCGTTTCGAACACCTGAAGGTATTCGCCGGTTTCGTTCCACGAGATTTTCCCCGTCAGGGGATCATACGTCGTACGGGAACCGGATGCCGATTCGAGTTCAGACGATGCGGTGACCGTCATCGTTACTTTACGACCGTTCGACGGGTCGGAAACCGTGTCGTCTTTGGAACAGGCTGCGAACAGAGATGCACACACTGCGACAGCCAAAATGGATTTGAAAAAAGTTTTCATAGTCGTAGGATGTGTTTGTTAGTATTCTCCGTAATCGGTGTCATTAACGCTGCCGCCTGCTTCGCCGGCTCCGCCATAGTCCAGGACAGTGCTGTTGGCAAAACCTTTCTCGATCGAGATGCTGAGGATCTCAACCGAAGGAGCGGAGTACGAAGTTCCCCCCCCCTTAACCGTAGATTCGTAGTGTTTTTTCATAATCATAGAGGTATTATGTTTGAGAGTTTTTACATCGTGTCCTGGTTATGGGCTACCACAAATATAGACAATATTCAATTAAGGAACAAGAAAGAATCCAAAATTCATCGAATCTTCATATTTCGATGCGGATTATGCGTGAAAGCGTCCGAAATTTAGTATAAATTGTCGAACATGCTCTGGCTTTTGTCGTATTTCAGGTCGGCGAGGGAAGCCGCTTTGACGCCGATGTTGAAACTCCAGCTCTGATAGTGGCCGAAGGGGACCCACGCGAACGACATTTGCCAGCAATGCAGGTCGCGTGTAATGGTGATGGAGGCCGGAGTCAGCTCCTTGGCCTGGAAGTCGTAACCGCCCTGGATTGTTACACCCATTTTTGGCAGAATCGTAACGCTGCCGTTGATGCCGAGCGTTTGGGTGATGTTTTTCTGGTAGCCCGTCGTGCCGTTGTTGGTCGGTGATGCGGAGTAGCTGATCGTATAGTTGAATCCCAGGTTCCAGGGTAGCGAGAAGTCGTAGTAGGCCTGGGTCATGTATTGCCGTCGCAGGGCCGGGTTCATTTGCCCGTAAGGGTCGTAGAAAGGATTGGCGTAGGCCGGATCGACCGGGGCGCTGTTGATGTCGTTGATCGCGGGCGTGGAGTTATCCTGCCGCGATTTGAAGGTATAACCGAACGACCAGCCCGTCGAGACGACGCGGCCCGGGAAGAAGAGCTTGTTGTAACGCTTGCCCTCGGGCGAGACGCGGTAGGGGTCGAGCGTCAGCGAGAGGTTGATGCCGAAATTGTTGAACAGCGTCGTACGGAACGAGACCGGGATGTTCGAAAGTCCCATCGAGTCGGCCAGGAAGTTGTACGAACCGCTGATGCGCAGTTCGTCGATCAGCTTGATCTTCTTCACGCCCGAGGTGTCGCGTTTCGAGAGGACCTTCATTTCGAGGTTCTGCGACAGCGAGAAGTTCATCGACATCGAACGGCCCGACGAGGGGACGCCGTAGGCGTTGACGGCATAGGGCGAATAGGTCGTGAAGCGGCCCGTGGAGTCGGTCTGGCGGGTCTTGTAATAGCCGTATTTGGGGTCGCTGAAGTCCGGGGCGTAGGAGAAGCCGATCGAGGGGGTCAGCGTGTGGCGGATCGCCTGGATCTTGCGGTCGCGGCTCTTCTTCGTGAAGTCGTACATGCCGTAGACCGTCGTGGAGGCCGAAACGCTGAAGTTGTAGTTGTAGAGGCGGTAGAAACCGTAGTTCGTCGGCAGCGTGTCGGTCTGGTTGGTGACGGGGTTCCACTCGAACTCGACCTTCTTGAAATACCACTTCTCGTTGTAGTTGACCGACGGCGAGAGGTTGATGTAGTTTAACAGGTTGAACGACGCCGAAATCGGAATCGAGTGCTCGATGCCGTTTTTCATGTTTTCAAGCGTCTCCTTGGAGAAGACCTCCGATTCGGTGGTGGTCACCGAGTTGGTCATCTTACCCGTGTACTGCATCGAGATCTTCTCGTACCAGCGGTCCTTGCCCTGCTTCTCCTTGCGTTTGAAGGGGTAGAAGCGCGAGACGTTGAAGACCATCGTGGGGAGCGTGATGGAGATGGTCTTGTTCTGCGAGTTCTGCGAGATGGCCATGTTCGCCGACAGCGAGAAGGGCGTTCCGGCCCAGTTCTTCGAGTAGGAGACCGTCGAGTTGGTCTGCGTCGAGAGGATGTCGTTGAGGTTCGTGGCCGAATAGCGGCTGTAACCGCTCGTGGCGAAGTTCACCGAGGCCGAGAAGGTCGAACCCGGGTTGGCCTTGGGGTCCTGCGAGTGGGTCCACTGGATGCGGAAGTTGCTCTGCTTGATATAGTCGTCCTCGCCCTTTTCGCCCGTCTTGACATTCGAATACTGCATGTTGAAACTGCCGCTGTACTTGTAGCGCTTGATGTAGCGCGACGCGGCCGAAGCCTCCCACGATCCCAGCGTGTAGATGCCGCCGCGCACCGCCAGGTCGGCGTATTCGCCCAGGGTGAAGTAATAGCCCAGGTCGCGCAGGAAGAAACCTTTGGAGTACTCCTCGCCGTAGGTGGGCATCAGCAGGCCCGACTTGGGGCCCATGTTGATCGGGAAGAAGCCCTCGGGGATGCCGAGGAAGTAGATCGGCACGTCCTCCATGACCAGATAGGCCGGACCGGTGACGACCTTTTTGCCGGGGATGACCTTCGCCTTGGTCATCGCCAGGTAGAAGTGCGGGTGATCGGTCTCTTCGCAGGTGGTGTACTTGCCGTGTTCGATGTTGAAGGTGTTGTCGGGCATCTTCTTCACGCTGCCGCCCACCAGCCAGCCGTCGCCCTGCTGCGTGGCCACGCCCTTGATTTTCGCCTTCTTCGAGTCGAGGTTGTAGGTGATCGTGTCCATCGTGTAGGGATTGGCGGCTCCTTCGGTGAAAGTGGGGTTGGTAACTGTCGGTTTGCCGTCTATCGTGTCGCGCTTGCCGTGGGCGTAGATGATCTTTTCGTCCATATTGACCCGCATGAAATCTCCCTTGAGATTCATGTTCTGGTAGTTGATATCGCCCTGGTTGTAGATATAGACCGTGCGGTTGCGTACGTCGTAGTAGAGCGAGTCCTGGTTTTTGCCGCTGATGATGTCGTCCAGGAAAGATTTTTTCCGGGTCGTATCGCGCCGGGTCGTGTCCTGACGCAACGAATCGCGCAGCAGCGAGTCGTTGCCGGTGGGAGCCGTACTGTCGGCGGGGGCGATCGGCGAGAGGGGAGGCGCTCCGAAGATCGAGTCGATCTTGGTGTCGAAAAGCGAATCCTGCTCCTCTTCCGTACGTGTTTCGGCGGTCGGGGGGCGGTCGGCTTCCCGTTGAAGGCGCCGAATCTCCCGGCGGGTTTCGCGGCGGGATTTTTGTACGGCTTGTGTCGGAGTGCTGTCGGGCGGTGTTTGGCGTTCGGGTGTCGCGGGATGCTGCACTCCGCCCGGCAGCGCCATGCCGAGCACCGGAAGCAGGAAGAGCAGCAGGAGTGCTCCCGAGAAGATATATTTTGCCTTTAGCCTGTCCAAAATTCCAAAAAAAATCATACCTTTGCCGACAAGTCGGCAAAACCGCCCGAAAATGGCTCCGAAAGCCTCAGTGCGGGGGTTTTAACATCCGGCAAATATAGGTAAAAAATTCAGAACCGTTAAATTTTCAGCCACTTTTGCTATGCGGAAATCGCTTTTTCTTGTTGCCCTGTTTTTGATTGCGACACTCTCTTTCAACGGAGTTGCTGCGCAGAATATTGCACAGGGCGTGCGGGTCGTCGTAATCGATGCCGGGCACGGGGGGCCGAAGTTTCCGGGAGCTCATTACAGAGGAGTTTATGAGAAAGATCTCAACCTTCAGATCGCTCTGAAGCTCGGGGCCTTGATCGAGAAGGAGATCCCCCAGTTGAAAGTGGTTTACACGCGTAAGACGGACAAGCAGTTTTCCGAAAGTCTGACCCAGGATTTGCAGGCTCGGGCCGATATCGCCAACAAGGCGGGCGGCGACCTGTTCATTTCGATCCATACCAATGCTGCGGCATCGGCGTCGGCACGGGGAGTCGAAACCCTGATTATGGGTGAGAGTCCGCTGGAGAAGAACGCCAACGAGAGGGCCCTCTATTATAACAACCAGGAGGAGCTGCTCGATATGTCGAACGAGAAGACGGCGGCGATCGTCCGGGCTTATATCCAGAACCTGCAGTTCACCTATGGTGAATACAGCGAAGCGATGGCCCGTCTGGTGCAGAAACATTACGTCAAGTCCGGGCGGCACAATCGCGGTGTGAAGCGGCAGCCGCTCAAAGTGCTCTACGCTACCGATATGCCCGGTATCCTGACCGAGATAGGTTTCCTTTCCAATTCGGAGGAGTATGCTTATATGAATTCGGCGAAGGGGCAGGCTCAAATCGCACGTGCGCTGTGCGATGCGGTGAAGGATTACGTCGCTTTCGTTCGGGGTGCGCTGCTTGTCGATGACGATGCCATTTACGAACAGGCCGATGCCGATGTCGCAGAGCCGGCTTCGGCTGCCGCTTCGGACAAAGCGGATAAGGGTAGTGTCAAAACCGGGAAAGCCGAACAGGAGAAGACGTTTTATGCCGTGCAGTTGATCGCCAGCGCCAAGCGCGTGCCGCCCAAGGACCGGCAGTTCAAAAGTTACCGGGGAAAAGTCACGGAGTTCGTTACCGGCGGCCGGTTCAGGTATAAGTATTGTGTGGGGCGTTTCGATACCCGCAAGCAGGCCGAAGCCAAGTTGGCCGAGGTGCGCAGGGAGTTCCGCGATGCGTTCGTGGTGAGTTGTCGGGGCGACCGGATCGTACAGTAAATAAAACGAAAAAAACAGGTATATGAGAAGAGAAGTTAAGATCGGCATTTTTGCCGTGCTGATGATCGGCGCCCTCTGGGCGGGTATCCGCTTTCTGAAGGGGTTCGACATCTTCAGTCGCAACGCGGTCTATTATGCCGCTTACGACCAGGTCGATGGCGTGCAGAACGCTTCGCCGATTCTGATCCGGGGCGTGAAGGTGGGAGCCGTGACGGATATTTCGTTCGATCCTTCGATCGGTAACGAGGTCGTACTTCAACTGACGATCCAGCGGAAATACCGGATTCCGTCCAATTCCGAAGCCCGGATCTACAGCAACAGCATCATGGGCGCCAAAGCGATCGAAATCGCTCTGGGCGATGCCGGGACCTACCTGCAATCCGGGGACACCCTCTGTTCGAGCCGTAGCAAGGGCCTGATGGATATGGCGGGTTCGGAACTCGAATTTTTCAAGCAGAAGATGTCGCAGGTCGTGGGGGATTTGAGCCGCACGATGGATAACCTGAATCTGATTATGGAGCAGAACGCCGCGAATATCGAAGGTACGATGTCGCACCTGAATTCGATTACGGGCAGCGTAAACGGTATGTTGCTGTCGCAGCGTGCGAATCTGGAGAGCGCCGTAGCGAATTTGACCCGTTTTTCGGAGATGCTCGGCGAGAACTCTCCGCGTATGGACAGTATTATCCTGAATTTAAGCAATTTTACCGACCAAATACAGCGTGAGAATCTGGCCGGGGCGCTCGATTCGACTCTGATGAACCTCAATGCGATCTTGGCCCGTGTCAATGCCGGGGAGGGGACTGTCGGGCAGCTCGTCAGCGATCCCCGTCTGTACGAATCGCTCAACGAGGCGACTGCGAACTTGGCGTCGCTGCTGGCCAACTTGCAGGCCCATCCTGCTCGTTACGTCCATTTCTCGCTGTTCGGCCGCGATCCCGAAAAGGCCGACCGCAAGCAGCAGAAAAAAGAGGCGAAACATGCCCGGCGCGATTCGCTCAAGGCCCTGAAAGCGGCCCGATAGTTTCGAATGTTTTCTCTGTGCGATGATCTATCCGGCGAACTTTGAACAGAAAGTCGGTTTCGACCGGCTGCGTGAGCAGGTCGCGGCGCTGTGTACGATTCGCGGCGGCCGGGAAAGGTTGTGCGCCGAACAATTCAGCACTTCGCAGGCCGATGTCGAGCGGCGGCTGGCGCTGGCGGACGAGATGCGCCGTCTGCTGGAGATGGAACGGGACTTTCCGGACGACGAGTTCGTCGATGTCGATTATATCCTTTCCAAACTGAAGATCGAAGGCAGTTTCCTCGAAGTCGAGGAGGTCGTGTTGCTGCGCCGGGCGCTGGCTTCGGCGGGGGCGATCGCCGGTTTTATCCTGGGGCGCGGTGAGGAGCTATATCCCGAACTGCGGCTCCGCAGCCGGGGGATCGAGGCTTTCCCGGAGATCGTTCGGGCGATCGACGGTATCGTCGATCAGTACGGCAAGATCCGGGACGACGCTTCGCCGGAGTTGCAGCAGATCCGGCGGATGATCCGCGAGCGGGAGGGGCAGGCCGCCAAACGCCTGCAGCAGGTGTTGTCGAATGCCAAGAAAGCCGGTATCGTGGAGGCCGACGCGATGCTCTCGATCCGCGACGGCCGGGCGGTGATTCCGGTCGCAGCGGCCAATAAACGCAAGTTGCAGGGTTTCATCCACGACGAATCGGCCACGGGCAAGACCTTCTACGTCGAGCCGGTCGAGGTCGTCGAAATCAATAACGAACTCAAGGAGCTGGAGTACGCCGAGCGGCGCGAGATCGTGCGGATCCTCTCGGCCTTCACCGACTCGATTCGCCCCGAAGCGGATCGGATCGCGCTGATTGGCGACTATCTTTCGGATCTGGATATGATCCGTGCCAAAGCCCGCTGGGCCGTTGCCAACGGAGCGGTGAAGCCGATCGTTTCGACGGACGACCGGCTGGTGCTGCGCAATGCGCGGCATCCCTTGTTGCAGCAGACGCTCCGGGCGCAGGGCAAGCAGGTGGTGCCGCTCGATCTGCAACTCGACAAACGGCGTCATATCCTGGTGATTTCGGGGCCGAATGCCGGCGGCAAGTCGGTGTGTCTGAAAACTACGGGCATCATCCAATATATGTTCCAGTGCGGATTCCTGGTTCCGGCATCGGAGAATTCGGAGCTGCCCCTGTTCCGCAACCTAATGATCGACATCGGGGACGAGCAGTCGATCGACGACGATCTTTCGACCTATTCGTCGCACCTGCTCAATATGAAGAACATGCTCGCCGGAGCTTCGAACCGGACGCTGGTGCTTATCGACGAGTTCGGTTCGGGTACGGAGCCTATCATCGGCGGGGCGATCGCGGAGTCGATCCTCGAACGGCTCCGCAGCAAAGGCTGTTACGGGGTGATTACGACCCACTATGCCAACATTAAGTATTATGCGTCGAACACCGAGGGAATCGCCAACGGAGCGATGATGTTCGACGTGCAGAATATCCGGCCGCTGTTTCGGCTCGAGATCGGCAAGCCGGGCAGTTCGTTCGCGGTGGAGATCGCCCGCAAGATCGGGTTGCCGGAGGATATTATCCGCGATGCGGGCGAAAAGGCCGGCAGCGATCATATCAACCTCGAGAAACAGTTGCGTGAAATCGCCCGTGACAAACATTACTGGGAGCAGAAGCGCGACCGCATCCGGATCGCCGACCGCAAGGTCGAGGAGCTGGAACAGACCTATGCCGACCAGCTTTCGCGCATCCGGCAGGAGCGCTCGGAAATCTTGAAAAAGGCCAAGGAGGAGGCGCAGCGGATGATCGCCGACGCCAACCGTCAGATTGAGAATACGATTCGGACGATCCGCGAAGCGCAGGCCGAGAAGGAGCTTACCCAGTTGGCCCGTAAGGAGTTGAACGATTTTCGGGACAGGGTGGAGAGGACGGATGCAGCGGATGCGGCGCACGACGAACGGGTGGCCCGCGAAATGGAGAAACTCGAACGCCGCCGCCAGCGTCGTGCCGAGCGCAGACAGCAGGCCGGCGAGACTCCGGAGGTCGCACAGCCTGCCGTGCCGGAGAAACCCCGCGAGGCGGAGGTCGGCTCGAAGGTGAAGATCGCCGGGCAGGACATTCCCGGCGTGGTGCTTTCGATCAAGGGCCGGAAGGCGCAGGTGGCATTCGGACAGATTCTTACGACGGTGGATAGAAGTTCGCTCGTCGTGATCTCGGGCGCCGAATTCAAGCAGGCGACCAGGCCCGTGCAGCCGCGCACGGTGGTATCGGTCGATGTGTCGGCCCGCAAGCTCAATTTCAAGGATCATATCGATGTGCGGGGCCTGCGTGCCGCCGAAGCATTGGAGGAGGTGCGGGATTTTATCGACGACGCGATCATGGTTGGCGTCGGTACGGTCACGATCCTGCACGGCAAGGGGACGGGGGCGCTCAAGGAGGAGATCCGCCGTTATCTGCGCACGGTGCCGGAGGTCGAACGGGCTGCGGACGAACACGCCGACCGGGGCGGAGCGGGGATTACGGTGGTGACTCTGCGTATGGATTGACGGCAGTTATGTAAAGGAAAGATACGACATGAAATACATGTTATCGGAAATCGCCCGCATTTGCGGGGGCGAACTCATCGGGGAGGATTTGCCGGTGGCACGGGTGCTTACCGACAGCCGCAACTGTTCGTTCGGCGAGGAGCCGCTGTTCGTGGCCATGAAAGGTACCAATCACGACTCCCACGCCTTTATTGGCGAGATGGTTCGCCGGGATGTGAAGGCATTTCTTGCGGAGCGGAAGACGCAACTTCCGGCCGGTTGCGGCTGCGTGGTGGTTCCGAGCGCCATCGCTGCCCTCCAACAGCTTGCGGCCCATCACCGGACTCGGTTCAAGGGGCGCGTGGTCGGTATCACGGGTTCGAACGGGAAGACCGTGGTCAAGGAATGGATCGCCCAGCAGATTCCTGCCGGCGTCAAATATTTCCGGTCGCCGAAAAGTTATAATTCGCAGTTGGGCGTGGCGCTCTCGCTGCTGATGATCGAAGGGGACGAGGAGTTGGCGTTGATCGAAGCGGGGATCTCCTGTCCCGGGGAGATGGTGCGTCTGGAGCGGATGATCCGCCCCGATACGGTGATTTTCACTTCGATCGGCGAGGCGCACCAGGAAAATTTCACCTCGCTCGAGGAGAAGAGTGCCGAAAAGTTGGTGTTGGCGAAGGGAGCGCGAACCATTATTTATCATGGTGGCTCCTCCCTGCTCGAACGGATGATCCGCACGTTATACGGCGGCCGGCAGTTGCAGGACGCTGCGGAATATCCGCTGCCGGAGCAGTTGCCCGCAGGGGTTCTGGAGAGCGGGGCCGGGCGTGTCGATGCCCAGTTGGTCGGGGCGTTCTGTCGGGTGATGGGCTTTCCCGACCCCGATTTCGGCCGGATTCGGCCCGTGGCGATGCGCCTCGAGTTGAAGGAGGGAATCAACGGTTCGCTGCTGATCGACGACGCTTACAATTCGGACATCAACTCCCTCTCCATTGCGCTCGACTACCTGCATAATATGGCCGCCGGCCGTCCCATGACACTTATTCTTTCGGATATCGAGCAGAGCGGCGTCGAGGACGGAGTGCTTTACGGCGAAGTGGCCCGTCTGGTGGCCGCCGCCGGAGTGAGCCGTCTGATCGGCGTGGGAGACCGTATTCGAAATGCCGGGGCGAATTTCGCCTGCGACAGCGCCTTTTACCGCACGACCGACGAGCTGCTGCGCAACCTGCGCCGCGACGATGTGGCCGGGCGCGTGGTGCTCATCAAGGGCAGCCGTGACAGCCACTTCGAGCGGGTGAGTCATGCGCTCGAACGCAAGAGCCATACGACGGTATTGGAGGTCGATCTCGATGCCATGATCCACAACCTGAATTATTTCCGTGCGCGGCTCCGTCCCGGGGTGCGGCTCGTGGCGATGGTCAAGGCGGGCTCGTACGGCGCGGGGGATTTCGAGGTGGCGCAGATGCTCCAGCATCAGGGCGTCGACTACCTCGCCGTGGCGTTCGCCGACGAGGGCGTGCTGTTGCGCGAGCGGGGGATCACGATGCCCGTCGTGGTGCTGAATGCCGACGCCGACAGTTTCGACCAGATGATCGCCAACCGCCTCGAACCCGAGATATACAGTTTCCGTTCGCTCGCCGATTTCGCCGATGCGGTGTCGCATGCGGGCGAAACCCGCTATCCGGTTCACATCAAGCTCGATACGGGCATGCACCGGCTGGGATTCATGGAGGAGGAGATCGGCCGTCTCTGCGAGGTGCTGCCGACCCGGCCGGAGGTGAAGGTGGCCTCGGTGTTCTCGCACCTCAACTGCGCCGACATGCCCGAGGAGGAT
>OHNN01001059.1_pt1 | contig 14087 bp, 8 predicted proteins | sample 1569541 | NCBI WGS metagenome assembly OHNN01 (sample SAMEA3879563, study PRJEB24766) | human gut metagenome | biome: human-associated habitat; feature: feces | place: USA | collected 1985/1987 | reverse complement strand
TCGAATGGAAGGTCGATTCCGTGAGCTTTACAGAATGCAATTTCATCTTCACGTGACTGCATGGTCCATTTGTCTGTCATACGCCATGGAGCGATAATCTTGATGTCAGGAGCAAGAGCCTTGATGCCAAGTTCGAAACGGATCTGGTCATTTCCTTTACCTGTAGCACCGTGGCAGATAGCAACTGCACCTTCTTTACGTGCAATTTCAACTAATTTCTTAGCGATTGCCGGACGGGCCATGGATGTACCAAGGAGATATTTGTGTTCGTATACAGCACCTGCCTGTACACATGGAACAATGAAGTCATCACAGAATTCATCTACGATATCTTCGATATATAGTTTGGAAGCACCGGAAAGCTTTGCTCTTTCATCCAGTCCGTCCAGTTCGTTTCCCTGACCGCAGTTTACGCAGCAGCAGACAACATCGTAATCAAATGTTTCTTTTAACCATGGGATTAAGGCTGTGGTATCAAGACCGCCTGAGTATGCTAAAACGACTTTTTCTTTCATGATTGTATTCCTCCTGAAATTGGATTTTATTATTTTCCTGATTTGTAAAAATTTCCTGAGATATCCGTTTGCCGAAAGTAAATGAATAGGTCGGGAGTTCAGCGCATTATTTTTGAATAAATGCGGTAATTTCTGATTGAAATTTTTGAATAAATATTCAATGCGGAACAAGATGATTTCGTGTGATTCCGCTTAACAAGTGATAATATACACCTTTTTTTATAAATATGCAATAGAAAAATGCAAAAAAGTTTTATCTGTTTTTGCATAAATATGCAACATAATATAGGAAAAGACAGGGGAAAATTCGTGAAGCGAAATAGAATCCATATAAAAACATTGAAAAATGACTATTGCATATTATGCAGGTAAGATGTATAATTAGTCCAGCACTCTGATAGAGTAAAGTTTTACTATGAAATGAAGATCGCCGGATGAGGCGAAGATGGAGGAAATTATTATGATTAAAGCAGGAATTATCGGTGCCACAGGATATGCAGGTAACGAGATCGTGAGACTGCTTCTGGGACATAAAGATGTGGAAGTTGCGTGGTATGGTTCAAGAAGTTACATTGACCAGAAATATGCAGATGTTTATCAGAACTTTTTTAAACTGGTAGATGCGAAATGTATGGATGATAATATGGAAGCATTAGCTGATGAAGTGGATGTGATTTTTACAGCTACTCCTCAGGGACTCTGTGCTTCTTTAATTAATGAAGGAATTCTTTCCAAGGCGAAAGTTATTGACCTGAGTGCGGATTTCCGTATTAAAGATGTGAAGAAATATGAGAAATGGTACGGAATTGAGCATAAGGCTCCGCAGTTTATTGATGAGGCGGTTTATGGTTTATGTGAGATTAATCGTGAGGAGATTAAGAAGGCAAGACTGATTGCGAATCCGGGATGTTATCCCACATGTTCCACACTTTCTATTTATCCGCTGATCAAAGAAGGGCTGATCGATCCGTCTACCATTATTATTGATGCGAAGTCCGGTACTTCAGGAGCAGGACGTGGAGCGAAGGTTGCCAATCTGTTCTGTGAAGTGAATGAGAATATTAAGGCTTATGGTGTTGCAAGTCACAGACATACACCGGAGATTGAGGATCAGCTTGGTTATGCGTGTGGCAAAGAGGTGCTGATTAATTTTACACCTCATCTGATTCCTATGAATCGTGGTATTCTGGTGACTGCTTATGCTTCTCTGACTAAGGATGTTTCTTATGAAGAGGTGAAGGCAGTTTATGATAAGTATTATGAGAATGAGACTTTCGTTCGTGTGCTTGATAAGGATGTTTGTCCGCAGACTAAGTGTGTGGAAGGAAGTAATTATGTGGATGTGAACTTTAAGATCGATCCGAGAACTCACAGAGTTATTATGATGGGGGCTATGGATAATCTGGTGAAAGGTGCTGCGGGACAGGCTGTGCAGAATATGAATCTGATGTTTGGATTTAAGGAGGCTGAGGGACTGCTGCAGGTGCCGATGTGTCCGTAAGTTAGAGAAAAGGGGACGCTTCGGAAATTATTTGGTTTTGAACGCGGTTTCGGGGCTTACTAACTCTAAGTGTTCGTGAATTTGCTAAAGGCATGAGGCGGCTTGTCAAACTCGCTCCGTTGCAAACTTCGCTCAGACAGTGATGCAGCCGCCTCATAACGCAAATTCCCGAGCACTAAGAGTTACTACAGCCCCTGCAAATGCGTTCAAAACCAAATAATTTCCGGAGCTGACTTTTCAGGACGGAAGAGATGTGGATGTCTGACGGACGTGACTGCGCAGGGGATCTGCGGCAGTCGCTGAGAGTGGAGGATGTGGACGGGAAACAAGATAGTTTGTCTTATTATATAGAAAGGATTGAGGACTTTATGAAGATTATAGATGGCGGCGTTACGGCGGCTAAGGGATTTAAGGCAGCGGCTGCTGCGGCTGAGATTAAGTATAAGGGCAGAACGGATATGGCTATGGTTTACAGTGAGGTGCCATGTGTGGCTGCGGGGACTTTTACTACCAATGTGGTGAAGGCTGCGCCTGTTAAATGGGATCAGGATATTGTTTATAATCATCCGTCTGCACAGGTGGTGATCTGTAACAGTGGTATTGCCAATGCATGTACTGGTGCAGAAGGTTATGGTTATTGTAAGGAGACTGCAGATGCGGCTGCTGAGATTCTTGGGGTGGCTGCTGACAGTGTGCTGGTTGCTTCTACAGGTGTGATTGGTATGCAGGTTCCCATTGACCGTATTAAGAATGGTGTGAAGATGATGGCGCCGAAGCTGGATGGTTCTCTGGAGGCTGGTACTGAGGCGGCGAAGGCGATCATGACTACTGATACCAAGAAGAAAGAGGTTGCTGTTCAGATTGAAATTGGCGGTAAGACGGTTACTGTTGGTGGTATGTGTAAGGGTTCCGGTATGATCCATCCGAATATGTGTACAATGCTTGGGTTTGTTACTACTGATGCGAAGATTTCCAAGAAGATGCTGCAGGAAGCGTTAAGTGAGGATGTTAAGGATACTTACAATATGGTTTCTGTTGATGGAGATACTTCTACCAATGATACAGTTCTTCTTCTGGCCAATGGTCTGGCTGAGAATCCGGAGATCACAGAGAAGGGTGAGGATTACGAAATCTTCAAGGCTGCGCTGAATTATATCAATACTACTCTGGCGAAGAAGATCGCAGGTGACGGAGAGGGTGCGACTGCACTGTTTGAGGTGAAGATCATTGGTGCAGAGTCTAAGGAGCAGGCAGTTACATTGAGCAAGTCTGTTGTTACTTCTTCTCTGACAAAGGCTGCTATCTACGGACATGATGCAAACTGGGGAAGAATCCTGTGTGCTATGGGATATTCCGGTGCGAAGTTTGATCCTGAGAAGGTGGATCTGTTCTTTGAGAGTAAGGCTGGTAAGATCCAGATTATTGAGAATGGGGTGGCTGTGGATTACAGTGAAGAAGAGGCAACGAGGATTCTTTCTGAGGAAGCTGTCACAGCAATCGCTGATGTGAAGATGGGTGATGCCACAGCAACTGCATGGGGCTGTGACCTGACTTATGATTATATAAAAATCAATGCAGATTACCGTTCATAACAAAATTCTGTGAATAAGGGTAATTTTAACCGAATCAGGTAAGTCTCCTGCTTTAATTGCGAAAAGCAATAAGCAGGAATGGAGAACAGATATTGACTGGAAAAAGGAGAGAATAATGGTTAATCAGAAATATTTGGACAAGGCGGAGGTGCTGATCGAGGCACTTCCTTATATTCAGCGGTTCAACCGCAAAATCATTGTCATCAAATACGGCGGAAGCGCAATGGTGGATGAAGAGTTAAAGAGAAACGTCATCCAGGACGTAGTTCTTCTGAAACTGGTCGGCTTCAAACCGATCATCGTACACGGCGGCGGAAAGGAAATCAGCCGCTGGGTCGGAAAAGTCGGCATGGAACCGAAATTCGTCAACGGCCTTCGTGTAACGGATGCCGATACGATGGAAGTGGCAGAGATGGTGCTGAATAAGGTCAACAAAGAGCTTGTCACCATGATTCAGTCACTCGGTGTCAACGCGGTCGGCATCAGCGGAAAAGACGGCGGACTCTTAAACGTAGAGAAAAAGCTGTCCAAGGGCGAGGATATCGGCTTCGTTGGAAATATCAAGAACGTAAACCCGAAGGTGTTGTACGATCTTCTGGAGAACGACTTCCTTCCGGTTGTCTGCCCGGTAGGCATGGATGATGATTTCAATACTTACAATATCAACGCAGACGACGCGGCATGCGCCATCGCTGAGGCGTTAAATGCAGAAAAACTGGCATTCCTGACCGATATCGAGGGTGTCTACAAAGATCCGAAGGATCCGGAGAGCCTGATTTCCGAGCTCCACGTACAGGAAGCAAGAGATCTCATCACAAATGGAAATGTCGGCGGCGGCATGATTCCAAAACTGCAGGGCTGCATCGATGCGATCGGGAACGGCGTATCGAGAGTCCACATCATGGACGGAAGAATCCCGCACTGCCTGCTGCTTGAGATCTTTACGAACAAAGGAATTGGTACGGCTATTTTAGGGGAAAACAAGGAGAAATTCAATCATGAAGACGAATGAGTATATGGAACAGACCGAGCAGTACGTGCTCCACACCTATAACCGGTTCCCGCTTGTGATCGACCACGGCGAGGGCGTTCATCTGTATGACACCGACGGAAAAGCATATCTCGACTTTGCGGCAGGTATCGCGGTATATGCGCTCGGCTACAGCAATGACGATTATAAAAAAGCAGTGAAAGAACAGGTGGACAAAGTCATCCATGTTTCCAACCTGTTCTACAATGTTCCGATGGGCTCCGCGGCAGAAAAGCTGGCGAAGGTATCCGGCATGGATAAAGTATTCTTTACGAACAGCGGTACGGAGTCGATCGAGGGAGCCATCAAAGTAGCGAGAAAATACGCTTACTTAAAAGACGGCAGCAACGATCACGAGATCATCGCGATGAACCATTCCTTCCATGGAAGAAGCCTTGGAGCGCTTTCTGTAACAGGAAATACGCATTATCAGGATCCGTTCAAACCGCTGATCGGCGGCATTAAATTTGCGGATTTTAATGATCTGGAGAGCGTAAAGGCACAGATTACCGACAAGACATGTGCGATCATCATGGAGACTGTACAGGGCGAGGGCGGTATCTATCCGGCAACGAAAGAATTTTTACAGGGCGTGCGCGATCTGTGTGACGAGCACGACATCCTGCTGATTCTCGACGAGATCCAGTGCGGTATGGGAAGAACAGGAAAACTGTTCGCATGGCAGGATTACGGCGTACAGCCGGATGTCATGACGTGTGCAAAAGCACTTGGCTGCGGCGTTCCGGTCGGCGCCTTCGTGCTGAATAAAAAGACGGCAGAGCATTCGCTCGTTCCGGGAGACCACGGAACGACATACGGCGGAAACCCGCTGGCCTGCGCGGCTGTCAATGCTGTATTTGAATGCTATGAGAAACAGCATGTCGTAGAGCATGTAGCAGAGACGGCTCCGTATCTGGAGAAAAAGCTGGACGAGCTGGTGGAAAAATATGACTGCCTCGCAGCACGCCGTGGAAAAGGCTTTATGCAGGGCCTTGTCGTAACGGGCCGTCCGGTCGGAGAAGTCATCAACCGCGCGATTGAGAACGGACTTCTTGTGATTTCCGCCGGAAGCGACGTTCTTCGTATGGTACCGCCGCTTGTGATTACGAAAGATGACATCGATGAGATGATTGAAAAACTGGAGAAAGCATTACAGTAATGTGAAATAGACAGCCGTCTGGTTTCCTAGGCAGGAGACCGGGCGGCTGTTTTCCTGCTGTCCCTCGGTTCTGTATAAAAACGGGGAAAAAAGGAATAGTATAAAATGTACTCTCGGGGCCTTTCTGCACTTGCTTTTACGGCCGATTTTCCGCCAGCTGCACCCAAATTTCATCAACGTACGCACCGCGTACGCCTCAGAAATTTGGGCACAACTGACAAAAAATCTTCTCGTAAAATCAAGCGCAGAAAGACTCCGAGAGTACATAAAAAAACAGCAGGAGGAAGAATCAATGGCGGGAATTTTAACAGCGCTGCTTTCCGGCGCACTGATGAGTATTCAGGGCGTTTTCAACACAGAGGTGACGAAACAGACGAGTACATGGCTGGCGGCCGGCTGGGTGCAGATTAGTGCGTTTGCCGTCTGTCTTGCGGCATGGTGCATCACCGGGAGGGAGCCGATCGGGGATCTGTTCCGCGTAAAGCCGTGGTATCTGCTGCTCGGCGGGGCAATTGGCGCGTTTATCACGATCACGGTTATCTGGAGTATGACAGGGCTCGGCCCGGCGAAGGCGGCGATGCTGATCGTCATTTCCCAGCTTGCGGCGGCGTGGCTTATTGAACTGTTCGGACTTTTCGGCATGGAAAAGACAGATTTCACCGTGCGAAAACTGATCGGCATGGCGATCGCCGTTGTGGGAATTGTAGTGTTTCAGTGGGATTGACACTCCCCACAGCTAAAGCAGGGGGATTCTTGTTTCTTCCACTACTGCATTGGCAAATACCTTACGGTACTGCAATGTCTTACACAGTGTCCACAAGCTATATTTATACTGTTCCCGTATGCCCTGCGGTACAGTTTTCTTATCTTTATGCAGACTGCATCTGCAGTCCTCTCTTCAAAATATTGATGCCTGCATTCATATCCCGGTCATGAACTGCATGACAGCTGGGACATTCCCAGATACGAATCCGCAGATTTTTTATCTGCGGATTTCGATATCCGCAGATACTGCAGGTCTGGCTGCTTGGATACATGGTTGGCACCCTGCGGATTTCATTGCCATACCAGACAGCTTTGTACTCCAGCATTGCAAAAAACTTTGCCCACGAAACACTGGCTATGGATTTCGCCAGTTTATGATTCCGGATCATTCCCTTCACATGCAGGTCTTCGATGCAGATGGTTTGGTTTTCACGCACCAGCATCGTTGACTGCTTCTGCAGGAAATCATTCCTTTGATTCGTTACTTTCTCATGTACCCGGGCAACCCGGATCCGCTGCTTATCGCGGTTATGGGAACCTTTCTGTTTTCGGGAAAATCTGCGCTGTTCTCTTACAAGCTTTTGCATCGCGCGTTCCAGATATCTGGGATTCGATACGGCATTTCCGTTACTGTCAGAATAGAATGTTTTGATTCCGACATCAATCCCAATCGTTCCACCCTGATTGGGGCGTGGTTCCGGTTCAAAGTCAACATTCAGAACCGCAAAATATTTTCCGGACGGCGTATATTCAATGGTTACGTGATGGATTTTTCCCACTTCCATCGACTGACGCACTTTAACATATCCGAGTTTCGGAAGTTTGATATATCTTCCCACAATACGAATATTGTCTTTTTGATTTACTGTTCTATAGGACTGAAACCGGTTATGTTTGCTTTTGAACGTTGGATAGGAAGCTCTTTTTTGAAAGAAATTCACAAATCCCTGGTCAAGATCCCGCAAAGACTGCTGCAATGCAATGGAATCTGTTTCTTTCAAAAAAGCAAACTCTTCCCGTTTTTTCAATTCTGTCAGCATGGCAGACGTCTGGCAGTAGCCGATTTTTTCTCCTTTTTCATAGCCTTCCTTACGCATGGCAAGTCCCCGGTTGTAGATAAGTCTGCAGCATCCCAGCGTTTGTTGAATGAAGGTTTTCTGTTCTTTGTTCGGGTAGATCCTGAAATTTATCCCTTTTTGCATGATTCCATCTTATCCTTTGGTCTCTGCGGTGTTTTCTGGTTTCCAATATACTGTTCTACTGCTTCCAGCAGTATAGGAATAGGATATCATATTTTTTTATTTCATACGACTACTATTTTGTCCATCTCAATTACTTGCGTAAATTCGATGGACGCGTCTTATATCCCCATAGCTGAAGCAAAGGGTTTTATGACGCATTGAATAACTCTTAAGATTTCTACTTGTATTTTTGCAGGTTCTCCGATACAATAGAAACGTAGTTATGCGTACACAAGGGACCCTTGCGCGTCAGATGCGAAGCGGAAGGGAGTACACAGCATGAAATTGAAAAAACAGCAGAACAGAGGCAGAAAACATGCAAAAATACTGGCGGCGATGCTGGTTTTTTTGCTCTGCGGATGCAACCACAGGGATACAGAATACAAACTGTCAGATAGCACAGGCGGAAGCACGGCGGAAACCGTTTTCGGGAATCAGAAGGAAGTGGATGAGGAGCAGACGGTTTCCGAAAAAAGCGCCGGAGAAACCACAGGCATTCCGGAAAAATGTGAGGCACAGGAGGCAGCACCGGAAGAAACGGTGCAGGTTTATATCTGCGGTGCGGTCGCTTCCCCCGGTGTCTACACGCTGCCGGGCGGAAGCCGCGTAGTGCAGGCTGTGGAAGCGGCAGGCGGATTTCTGCCGGATGCTGAAGAAAAAATCCTCAATCTTGCACGGAAAATCGAAGACGGAGAGCAGATCATCGTCTGGACGCGCGAGGAGGCAGAAAACATGGAAATCACGGAAACGCCGCAGCAGAATACGGGCGGCACGGAGCAGGCTTCCGGTTCCGGCAAAGTCAACCTGAACACGGCCGGAAAAGAAGAACTGATGACACTCTCCGGCATCGGAGAGAGCCGTGCGGATGCCATCATCGCCTACCGCGAAGCAAACGGCCCGTTTGGTTCGGTTGAGGAGATTATGAACATTGAGGGCATCAAGGAAAAGATGTTTGAAAAGATAAGGGGTTCTATCGAGGTTTAGAACAAGAAGGAGAAGAAATGGCAAAGAAAGTTCTTGTAGTTGATGATGAAAAACTGATCGTAAAAGGAATCCGCTTCAGCCTGGAGCAGGACGGCATGGAGGTTGACTGCGCATACGACGGCGAGGAAGCACTCTCCATGGCAAAAGAAAAAGAATACGATATGATCCTTCTGGATCTGATGCTGCCAAAGCTGGACGGATTGTCCGTCTGCCAGCAGATCCGTGAATTTTCCAACGTTCCGATCGTCATGCTGACCGCAAAGGGCGAGGACATGGACAAAATCCTGGGACTGGAATACGGCGCAGATGATTACATCACAAAGCCGTTCAACATTCTGGAAGTAAAAGCACGCATCAAGGCCATCATGCGCCGTGCGGCCCGCCAGGAGCCAAAAGAAGAGAAAGCAAAAGTCGTACAGGTGAAAGACCTGCGGATCGACTGCGAGGGCAGAAGAGTCTTCATCGGAGACCGCGAGATCAATCTGACTGCGAAGGAGTTCGACGTGCTCGAGCTTCTCGTCTTCAATCCGAACAAGGTGTACAGCAGAGAGAACCTGCTGAACATTGTCTGGGGCTATGAGTACCCGGGCGACGTGCGCACCGTAGATGTACATATCCGCCGTCTGCGCGAAAAGATCGAGAAAAATCCAAGTGAACCGAAGTACGTTCACACAAAGTGGGGAGTTGGTTACTATTTCCAGGCTTAAAATCAAAGAAAAATGGAAGTTTCTGCGGAGTCTGCGCTTCCGCATCACGGTGATTCTTGTGATCATCGGCATTGTACCGTGTGTGATCCTTGAGAAGAGCATCGTAAACAGCTATGAGGACCGTGCGGTATCGGTGCGCAGCATTACCGTAAAAAATCAGTGCGATATTATCTGCAACCAGCTCATCCAGCAGAATTACATGGAAGATCCTGGATCGGATGTCATCAACGGACAGCTCAGTATGCTGACGAATATCTACGGCGGCAGAATCCTGATTATTGACCAGGATTTCCGCGTCATCAAAGATACGTACGATATGGACCGCGGAAAGACGATTATCTCGCAGGAGGTCATCCAGAGCTTTCAGGGCAAGGAGACGAGCCAGTACGACCGGAAAAACAACTATCTGGAAATGACGGTGCGGATTCAGAATACCGAGACGAAGGAGACGCTCGGCGTTATGCTCGTCAGCATTTCGACGGATGAGATCCGTGCGAATATGAAAATTCTGGAGACGAAGGGAATGACGATTCTTTCGATCATTGCGCTTCTCGTGCTGGTTTTTGGCTATCTGCTCGCGGGCATTCTGATGAAGCCGTTCCAGAAGGTCACCCGTTCCATCGAGGACATCACCGACGGCTATCTCGACGAAAGCATTTCTGTTCCGGATTACCTCGAGACAGAGCTGATCACGGACGCATTCAACAAGATGCTGACCCGCGTCCGCACGCTCGACGATTCCCGCCAGGAATTTGTTTCGAACGTCTCACATGAGTTAAAGACGCCGCTTGCGTCCATGAAGGTTCTGGCGGATTCGCTGAACGGGCAGGAGGGCGTTCCGGTGGAACTTTATCAGGAGTTCATGCAGGATATTACCTCGGAGATCGACCGCGAAAACCAGATTATTACCGACCTTTTGTCGCTGGTCAAGATGGACAAAAAGGTGGCAGACCTCAATATCACCCAGGTCAATATCAACGAGCTGTTAGAGCAGCTGCTGAAGCGGCTTCATCCGATTGCCGCACAGAAAAATGTGGAGCTCATTCTCGACAGCTTCCGCCCGGTCAATGCGGAGGTGGATGCGACGAAGCTCTCGCTGGCGTTCTCGAACCTGATCGAAAACGGCATCAAGTACAACAACGAGAATGGATGGGTGCGTGTATCCTTAAATGCGGATCACAAATATTTCTATGTGACGGTGGCAGACTCCGGCATCGGCATCCCGGAGGAGTCGATTGCGCATATCTTCGAGCGTTTCTACCGCGTGGACAAGTCCCACTCGCGGGAAATCGGCGGAACCGGCCTTGGCCTTGCGATTGCGCGGAGCGCGATTGTCATGCACCGGGGAGCGATCCGTGTATACAGCAAAGAAAACGAGGGAACGACATTTTCCGTGCGGATTCCTCTGAATTACGTGATGTAGGAGGTGGCGCACATGAAACGGATACTTGGCGTACTGCTGGCCGGCGTGCTGCTTCTTAGCGGCTGCGGGCAGTGGCAGAAGAGCCAGAAGGAGTCGGCGTATCACCTGTACTGCCTGGACAAAACCGGCACAACACTGGTGCAGGAGCCGTATGAACCAAAAGAAGGAACGGATCAGAAACTGATCAAGGAGCTGGTTGACGCGCTGCAGGAGAAACCTGCCAGGGACGGAAACCAGGCACTTCTTTCCAATGGGATTTCCATCAAGACGTATACGCTGGAGAACGGGCTCCTTACGCTGAACTTAAGCGGAGAGTACGGAGAGCTTGCGCGGCCGCAGGAGGTTCTGGTGCGTGCAGGACTGGTGCGTACCTTTGTGCAGGTTCCGGAGGTGGAGCGCGTGACGCTTCTGATCGACGGGAATCCGTTAAAGGATTCCAAAGGACGCGAGATCGGAACGATGACGGCGGACAGCTTTCTGGAAAATTCCGGAAGGGAAATTTATCAGTATCAGTATGCGACGCTGACACTGTATTTTGCAAATGAAGCGGGCGACCGGCTGGTGAAGGAGACACGGCGGGTTCCGTACAGCACGAACATTCCGCTGGAGCGTGTCGTGGTGGAGCAGCTGATGAAGGGGCCGAAAGAAGACGGCCACTACGCAGTGCTGCCGGATACGATGAATGTCTTAAGTGTCACGACATCCGATCGGATTGCCTATGTGAATTTTGACAAATCTTTTAAGGATTCTGCGCTTTCGAGTGTGGCGGAGCAGATTCCGATTTATGCGGTGGTGGATTCCATCACGACGAACTGTAAGGTGGATAAGGTGCAGTTTTCCATCAACGGAGAGAGCGATGTAACCTTCCGTGAAACGATGAAACTCAATCAGTTCTACGAGGAAGACCTGTCTTATCTGGAGGAAAAAGATACATGAGAAAACGGCCCATGTGCCTGGCGTGTCTTGGATTCATGCTGGTGCTTGTGCTGCTGCGGATTGCGGGCGTGCCTCTTGGCACGCCTTTTTCTGACCCCAAATACGAAAACAAAGCGCAGCAGGGCAGGAAGGTGTGGATTGCAGGGACAATTGAAACGTATGAGAAAAAGAGCAGCAACAACGGGTATGTGCTGCGCGGGGAGGGAAGCAAAGGGAAATTTTATCTGCTCGCAAAGCGGGGAGATCTGCCGGTCGGAGCCGCTGTGCGGGTGTACGGAACTGTAAAAAAGCCGGAAAGCCCGCGCAATCCGGGGATGTTTGATGAGAAAACATATTATGAGGGAAAAGGCTGTGCGTTTTACGTGATTTCGGAGCGGGAGGAAGTTGTGAATGTCGGGCGGTGGAATCTCGGCGAAGCGCTCCGGCTGGAGCGGGAGCGGTGCTGTGCCGTTTTAAAAGAAATGATGCCGGAGGAGGAGGCAGGTGTGCTTTCTGCGATGCTGCTCGGGGAACGGTCGGAACTCACGGAGGAGACGTATCTGGCGTATCAGCAGAGCGGTCTGCTGCACCTGATTTCCGTTTCCGGCATGCATCTGATGCTGCTCGGCATGGCACTCCGACGGCTGCTGATGGCGCTGCATCTGCCGAAAACTCCCGCGTCTCTGGCAGCGGCCGCCGGTATGGTGCTGTATGGCATGTTTACCGGCAGCGGAACGGCGACCGTGCGTGCAGTGGTGATGTTTGCAGTGCGGATGGGAGCTGTCGCAGTGGGAAGGACGTATGATTCCTTAAGTGCGCTCTCTCTTGCGGCAATTCTGATGCTGGCAGAAAACCCCTCGTATCTGGAGCAGAGCGGGTTCTGGCTTTCGTTTGGAGCAGTAACAGCCATTTCCGGGGTTTATCCGGTTCTGGCGGGGGAGAAGGCGGAACGGAAGAGACGCGGGGAAAAAACGGGGCTGGAAAAGCTTGCGGCGAAAGGAAAAGAGGCTGCGATGGTGTACCTTTCCCTGCAGCTTGTCATGATCCCGCTGCAGGCGTGGTATTTTTATGAGATTCCGCTCTTTGCGTTTCTGCCGAATCTGTTTGCAGGAGCTGTCATGACGGCGGTGCTGCTGCCGGGTGCTGCGGGGCTTCTGGCGGGACTGGCAAGCGTGAAAGCGGGAAGTGTTGTTCTGCTTCCGGCGCGGTTCCTGCTCACACTTCTGCGGCAGATGACAGCGGCGGTCGCACAGATTCCGGGAAATGTGTGGATCTGCGGTCAGCCGGAAAAATGGCAGATGGCAGGATATGGAATCATTCTGACCGGTCTGCTGGTGATACTGTATGTGCGAAAACGAAAACGGGAGATGAATCCGGATGGGGCAAAACGAAAAGGTGCGCAGGCACGAAGGCGGGAGCGGATGCTCTTTGGTATTACCATGTTTTTTGCCTGTGTTCTGCTTTTTTACCGTCCCCGGGAAACGTTTTCCATTACAGCGCTGGACGTCGGCCAGGGCGATGCGCTGGTGGTGGAGAGCGGCCGTTTTCTGATGCTGAATGACGGCGGGAGCAGCAGTGCGTCTGCGATCGGGGAAAAAAGGATTCTCCCGTATCTGAAACAGCGCGGCATTGCCGCTCTTGATGCCGTTGTTGTCACGCACCCGGACGCAGATCACACGAACGGAATCCTCGAACTGCTGGAGCTGATCGGGGAGCAGAAAACGGCGCTTCGCATCCGCCATCTGTTCCTGCCTGTGTGGATGAAAGGAAGCGAAAAAGAAAATCCTTTTATTTTAGCCGCACAAAAAGCGGGAATTATGGTAGAATATCTAAAAAAGGGAGACGAGATCCGTGCAGGAGAACTCACCGTATCGGTGCTTCATCCGGGAGCGGGCGAAGACTATACGGGAGAGGAAAACGCCGGAAGTGTTGTATTACAGCTTTCCTGCGGTGCCTGCCGCACACTTCTGACGGGAGATCTGGAGGGAAGCGGAGAAGAAGAGGTCCTGGGGGCGGCAGAGCGGTGCCAGATTTTAAAGGTGGCGCACCACGGCTCGAGAAATTCAACGAGCGAGGCATTTCTGAACCGCATACAGCCGCAGATCAGCCTGATTTCCTGCGCGTGGCCGGGACGGTACGGCCATCCGCACCGGGAGCTGCTGGAGCGGCTTCGTGCCTGCAAAAGCCATATCTACGGAACACCGGTGGATGGAGCCGTGACAGTACAGCTGAAGCGTGACCGCCTGGCGGTTCAC
>OHNN01001036.1_pt1 | contig 14380 bp, 12 predicted proteins | sample 1569541 | NCBI WGS metagenome assembly OHNN01 (sample SAMEA3879563, study PRJEB24766) | human gut metagenome | biome: human-associated habitat; feature: feces | place: USA | collected 1985/1987 | reverse complement strand
TTCCTTAATGAAATTTCTCGTAATGCTATTAAATTATCTTTTATAAAAAAATTCTCTAACGCCCTTTTTGCTTGTGTCTTACTATAAATTTTACCCTGTTTTAACCTTTCTATTAAATCATTTATATCAACATCTATTAGCTTAACATCATCTGCATCATTAAATATATAATCAGGAATCCTCTCATTTACCTTTACTTTTGTAATACTTTCTACAACATCGTGTAAACTTTCTATGTGTTGTACATTTACCGTAGTATAAACATCTATACCTGCTCGCAATAATTCTTCAATATCACTATATCTTTTTTTATGTCTAGAAGTAGGCGCATTTGTATGAGCTAATTCATCAACTAGTATTAGTTGAGGGTGTCTATCTAATGCTTTATCTAAATCGAACTCAGAAAAATGATGCCCCTTATAAAGTACCTCTTTAGTCGGTATTTTTTCTAATCCATATGTTAGGTTCTGTGTATCTGGTCTATCATGACTTTCTATATATCCAATTACTACATCTACACCTTCAACAGATTTTTGCTGAGCTGTATTTAACATAGAAAAGGTTTTTCCAACTCCTGCACAATATCCAAAAAAAATTGTTAATTTTCCATTTTTCGCCTCTTCCAATACTAACATCTCCTTATATTATTTAACAATTAACCATGTTCTTATTTATAGTTATCTTTGTAGCCGGTAAACTAAATGTAAAAATAGCCCCTGTTGGTTGATTATCTTTTACAGATATAACACCTCCGTGTGCTTCAACAATTGATTTACATAATGACAAACCTAGTCCCATACTCTTCTTACTATCGACAACAGAATGATTTACAGTATAGAATTTTTCAAAAATTTTATTTTTATCAATATCTTTTATTCCACTTCCATTGTCACACACTTCAATATACACATTATTTTTTATTTGATAAGCGTTTATAGAAATTGTTGATTCATCTTCTGTATATTTTATCGCATTATTAATTAAATTTATTAAGACCTGTACAATTAATCTCGCATCCATATCCGCCATTAAAAAATCATCAGAAATATTCACTTTAATTTTACGATTATCTTTGATTCTACTAACATGACTTAATGATTCATCAATTACATCTTCTATAACTTCTGGTTCTATTCTTAATTTCACGCTACCATCTTCCATACGAGTTATTGATAATAGATTTTCTACTAAATTGATCAACCACAAAGAATCGTCATATATATTTTTGTATAAAGCATTTTTTTTATCATTCTTCAAATTACCATTATCATTTAACAACACATCAGCATTACCATATATCGAAGTCAACGGCGTTCTGAGATCATGAGATATAGACCTAAGTAAATCAGATCTAAATTGCTCTTTTTTTACTTTTATAATAGCCTCATTCTTTTCTTCATTACTTTTTATATTTTCCAAGCACATAGCCATTTCACTTAATATAGCCAATAAAATACGTTTATCAAATGATTCTAAAACATCGTTACCTAAATAAATACCAATAACTCCATATATTTTATCATCCGTTAATACAGCATAATAGATACTCTTTGATCCTGATAAATAACGAGTTGTCGCTCCTGCATGCTTTCCATTGATTGCTACCCATTTTGCAACGCCTATCTCATTAGCATTCAAAAACTCTTTACAACAAGAATTTTCCTTTTTGGGAAACAGAATAGGATTTTGTATAGAAGACTTCTCAATTGGAAAATACGCAATATCTCTATTAAATAAATTTGATAATTGTTTGCATCCACAATTAAATATATCTTCCACAGATTGTTGTTTTTGCAAAAGCTGGTTTTTTTCTAATAAAATACGAGAAACATTAGCCATATTAGCATAACTTGTAGCTGTTAATTGAATTTTATTCATTAGTGTACTTATTAAAAAAGCAACTATAATCATAATTACAAATGTCATTAAATAAGCTGAATCATAAAAAGATAAACTTAATATAGGCAGTGTAAAATAAAAGTTAAATAAAATAACACTAGCAATCGATGAAACGACACTGCATATGATATTTGATGTAGTTAAGGCAATCAATAAAACACCAATTAAGTAAATCATAATAATATTAGAATCATGAAATCCCATATCAAAAAACACAAAACCAACTACTGTACAGATAAACAATATAAGAATACTAGTAACAATCGATTTTAGTGTCAATTTACTTTTATTGTTTAATCTCTTGAATATTCTATTTTCTTTTACTGGCACGATAATTAAATTAATGTCTTCAATATTCTCTAATAAATATTGATAAATTGGTTTTTGAAAGAGATGAAATCTCATATTCATGTTTTTTCCGATGACAAGTTTATTTACTTTATATATATTAGCAAATTTAAAAATTTCACCCGCTATATCCTCAGAAGAAACAATTTCCACCTCTGCTCCTAATTGTTTTGCACAAGCAATATTTTTATCTAGCTGTTCCTGATTTGAATCACTTAATGTCCTTTTCGTATCAGATATATACAATGCATAAAAATGGTCTTTTTTATTTCGCAGCATACTACTAGCAACACGAATTACATGGATATTGGATGGTGAAGGAGAAAGACATACCATGATAGAATCAGTATTTTGATTACTCATTATTTTTATCCTCAACATCAGAATTATCTATTTTTATCATTTTATAACCTACCCCAACATGTGTTTGTATGTATTTTTCATTTGATATTTTCTCTATTTTTTTTCTTAAAGAAGTTACATAAACTCTTAATGAAGATAAATCAGATTCAATAGAGTTAACCCATACTTTATCTAATATATACTGATGTGTTAATACTCTTCCTATATTCTTAGATAATAAGCACAATAGATTGTATTCAATAGGCATTAAATGAATTTCTTTATCATCTACATATACAGATTGAGCAATATAATCTATTTTTAAATGTCCATTCACAAAATAATTATCATTATTTAATGTATTTTCTTTGTACTGAATTCTTCTCAAAGTTGAGCGAATTCGAGCTAACAATTCTTCTACACTAAATGGTTTAGTTATATAGTCATCCGCTCCAATATCTAAGGCTGTAATTTTGTCATCATCGTTGCTTCTGGCACTAATTACAATAATTGGAGTAAATGAAAATGTACGTAATTTTTTTATGATATCTATTCCATCTAAATCTGGCAAACCTAAATCAAGCAAAATAATATCAAATTGATGTTTAACTAGTAATGACAACGCCATACTACCATTCGTAGCCATTTCGAAATTATAACCATTTGTTTCTAATGCAGTTGATATTAAATTTCGTATAGCGGACTCATCTTCAACTATTAATACATTCATTAAATTATTCAAAGTGTTCATCTCCGTTCGTGTAAATTCCTATACATTATAACATTTCTAAAAAATCAAATAAAGAATTATTTAGACTATCATTTGTATAGCAATAAGATACTATTTTTGCTTTATTAGTAATTATAGAAAATCGATTTTAACTTTGTTTGATTTCTCTTATTAAAGATAGATTTAATTGCAACACATTAACTTTTTCTTCGCCAAAGATACCAAGTAATTTATTTTCAGTATTATCCTTTATTAATTTTTTCAATACCTCCTTAGAAATATGCGTATTTTTTGACACTCTATCAATTTGAACATTAGCAGCATCAACAGAAATATGTGGATCTAATCCTGATCCAGATGCAGTTATTATATCTGCAGGAATATCTTCTCTTTTTATCGTAGGATTTTCTTGTAGAAATTTTTCAATATCATCATTAATTCTTTTTTCTAATTTAGGATTACTTGATGCTAAATTTTCACTTCCAGATGATGGTAAAACTTGTCCTTTGCTTTCTTTTTCGTTTTGTGTGAAAGTATTATAATTTACAGCAGAAGGTCTACAATGAAACAATCTCTCATCCGTAAAATCTTGTCCAACCAGTTCAGAACCTATAACTTTTCCGTCAATTTCAATTAGACTTCCATTTGCTTGATGTGGGAAGATAGCTTGAGATAACCCTGTCATTAACATAGGATAAATCAATCCACAAATTACGAACATTACTAATGATAATTTAAATGGTGTTTTTAATTTATTAAATAAACATTTCATAAACATCCTCCTATAATCCTAAAAAAACCAGTAATGGTGAAATGAGAATATCAATTAATTTAATACCAATAAATGGACAAATTACGCCTCCTAAACCATAAATCATCATGTTTCTTCCCAATAGTTTAGATGCACTCATAGGTTTATATTTGACACCTTTCATAGCTAACGGTATTAGGAAGGGAATAATAATCGCATTAAAGATTAATGCCGATAAAATTGCACTTGATGGAGAGCTAAGTCCCATAATATTTAAGACGTTCATTTGTGGAATTGCAATTGTAAAAATTGCTGGAATAATTGCAAAATATTTTGCAATATCATTTGCTATAGAAAATGTAGTTAACGATCCTCTTGTAATTAATAATTGCTTACCAATTTCTACTACCTCTAATATTTTCGTTGGATCCGAATCTAAATCTACCATGTTAGCTGCTTCTTTGGCAGCAGTAGTTCCGCTATTCATTGCTATTCCTACATTAGCTTGGGCTAAGGCTGGTGCATCATTTGTTCCATCACCAGTCATAGCTACAATTTTCCCTAATGATTGTTCTTTTTTTATTGCTTCTATTTTATCTTCGGGTTTACATTCAGCAATATAGCCATCAACACCAGCTTCAGCAGCAATAGTTGCAGCTGTTAAAGGATTATCCCCTGTGCACATAATCGTTTTAATACCAATCTTACGTAAACGATCAAATCTTTCTGTCAATCCTGGTTTTACTGTATCTTTTAAATAAATAACACCTAAAATCTTGTCATTAGCGCAAACTACCAACGGAGTCCCTCCTAATTTTGAAATATTTTCCACTTTTTCATTTAAATCAGAAGGAATTAATCCATTTAAATTTTTTACATAATTAATAATGGCTTCACCAGAGCCTTTTCTTATTTTAGTACCATCTTCAAGATCAATCCCACTCATTTTGCTACTAGCTGTAAATTCAATGAATGTTGCATTCTTGTAATCATCAATATTTAATGTAACTCCCATCTTTTTAGCTAATTCTACTGTTGATTTCCCTTCAGGTGTCGTATCTTTTAACGATGCAATACATGCATATTTCACAAGATCCGTTTCATCTACACCGTCAACATTAATAAAATCACTCGCCAATCTATTTCCGAATGTAATAGTACCTGTTTTATCTAAAATCATTGTATCAACATCACCACATGCTTCTACTGCCTTTCCAGATAGTGCAATAACATTAAATCTAGTAACACGATCCATACCTGCAATACCAATTGCACTAAGTAATGCCCCAATTGTGGTTGGGATTAAGCATACTGTTAATGCTACTAACGTTGAAATTGGAATTTTAACATTTAGGTATGTAGCGAGAGGATATAATGTGACGATTACTATTAAAAATATAATAGTTAAAGATACTAACAAAGTATTCAAGGCAATTTCATTTGGAGTTTTCTTTCTAGAAGCGCCTTCGACCATAGAAATCATTTTATCCAAGAACGAATGACCTGGATCTGTTGATATTTCAATTTTAATCCAATCAGAAACAACAGTAGTACCCCCGGTAACTGAAGCAAAATCTCCTCCTGCTTCTTTTGTGACAGGAGCCGATTCACCAGTTATCGCTGATTCATCAACACTAGCAATACCATCTATAATTTCACCATCACTAGGAATTAATTCACCAGTTTTAACAAGTACAATATCACCTTTTTTTAGTTCACTACTAGATACTTCCTTTTCAGATCCATCATCTAAAATCAAACGTGCTTTCGTATCTTTTTTTGTCTTTTTTAAAGTATCTGCTTGTGCTTTGCCACGTCCTTCAGCAACGGACTCAGCAAAATTTGCAAACAATAATGTGACAAACAAAATAATCGCAACTATTGCATTATATAGGCTTAAATTACTTCCTTCATCATGAAACAAATGAGGAAAAAAAACTAATATTGTACATAAAATAAATCCAACTTCTACAACAAACATAACCGGATTTTTTATCATATATTTTGGAGATAACTTTGTAAAAGCACCTTTAATTGAAGAATAGAAGATATCTTTCGTAATAAATTGCTTCTTTTCTTTTTTACTCATTTTTATTCCTCCTATAATGTCAACATCTCTGCAACTGGTCCTAATGCAATTGCAGGTAAAAATGTTAGTGCTGCAAAAATATAAACAACAATTACTAATATAATTGCAAATGTTAGAGTATTAGTTTTTAAAGTTCCTGTAGATTCGTTAATATCTATTTTATTCATCAAACTACCAGCAATACCTAGTTGAATGATTATTGGCAAATATCGAGCTAAAAACATGACTATACCACAACTCATATTCCAAAATAATGAATTATCTACTAAACCTTCAAAACCTGAACCATTATTAGCTGCTGATGAAGCAAACTCATATAAAACTTGCGATAAACCATGAAAACTAGGATTCGTAATACCGTTAACTCCTTCTGGAATAGATACAGCTAAAGCACTAAAACCTAAAATCAATAATGGATGAATAATAATGCATAAAGCTGCAAGTTTCATTTCTTTTCCTTCAATTTTTTTACCAAGATATTCGGGTGTTCTACCAATCATCAAGCCACAAATAAACACGGCAATAATGGCATAGATTAACATATTCATAAGCCCAACACCAGCTCCACCAAAAACAACATTCAACATCATATGCATTAATGGAACTAATCCACCTAATGGCGTTAATGTATCATGCATGTTATTGACGGATCCAGTTGTAAAAGATGTTGTCGCAGTAGTAAATAATGCGGATTGTGCAACACCAAATCTTACTTCTTTTCCTTCCATATTACCAAAAGTTTCTGTGATACCTGCTTGTGCTACTGCATGGTTTCCTAGCGATTCACTCCAAAAACAAACTCCTAAACCAATAACAAATAATATTGACATAGCAACGAAAATTGTTCTTCCTTCCTTGCCAATCCACACTTTGTTTGCTCTATTGCAATTTTTAGTTGACAAAGTATAAACTCTGTTATTTGCTTTTGATTCTTCATGCTTATCATATGCCATTCTACCAAAAACAAAAATACAAGAAACCGGCAAAATCATCATTGAAAATAATTCGATAATATTTGTAATAATTGTTGGATTTTCTAAAGGTGTAGCTGAATTGGCACCTAAAAATCCCCCACCATTTGTTCCTAAATGTTTAATAGATTCTAATGCTGCTATAGGACCAGATGCAATTTCTTGAATTTTTCCTTCTATTGTTGTTAATTCAATATTTGAATTCAAATTTTGTGGAACACCTTGCCATACAAGAAATAATCCAATAATCATTGATAAAGGTAATAAAAATCGGTTAATGATTCGGATAAAATCAACATAGAAATTACCCATTTTTTTACCTAACAAACCTCTAATCATAGCAATACATGCAGAAAAACCCGTTGCAGCAGAAGTAAACATCATCATAATAATCACAAGCATTTGAGATAAATATGATAATCCAGATTCTCCAGCATAATGTTGTAAATTCGTATTTGTCATAAAAGATATAATGGTATTAAAAGACAATGATTCTTCCATACCACTAATACCATTTGGATTTAAAAATCCAATTGATTGAATTCTTAAAATCAAATACCCAATGAAAACTAGGCATAAATTGACCATCAACAATGACATAGCATATTTTTTCCAAGTCATCGTTGATGTATCTATTTTTAGTATCCTAAACACAAAATTATCCATTTTATCAAATACTGGATCTGCAAATGTTCTCTTACCAACAGACACATGGTAAACATAATTTCCAATCGGAAAGATGATAACCATAAACAATAATAATGTACAAACTATCTGTACCATAAATGACCCTCCATTTACATAAATTTATTTTTTTCAACGACATGTGCGATATGTCTACTATTATATTTAATCTCATATTTTTGCTCGCTTTTAGAACAGTCTGACTCTTCATAAAAAAATCTATGCATCGTTTCAAAACTACTAAAATTAGACATATTTTCTCGAGCAGGTAAATAAGTTGGATCTAAACACCACGCCGCTCTAAAATGTTTCATTGCTAGAATATGATTGCGTTTTTTTTTCATATATAATCCCTAATAAATTATGAGGTATAGCAGAATTTGGATGTTTTGACATAAAATTGCAAATAATTTGAATAGCTTCTTGTAATTTACCAGAACAAATAAGCTTTTTCATTTCTAAACAAAAGTATTTTTCATTTTCCTCATCGCCGTTGAGTATAGTATTCATATTACCTTCCTCTTTCTATAATATAAGTTAAAATTTATCTGGGTTTACCAAAGCATACAAAAGATAACAAGAAAGTAATATAATAATTACTATCATAATAAACATTTATCATCACCTCTATCTTTTTAATTCTTTATCAATCCAATTTACAAACCCTGTCATAAGAAAAAACGAAATAACTAAAATAGATAACATGATTACATCAATCATAAATTTCCTCCTCACCATTAAATTCACAATCTCTTTATCCTTAGGACAGAAGTATTTTAATACTTTCAGAATTAAAATAGGTTTAAAAAAAAGAACTTAAAATTAAAATTAAATTAAAATTAAATACTAGCTTAACGCTATACTATACAAACTATACTTTTGTAGCAAGCACAGTAAGTGTGTACCCACTTACCGAAAATTGATGAAGCAGCCCCTTATGGAACTGCTTCTTTTTTTAGCAATTTTAACTTGTTAGGGAGAACTCTAAGGCCCCATTTTTTAGACAAAGGAAGTGATTGTCGTGACACATAGAACTAGAAATGTTCAGCTCAAAATTAATTTAACTGAAGTAGAAAAAGCATTATTTCAAAAGAAAATGAAGATGGCTAATTGTAAGACCATGAACCATTTTATAATACCATTCGCTTAATTTTCTGTAGTTTTTATGAAAACAATACCTTTTATAATACCAATCAAACGAATTTAGAGAAATTTATAAAGAATATAGCAACTTTTTTAATGTCAACCGTCTATTTTTCGGCGTCTTTTTTTGAAAACAGCGACTTTTATAATAACAATATGTAATATTTTACTGCGTTTAACCTCAATAACACATAATTCCTATATTCAAAACACATGTATAGCGTATTTTTCACTTATATTTTGAAAGACACATTAAAAAAGGTGTCATTTAAAATCAAACGTTAAAAGTTCAATGATATCAGTAACCCATCAACATTAAAAAGGGTGTCATATTAACTATGTGGTATTAAATTAGTTGCTATATTTTCTTCATGAATTTAATAACAAAAATGAGCAACCCCCGTTATCAGAGAGTTGCTCTTTTATTAAATCTATATACTACGCTTTACTATTTGTAGTTATCTTTCCATTTTAAATTGGCGTAAGTGTGGCGTAAATGTGTAAATTTACAACCAAAAATTACTAATTTTTTTAATTCTAGTAAAGCTTAGCTCCTGCAGGAATCTTGTCATCAACCATCAATAAGTTTAGTCCTTCATGACCATTTTCTTCATGAACAGCTGAGATCAACATACCTTCAGAATTAATACCCATCATTTTTCTTGGTGGTAAGTTTACAATCGCAATTGCAGTCTTTCCAACCAATTCTTCTGGTTCATAATATTCGTGAATTCCGCTTAAAATAACGCGATCTTTACGTTCTCCGTCATCCAAAGTAAATTTTAATAGCTTCTTAGATTTTTCTACAGCTTCACAAGCTAAGATCTTAACAGCACGGAAATCTGACTTACTGAATGTTTCAAAATCTACCATATCTGTGAAGATTGGTTCAATTTTTACATTCGAGAAATCAACCTTTACAGGTGCAGCTTCCACTAGTTTTTTAGCTTTTGCTTTCTTGTTTGAATCCCCCAAGTTCTTCATGTGAGGGAATAATAATACTTCACGAATTGTTCTTTGATCTGTCAATAACATTACGAAACGATCAATTCCAAGTCCTACACCACCAGTTGGAGGAAGACCATATTCCAATGCTTCTACATAATCTGTATCCACTTCGTTGGCTTCATCATCACCTAATTCACGAAGTTCTAATTGTTTTTCGAAACGTTCTCTTTGATCAATTGGATCATTTAATTCAGAGAATGCGTTCGCATATTCATGTCCACAAATGAACAATTCATAACGATCCGCAAATCTAGGATCCTTCGTATTCTTCTTAGCTAATGGAGAAATGGATGTTGGGTGACCATATACAAATGTTGGTTGTACAATAGTTTCTTCAACATATTTTTCGAAGAATAAGTTGATAATGTGTCCAACTGTATTTTGAATCTTTTCAACTTCGATATCATGTTCCTCAGCTAATTTCAAAGCTTCTTCATAACTCATATCTTGCCAGAAGTCTACACCACAAGCTTCTTTGATCGCATCCACCATGTGAATACGTTTAAAAGGAGCCTTTAATGATAATTTTGTTCCTTGATATGTAATATCTGTAGTACCCAATACTTCATTTGCAACAGAATCAAATAAACCTTCAATCAAGTCCATCATTCCGTGTAAATCACTATAGGCAACATACGCTTCTACTGTAGTAAATTCAGGGTTATGCATCGCATCCATACCTTCATTACGGAATAAACGTCCAATTTCATAAACACCTTCTAAACCACCAACGATCAAGCGCTTTAATGGTAATTCAGTCGCAATACGCAAATAGAAGTCCATATTTAATGTGTTGTGGTGCGTTACGAAAGGTCTAGCACTTGCACCACCTAAGATTGGTTGCATAACTGGAGTTTCAACTTCCACTAAACCTTGACCATCCAAATAATGTTGGATTGCACGAATAATTTTTGGTCGAGTTAAGGCAATTCTTTTTGCCTCTGGATTCATGATCAAGTCTACATAACGACGACGGAAACGCTCTTCAACATCTGTCAAACCATGGAATTTTTCTGGTAAAGGACGAAGTGATTTTGAAAGGTGTGTATAGTTTTTAGCACGAACAGACAATTGTCCATGATCTGTCTTCATGACAGTACCTTCAATACCTACGATATCTCCAATGTCATTTTTCTTGAAGATTTCATATTGATCATCACCAATTTCATCTTTACGAACATAAATCTGAATTTGACCTTCACGATCCTGGATGTTCATAAAACCAGCCTTACCCTGACGACGCTTCGTCATGATACGACCCGCAATCTTAACTGTTACTTGTAATTCATCTAATTCTTCTTTTGTCTTGTCTCCATAAGATGAAGTAATAATACCCGAATTTGAAGTACGATCATAGCGAGATCCAAATGGATCAATACCCATGTCAATCAAATCTTGCATCTTTTGACGACGAACTTGTTCTTGTTGCGTTAACTTTTCCATTGTTTTCTCCTTTTTCTTTTATCCATAAAAAAAGGCACTTGCCACAAAGGGACGAAGTGCTCGTGTTACCACCCTAATTTACCAAACAAATCACTTTGCCCAGCCTTAGTCACTGTCTATAAACAGCTCTTCCTTTAATGCAGGAAATACAAATAGCTCCAAGTCTTTATTCCCAATTAGTCCTACACTTTTTTTCACCAACCAAAAGCTCTCTAAAGTATTTCTAAAAGGTACTCGCCCTCTTCATTGCCTTTTTATACGCTCTTATCCTACTAGACAATACACAATTTGTCAATTTAAGATTTATCCATATATCGAATATTTAATTCTTTAATACAGTTTTTAAATAAAACATCGATCTTGGCATAATATGTTTCTACATCCGGTTCGAAATCATGAGAAATCCAATACTTTAAAAAGTATAATAAATCATTCGCATAATAATCCACTAAAAAATCTACTGTGAACCTTGAATCCATACCAGTCACATCTAAATAAGAAAATACATTTCTAAATATTTCTTTAAACACATTACTCATTAAATCTTCAAAACCATTCTGTCCTGTGATTCTGTAACAAGACTTAAAAAAATCACGATTATCACTTACAGTCTGAAAGATGTGTTTTATAATTTGAGGATTTGATTCATGCTCCATTCCTTTATAAAACATACGATGAATCAAGTATTCTAAAGCCTCATACTTATCCATAAAATGATTATAGAAAGTTCCACGAATAACACCTGTTTTATCACAAATCTGTTTGATTGTGATCTTTTCGAAAGGCTTTTGTTGCATCAAAATATACAATCCCTCACTCAGAAGATCTTTCATCGTCACCTTTTCATTAAATGTCATGAAATCACCTCTACAATCGAATTAATCTAAAAATTAACGATAAACTCATAAATAAGTATACGGTTCCGCAAAGAAAATAATAAGCCTTTTGATATCCGGCCCCATTATAATATCCAATATAAAAATGAATCATATAGCCAGCAAGTACAATTAAAAATAAGACTAAAGACTCCATCAAATAAGGAAGATTCATATAATAACAGCCAACTCCAACAAAGAAACAGTCCAGTCCTCCAATAAGAGCCAATTTAATAATTTGTTTTGTATCAAACTCTTGTAGTCTTTCCACAAACTTTCCACGCTTAAAACTATAGATGACCATTCCAATTCCAAGAATCAAAAAGACAAATATCGCAACATATTTATTCAATATTGCCCAAGGACGTCCAAAAATATATGTGGACATTCCATGTCCTAATAAAAATATACCCGAACTGCATAGCGCAAAAATCAATCCATAAACCAATGCTTTTGAAAAGCGAATATTACGAATTGAAGCCCCCTGTTCTAGTGCACATACAAATACGTCTAAACTCAGACAAATACTCAAAATTCCAAATATCAACATAACAATCCACCCTCACTAACTTTATTGTATACGAACTTTAAAAATTTTAAAATTATGGATGAACATATTTCATTAAATGTATTTATGCACTACAATAAACCTATGAAAAACATCATTGACCACATCAAAGAATACGGAAATTTAACCCTTGAAGAATACCCATTTAATAATGTGGACTCTTTGATTCTCTCACAAATCTCCTATATTAAATTTGAAAACTCCACTATTGATGTTGAATCCGAAGTCCATTTATTAAATGAATTTGAAAATGAAATTAATGATTTATGTACTAATACACGAGTACCCGAATTAAACGAGGAATTATTCCTTCAAACGATTCATTCACTACGATATGAAGCTATTACGATTTCTCATCTACAAACCAATTTTGACAAAGACAACGAAAAACAATTCTGTGCTATGACTTTTCACTTGCCCAATCAAACCGATTATATTGCCTTTCGCGGAACCGATGCTAGTTTTGTAGGATGGAAAGAAGATTTTAATCTATGTTTTCAAGAAAATATTCCCAGTCAAATTTCTGCATTAAACTATGTAAACAACTATAAGACAAAACACAAACTCATCTTAGGAGGACACTCCAAAGGAGCTAACTTAGCACTTTATGCCACTATCCATACACACAATCCAATTTATTGTACATACAACCATGATGGGCCTGGATTTCTTACACCTTATCAAACTGATAAGAAAGTATTCAAGACCATACCACAATCGAGTGTTATTGGACTCTTACTTGAAGAAACAAATAATTATCAAATCATCCAAAGTGATGCCATATCCATCCTTCAACATGATCCATTTACGTGGTGCGTTAAAAATGGTGACTTTATTTATCTAGAACAAAATGATCAACTATCCAAACATACACAATCCACACTATCAAAATGGCTTAAATCCATTGATATCAATACTCGCAAACAAGTTATTGATACCATTTACTCTATCTTTTCAGATTATGAAAACCCAAAAGATTTAAGGAAGAATATCGATATGGTTGAGATGGTCAAATCCATTCAAAATATGGATAGTCAAACGAAGAAAATGATTAGTGAAACCATTCAAGTCTTATTCAAATGCATTCAAAACGAAATCAAGCGAGGAAACTAAATTCCTCGCTTAAATAATATATAACTATAGATACACGGAATAATAGTCGCTACAAGAATCACAACAATGCCCATTGTCACATAACCAAGTAATCCAAGTACTATATATAAGATTCCAGCAATGACCATACAATAGCCACCTACACGATTTGACAACACCCAGTTTTCATCGCTATTCAAAGACCACGAAGTTTTAATTCCAACCGCATAATTTCGCTTTACCTTTGGCAAATAATTACCGAGTATAATCAATAAAATACCAACTAAAATATTCATCACAAAACTAACATCAAAAGAATACCCCAAGCCAAAATAAATAATTGTCATACTTGTCACAATACAAACAACTGGACAAATCATAAATAGAATATTCATCATAAAATCTGGAATATTATATTTATGATTTGTCCAGTTGTT
>OHNN01001024.1_pt1 | contig 14576 bp, 9 predicted proteins | sample 1569541 | NCBI WGS metagenome assembly OHNN01 (sample SAMEA3879563, study PRJEB24766) | human gut metagenome | biome: human-associated habitat; feature: feces | place: USA | collected 1985/1987 | reverse complement strand
ACAGAGAACAGAAAAACTTCATCCACCAGACGCTGGGATGCTGCCGGCTGATCTACAACCGGGGACTTGCCATGCGCAAGGAAAGCTATGAAGAAGGGAAGAAGATTGGATATACCCAGACTTCCGCCATGCTGACCGAACTGAAAAGACAGGAGGAGTTTGCTTTTTTGAAAGCAGCAGATTCCATTGCCTTACAGCAGTCTCTGCGGGATCTCGACCGGAGCTTTGTGAATTTCTTTCAAAAACGTGCTTCCTATCCAACCTTCAAGAGCAAACATAACCGGTTCCAGTCATACAGAACGGTCAATCAAAAAGATAATATCCGTATTGTGGGAAGATATATCAAACTTCCGAAACTTGGATTTGTCAAAATACGCCAGTCGATGGAAGTGGGAAAAATTAATCACGTAACCATTGAGTACACACCGGCCGGAAAATATTTTGCAGTCTTAAATATTGATTTCGAACCGGAACCACGCCCAAATGCTGGAGGAACGATTGGAATTGATGTTGGAATCAAAGCATTCTATTCTGACAGCAATGGAAATACGGTATCAAATCCCAGATATCTGGAACGCTCCATGCGAAAACTCATAAGAGAACAGCGCAGACTTTCCCGGAAGCAGAAAGATTCCCATAACCGCGGGAAGCAGCGGCTCAGGGTAGCCAGAGTGCATGAGAAAATAGCCAATCAGCGGAATGATTTCCTGCAGAAACAGTCAACGATGCTGGTGCGCGAAAACCAAACCATCTGTATCGAGGATCTGAACGTGAAGGGAATGATCCGGAACCATAAACTGGCAAAATCCATAGCAAGTGTTTCCTGGGCAAAGTTTTTCAAAATGCTGGAATATAAAGCCAGCTGGTATGGAAATGAAATTCAAAGAGTACCAATGATGTATCCGAGCAGTCAAACCTGCAGCTCTTGCGGCTACAGAAATCCACGGATAAAAAATCTGAGCATTCGTATCTGGGAGTGCCCGAAATGCCATGCAGTTCATGACCGGGATACGAATGCAGGCATTAATATTCTGAAAAAAGCACTGCAGATGCAGTCTGCATAAAGATGAAAAGCTGTACCGTAGGGCATACGGGAACAGGATAAACATAGCTTGTGGACACTGTGTAAGACATTGCAGTACCGTAAGGTATTCGTCAATGCAGTGGTGGAAGAAACAAGAATCCCCCTGCTTTAGCTGTGGGGAGTGTCAAGAGAAGACCGGTTCTTTTTGCCACCTGCCGTCTGCCAGTATATAAACTTATGTCTGCGTCTCAAATACGCTGCTTCTTTTTCATACTCTGTAATGGAAAACCAAGGAAAATCTCTTTTTACCTCTCTCATAGCGCTGCCTCCTGTGCATTACGATACAATCGGTTGATTCTTCCTGATTGCGGAAATGATTTTTCAGACACGCTCTGGCTTCTCTTCGGAAAAAGAAAGTAATAGCCACCAAAAATATCGGAAAAACTTTGTGAAAAAATAGAATTGTGTTTTGCAAGGGTCCCATGTAAAATAGCGGGCAGGAGGAGAAAGAGAGAAAAGGAGATTCTTAATCTTATGGGAACAAATGAAAAGAATATGACTGCGGGATCCCCCGGAAAACTGATCATAACGTTTGCCATACCATTGATGCTCGGAAATATTTTCCAGCAGTTTTATACGATGGCGGACACCATGATTGTTGGCCGGGTGGTAGGAGTAGAAGCGTTGGCGGCAGTAGGCGCCGGAGACTGGCTGGTCTGGCTGGTGCTGGGCATCATGACAGGTATCACACAGGGCTTTTCGATTCTTGTATCGCAGTACTATGGAGCAGGGGAAAAGGAAAATCTGAAATGTGCGGTGGCGAAAAGCTATATTATGACAGCATTACTGTCTGTGATTGTACTCGCGGTAAGTGAAGGAGCAGTTTATCACGTTCTTTTATTTTTGCAGACACCGGATAATGTTATTGATCTGACGATGCTATATTTGCGGCTGATTTTTGCGGGAGTCCCGATTATAGCTGCCTATAATATCTTTGCGGCGATCCTGAGGGCACTTGGAAACAGCAGATCTCCACTGATTGCAATGACAGTGGCAGCAGTGATCAATGTGGGACTTGACCTGCTGTTTGTGGCAGTTTTTGGCTGGGGCGTAGCCGGAGCAGCCGTGGCGACTGTTATTGCACAGGGATTTTCAGCCTTGTACTGTCTGCTTGTATTACGGAAAATCAGGGATATCCGACTGGAAAAGGAGGATTTTTACAGGCAGCCGTCTATGAGTCTGCGGCTTTTGAAGCTGGGTACTCCTCTTGCCATACAGAACGTGATCATTTCTGTGGGAGGACTTACGGTGCAGTATGTGATCAATGGCTTTGGCTTTCTGTTTGTAGCCGGATTTACGGCAACGAACAAGCTGTATGGAATTTTGGAGATGGCAGCCGTTTCCTATGGATATGCGATTACAACGTATGTAGGGCAGAATCTTGGCGCAAAGAAATATCAGAGAATCCGAAAAGGTGTGCGCAGCGGTACGTATATGGCAGTACTCACTTCTGTTTTCATTTCCGGTATGATGGTGCTGATTGGGCGTAATATATTGTCTCTGTTTGTATCCGGTGAACCGGAGCAGATCAGACAGGTGTTAGATATTGCATATAAGTATTTGTTTATCATGGCTGTCTTTTTGTGGATACTGTATTTGCTGCATGTGTATCGTTCCGCGATCCAGGGGCTGGGCAATACTTTGATTCCGCTTGCCAGCGGCATTGCGGAATTTGTGATGCGTGTCAGCGTTGCGCTGCTGCTGCCGAAATGGATCGGCGAAGAGGGAATATACTATGCCGAGATCTGTGCATGGAGCAGTGCAGCTGTTTTACTGATCATAAGCTATATGATTCTGATACGGAAATATAAAGATACGCAGTATACAGGATCACTATAGAACGCGTGAAAAGAATACGAAATAACCAAAAATTTCAATAACTAATCCAAAAATATTCTATTTTTTTTCAGGCCTCTTGTGATTATAATGAATTCATCAGCTAGGAACGAAGCGAATCTAGCAAAATCACCAAACGGGAGGAATAAAAATGAAAAGAAAAGCATTAGCAGCAATTATGGCAGTAGCTATGGCAGTATCCATGGCTGGTTGTGGAGGATCCACATCAGAGTCTAAAGATTCTACCCAGAAAACAGAAACAGCAGATTCTACGGCATCAACGGGCGGAAGCGTAGAAAACAAGGACAAACCTCTGTGCTGGTTCAACCGTCAGCCATCCAGCAGTGCTACCGGCGAACTGGACAAAGATGCTCTGAACTTCAACGGAAATACTTATTATGTAGGTTTCGATGCAAATCAGGGTGCTGAGCTGCAGGGACAGATGGTTCTGGATTACATCAAGAAAAACGCAGACACGATCGACAGAAACGGTGACGGCGTAATCGGATATGTTCTGGCAATCGGTGATATCGGACATAACGATTCTATCGCCCGTACACGTGGTGTTCGTTCCGCACTTGGAACAGGTGTAGATGCAGACGGCGGAGTAGATTCTACACCGGCCGGAACAAACGTAGACGGAAAAGCAAAGGTTGTGCAGGATGCAACTCTGGATGTAGACGGAAAAACATATACCATCCGTGAGCTGGCTTCTCAGGAAATGAAAAACTCAGCAGGTGCAACATGGGATGCTGCAACAGCTGGTAACGCGATCGGAACATGGACAGCTTCCTTCGGTGATCAGATCGATGTTGTAGTTTCCAACAACGATGGTATGGGAATGTCAATGTTCAATGCATGGGCAAAAGACAACAAAGTTCCTACCTTCGGTTATGATGCAAACAGCGATGCTGTAGCAGCAATCGGTGAAGGATATGGCGGAACAATTTCTCAGCATGCAGACGTTCAGGCTTACCTGACACTGAGAGTTCTGCGTAACGCACTGGACGGTGTAGATATCAATACCGGTATCGGTACAGCAGATGAAGCCGGCAACTGCCTGACAGAGGGTGAAGATTACAGATACAGCGAAGAAGAGAGATCTTACTACGCATTAAATATTGCTGTAACAGCCGATAACTACAACGATTTCACAGATTCTACAAAAGTTTACGACAAGGTTGCAAAACAGCTGGATGAAAGCAAGAGCCCATCCAAAAAAGTATGGCTGAATATCTACAACGCATCGGATAACTTCCTGAGCTCTACCTATCAGCCTCTGCTGGAGAAATATGATGATCTGCTGAACCTGAAGGTAGATTACATCGGTGGAGACGGACAGACAGAGTCCAATATCACAAACCGTCTTGGAAACCCGAGCGAGTATGATGCTTTTGCAATTAACATGGTTAAGACCGATAATGCGGCAGCATATACATCACTTCTCTCCAAATAATTTAGAGACAGAATAAAAGTGTAAATGGCAACGATTCAGAGCCATGCGAAATCGAGATGAGGTTTCTGAATCGTTACCGTAAATGAATGAAATTATAGAGGGGTGTCAGCAATGATACCCTTCTTTACTAAGAAAAGGAAGCGCAGCTATGACAGAAGATAAGAATAAATATATCTTATCGATTAACGGCATGAGCAAATCGTTCGGTAGAAATAAGGTTCTGAAACATATCAGCATGAATGTCAAACCTGGAACCATTATGGGACTGATGGGTGAAAACGGTGCCGGAAAATCGACAATGATGAAATGCCTCTTTGGAACCTATCAGAAAGATGAAGGAACCATCGTATTGGACGGAAAAGAAGTGAATTTCTCCGGCCCGAAGGATGCACTGGAAAACGGAGTGGCAATGGTACACCAGGAGTTGAACCAGTGTCTTGAAAGAAGTGTTGTAGATAACATGTTCCTTGGAAGATACCCAAAGAATTCCGTTGGAGTGATCGACGAAGGAAGAATGAAAAAAGAAACATCAGACCTGTTCAGAAAACTGGGAATTACAGTTGATCTGACGCAGCCAATGAAGAAAATGTCTGTATCTCAGAGACAGATGTGCGAGATCGCAAAAGCGATTTCCTATCATTCCAAAGTCATTGTACTGGATGAACCTACATCATCCCTGACTGCACCGGAGGTTGAAAAACTCTTTAAGATGATGCGTCAGCTGAAGGCGCAGGGAATTGCTCTGATCTACATTTCACATAAAATGGATGAAATATTTGAAATCTGTGACGAAATATCCGTACTGCGAGACGGAAGTCTGGTCATGACCAAGCCAAGTAAAGAAACGGATATGAACGAACTGATCGCCGCCATGGTTGGACGTTCTCTGGACAACAGATTTCCGCCTGTAGACAATACACCGGGAGAAACGATTCTTTCCGTACAGAATATATCAACAAAATATGCACCGAAACTGCAGAATATTTCTTTTGATATCAAAAAAGGAGAAATTTTCGGATTCTATGGTCTGGTCGGTGCCGGTCGTACGGAACTTCTGGAGACAATCTTCGGAATTCGTACAAAAGCAGAAGGAAATATCGTATATGATGGAAAAGTACTGAACTTCTCCTCCCCGAAAGATGCTATGGATCACGGATTTGCTCTGATTACAGAGGAAAGAAAAGCCAATGGTCTGTTCCTGAAGGGCGATATTACATTCAATACTACCATTGCGAATATGAAGCATTATAAGAGCGGAGTCGCATTATCACATGACAAGATGGTGCGTGCAACGGCTGAAGAAATCAAGATCATGCATACAAAATGTATGGGACCGGATGATATGATCGCCAACCTTTCCGGTGGTAATCAGCAGAAGGTCATCTTTGGTAAATGGCTGGAGCGTTCACCGAGCGTATTCATGATGGATGACCCGACACGAGGAATTGATGTTGGAGCAAAATATGAAATTTATGAACTGATTATCAATATGGCGAAACAGGGAAAAACAATCATCGTTGTTTCTTCCGAAATGCCGGAGATTCTTGGTATTACCAACCGAATCGGTGTTATGTCTAACGGACGTCTGGCCGGAATCGTAAATACCAAAGAAACAAACCAGGAAGAATTATTGAGACTCAGTGCTAAATACCTGTAACAGGAGGAAAATTGGAAATGGCAGAAAACAGCGTTATTATTTCGTCGGAAGAAGAAGCAAAGCTTTTGAAGCCGATCGATGAATATGTGGAAGAAATCCAGAAAAAAATCGATGCATTACGTGCAGACGGCTTTGACAAAGTGAGCGATCTGAAAAAACAGATCGCGATCGCAAAAGAAAACAAGAACTTATCCGCAACACAGAGAGATAAGATCATTGAAAACAGCAAAAAAGAGCTGGAAAATGCAAAAAAAGTAGAAGCAGACAACAAAGAAGAAATCAAAAAGCTGATCGCAGAGGCAGAAAGCTATCTGGCCGCGCATTACAAAAAGGATTATTACGACGTAGTAAACAAAAGCTGCAAAGCTGCAAAAGCAGAAGAAAACAGCAGATATGAGAAGGTCAAAGCAGATCTAAAGAGCGAGCATCAGAAAAAGGTTGCTTCTCTGAAGGATGCAGAAGAGATTAAGGCTGAGAAATATGTGCTCAAAAATAAATTGTTTGATGCACAGATGGCTCACGAATCGAAGCTTCAGGAGATCAAGGACAGAAGACATGAAGCATTCATGCATAAATATCACCTGATCGACCTGTTGCGGGCTTCCAAATTTACATTCCCGCAGCAGAGAATACAGAAACTGGAAAATTACAGATATACCTTCGATTTATCTCAGTTCCTGTACAAAAACGGTCTGTATATCGTAATCATTCTGATCTTCATCGCACTGTGTATCATCACACCGATCGTTAAAAATACACAGCTGCTGACTGTTACCAACATCCTGAATATCTTACAGCAGGCATCCCCGCGTATGTTCCTTGCACTTGGTGTTGCCGGTCTGATCCTGTTAACAGGTACCGACCTTTCCGTAGGACGTATGGTTGGTATGGGTATGGTTACAGCAACCATCATCATGCATAACGGAATCAATACAGGTGCCGTATTCGGACATGTATTTGACTTCTCCGCTATGCCTGCTACAGCGAAAGCACTGTTTGCACTGTTAATGTGTGTAATCCTTACGACAGCATTTGCCATGATTGCCGGATTCTTCATGGCGAGATTCAAAATGCATCCGTTTATCTCTACCATGGCGAACATGCTGATCATCTTCGGTCTGGTTACCTATGCGACCAAGGGTGTATCCTTCGGTGCGATTGATTCTGCCATCCCGAATACCTTCATTCCGCAGATCGGAAAATTCCCGACCATCATTCTGTGGGCTGTTGCAGCAGTTGCCATTGTATGGTTTATCTGGAACAAAACAACTTTTGGCAAAAACCTGTATGCGGTAGGTGGAAACCCGGAAGCGGCAGCAGTATCCGGTATCTCTGTATTTAAAGTAACGATGGGAGCATTTATGCTGGCAGGTATCCTGTATGGCTTCGGTTCCTGGCTGGAATGCAACCGTATGGTTGGTTCCGGTAGTGCAGCTTACGGACAGGGATGGGATATGGATGCCATCGCAGCCTGCGTAGTTGGTGGTGTATCCTTTACCGGTGGTATCGGTAAGATCTCCGGAGTTGTAACCGGTGTACTGATCTTTACCTCCCTGACATATGCCCTGACGATTCTGGGTATTGATACCAACCTTCAGTTCATCTTCGAAGGTATCATTATTCTGGCAGCTGTAACACTTGACTGTCTGAAATATGTACAGAAAAAATAATGAGACATTCATAAAGATACCAGGAGTGCAAAGCACGTAGCAATCTGGTATCAAAGGGGTCAGAAAAACTTTTGATTCCAACATCTTCATAAACAGATAGAATATAAGACAGCCCGGTCGTCCGATGGATGACCAGGGCGGTCTTTTGTTCTGTTCTGGCAAAATTTGTAACTATTCAGAGCCATGCGAAATGGAAGAAAAATCGCGAATCATGTTTACATGAATGAGCTATTTTTCTGGAATTTCATATGGCGAGAAGCAACATCGAGATGCAGCGTAAGCGGAATCGAGATGGGGCTCTGAATAATTACAAAATTTTTGTAACTATTCATTCAGCAGAGAGCAATCTTCTGCTATAATAAAGGAACAATAATATGCTCCGCAAAACAGGAGGATAAGGATGGAACAATATAAAGTGATTCTTGTCGATGATGAAGTAGAGGTCATCGATGTTATGAAAAAAAAGATCCGCTGGAATGATCTGGGATTTGACGTAGTGGGAAGTGCCACCAACGGCGTGAAGGCTCTGGAGCTGGTGGAAAAGCTTCAGCCTGATGTGGTGCTGACGGACATTAAGATGCCTTATATGGATGGACTGGAGCTGGCAAGAAAGCTGAACCAGGACTATCCCAATATTTACATTATGCTTTGCACCGGTTTTGATGAATTCGAATATGCAAAAGAGGCCGTCCATCTGGAAATTAAGGAATATATGCTGAAACCCATCAGCGCCACCGAGCTGTCAGAAAGCCTGATGAAGCTGAAAGCCACACTGGACAGGGAACGGGAAGAAAAGTTAAATGTAAAAAAACTGGAAGACTATTTCCAGGAGGTATTACCAAAGCTGCAGTCCAATTTCTTCATTTCCCTGATTGAAGGAAGAGTCAGAGAAGAGGACTATGAACGATTCCTTTTGGATTATCAGGTGGATATGAAGGGACCTTTGTTTTGCTGTATTATCTTTCATACCTCGGAAAATGATGTGCCGGATGGGATGAATCCCTTATTATTATCCATGTCCGTGGAACGGGAGATCAAACAGCGGCTGATGGAGAACTGTAATTGCCAGGAATTCATCTATATGGGTAATACCATTCTGATTATGGAACTCCATTCAGAAGATGAGATAGCTCAATTGACGGACAAGTGTGACCGGTTCTGCCGCTGGGCATGGAGAATTATGGGGGCGGCGGTTACCGCAGGGGTCGGAACCGTCTGCAACAATCTGTACGATATCAGTATTTCCTACGAGGGAGCCAGAGAGGCGGTATCCTACCGTGTCCTGTACGGAACGAAACGAGCCATCAATATCGCAGAGATCGTTCCCAAAGAGTCAAAAAAGGCGGTTCCCTTAGAAGAAACAAAGATGCAGGAGCTGTTTCGTGCCATCCATGTAGGGGATCAGGAAAAGATCCGGAAAGAAGCCATCAAAGAGACAGAAAAGCTCCATAAGAATGCAGCCACCATCAGCCAGTACAATCTGGCCACCATGGAGATCGTCAGCGGCTTTTTTAAATTCTGTGCCAATAATTCCATGGATTTCAATGAAATTTCCGGAAATGTACAGAATCTTTACGAAAGAGTGACTCAGCTGGATGAAAGCTCTATGACAAACTGGATTATCAATATGTCTATGGCGATCAGCGAAAAACTGAGAAGTACCAGAAACAGTACCTCCAGACGGATCATCACCGATGCACAGAACATCGTAAAAGACAGATATATGGAACCAGCGCTCTCGCTGGATGATGTGTGCGCAGATCTTGGGGTGTCCAATTCTTACTTTTCGTCCATCTTTAAAAAGGAAACCGGTCAGTCCTTTGTCTCCTATCTTACCGATTACCGAATGGACAGGGCAGAAGAAATGGTGCTGAACACCGATGAAAAAAGCTATAAGATCGCAGAAAAAGTGGGATATCAGGATGCGAACTACTTCAGCTATGTATTCAAAAAGAAATTCGGTGTTTCCCCTTCCAAATACAGAGCTTCCGGAAAATAGGGAACAGGTGAAAGGGAAAATACATGAAAGATAGAAAAAGAAAGCCGGATTCCAGGAAGAACATCGTATTTAACATACAGTCGATTATCCTGTCTGTCCTTATGGCGATTTCACTGGTTACGATCATTGTAATGGGATTGCTGCTTTACCATCGATTCAAGCTGGCATTGGAAAAAACAGCAGTGGACAACACGGAAGCTACTGTAGAGGCTACCGTGGACCGGTTAGATGCAGACCTGCTGGATATCCGGCAGATTATAAACGGGGCAAACTACAACGTGGTCCAGCAGTTTGATATATCCAGCGGGGAATTCTCGGAGCAGTTCAGTCTGCTCTATGAGACCAACTCCGATAAGATCCAGAGCCTGGCTTTGTATGACCCCAAAGGAAATCTGATTGCATCGGAGCCGGTGGCGGCAGAAAAGAAAAATGTGAAGGTGCAGACGCAGGAATGGTATAAAAATGCGGAAGATGCCATTGAAAATATACACTTTTCCACACCGCATATCCAGGAGCTGTTTGAGGACGGCTCTTATCGGTACCAATGGGTAGTTTCCCTGAGCAGGTATGTAGATGTCAACAAGGGAGAGACACCGGAAACCGGTATTCTTTTACTGGATATGAAATATTCTGTGATCAGGGACGTGATGAAGCAGATCAATGACTGTTCCGGCGGAATCTACTATTATCTGACCAGTCAGGACGGAGAGATGATCTATCATCCACGGGGAACGGAGTTAAACCGCGGATTATTTGAAGAAAACAGTCTGGACGTGGCAAAATACGAGGACGGAACCTACGAGATCCGTTCCGGCGGTCAGAACGAGACCGTGATCGTCGGCAGCGTAGCCTATACAGGCTGGAAGATGATCGGTGTTGTGCCAGAGAGCGTGCAGGCGGCAAACTACAAAAACTTCCGTTACTATGTATTTGCCACGATTCTGATTCTTCTGGTCATGCTTTTGGAGGGAAACCAGCTGGTATCCCGGAAGATATCCAAACCGATCCGGGAGCTGGATGCTTCCGTCAAGGCCCATGAGGCAGGAGGAAAACCGGATATCTATATCGGCGGCTCCTCGGAGATCCGCCATCTGGGACATTCTGTGCAGAAGTCCTATGAACAGATCGAAAAACTGATGGACGAGATCATCCGGCAGCAAAATGAACGAAGAAAAAGTGAACTGGATGCCCTGCAAAGCCAGATCAACCCCCATTTTCTGTATAATACACTGGAGTCCATCACATGGATGGTGGAAGCCCAGGAAAATGAAGCAGCGGTTCGTATGATTTCCGAACTGGCAAAATTACTTCGTGTCAGTCTGTCACGGGGTAAGACCATCATTCCCATTAAGGATGAGCTGCAGCACAGCAGAAGCTATATGAATATCCAGCTGGCCCGGTACAAAGAGCGGTTTAAAACAGAATTCCGGATTGAGGAAGAGATTGAAAACTACTGCATTGTAAAGCTGGTGATCCAGCCTATCCTGGAAAATGCCATCTATTATGGCGTTGGCAATATGGATGAGGATGATGGCGGCATGATCATCGTCAGCGGAAAAAAGAAAGACGAGGACATTCTGATCACCATCGAAGACAATGGGATGGGCATGCGGGAAGAAGTCCTGGAAAATATTCTGACGGATAACAGCAAGGTTCCGAAGCACGGTTCCGGCGTGGGTGTGATCAATGTGCATTCCAGAATCCGGCTGATGTTTGGAGAAGAATACGGACTTTCCATAGAAAGTGAACCGGACGAAGGAACAAGGGTTACGATCCGTATTCCGGCAATCCCATATACACCGGAAAACGCAGAAGCATTGGAATTACAAAAATATATACAAAGGAGACCGGGCAGATGAAAAAGAACAGAATGAAATTTCTTATAATTGAGTTTCTTTTGCTGCTGCTGGCGGTATTCTTTGTATGGAAAATTTTCGATCAGAACGTAGCAGAGCCCCGGATTGCCGTGATTCTTCCGGAGTCCGGTGACAAACGCTGGGATGCCCTGATCAAGGGAATGAAGCAGGCTGCGGCAGAGAACAACGTTCATATGATCATCTGCAATACGGAAGAGATCGACGGGCCGGAGGTGGAAAGAGAATTTATCAGGGAACAGAAGGACAACGATATTGATGGCTTTATCATATATCCGGCACCCGGTCATGAGACGGAAAATATGCTGAAAAAAGAGTGTGGAAAGAAACCGTATCTGATGATTGCAGATGGTCTGGCGGTAAAAGAAGGGGAAACTGCCAGTCCCACGATCCAGCCGGATTACCGGGAGATCGGAAGGTGGCTGGGAGAACGGCTGAGAACAAAAAAGCAGAAGATCGGAATTATCGCCGACTGGAAAATGTCCGAGGCTGTACAGGCGGAGATTTGTGGATTGAACGAGGCGCTGGAAGGCAGCGAAAGCAAGATCAGCTGGTGTATTTACCGGAGAAAAGAACAGGACATTGTGGAGCGGATGAAGAAGGAAACAGAGGCGGATGCTCTGGTCATCCTGGATGCAGGAATATTGGAAGAGTTTGGAGAGCAGGCAGAAAATGGAACATACGAGGGCGCGGAGCTCTATGGAGTGGGTTACAGTCTGAAGACGATTGCACTTCTGGATAACGGAAACATTCAGGGGCTGGCTGTGCCGGACGGATATGAAATCGGCTATAAAAGTGTGGAAGAAATAACCAAAAGGATCGAGCACAGGTCTTATAAAATGCAAGGATATATAACCGAATATCAGGTACTTGGCAAGGAAAATTTCTCTATGGACGAAGATTTAGAAAGGTTTTTATATTCCTATGAATAAAAAGAAAAGAAGGGTAGCAGTATTATTATCTGCCACGATAGGGAGTGCGGTGCTTGTGCTGTCGGGGTGTTCCGGCAAGTCGGACCAGACAGAGAAAACCCTGCGGGTCGGAGTGATAACCTACACGCAGGATGATCCTTTTATCAATGGACTGACGGATGAACTGAAGGAGCAGCTGAAAGCCATGGAAAACAAAGAACGAAGGATTATCGTATCGACAAAAAGCGGAAACGACGATCAGCAGGAACAGAACGAAAAGGTGGAAGAGATGATTGATGCCGGCTGTGATGTGCTCTGTATCAATCTTGTGGACCGGACAGCTCCGTCCCGGATCATCCGAATGGCAAGGAATGAAGACATTCCTGTGATCTTCTTTAACAGGGAACCGGTAAGAGAAGACCTGGTGCAGTGGGAAAAGCTGTATTATGTGGGCTGTGATGCAGAACAATCCGGGATCATGCAGGGTGAGATCGCAGCAGAATACATCAACAGCCATTCGGAAGTCGATAAAAACAAGGACGGAAAGATCCAATATGTGCTTCTGGAAGGAGAAGCGGGCCATCAGGATGCCATCAGCAGAACGGAATATTCCGTAAAGACACTGATGAAAAATGATGTTATACTGGAAAAGCTAAGTTATCAGTTAGCGGACTGGAACCGGGGACAGGCGGAGAACCGCATGAACCGTCTGATCAGCCAGTACGGAAAAAAGATCGAACTTGTCATGTCCAACAACGATGAGATGGCACTGGGGGCGGTGGAGGCCTATCGGAAAGCAGGCTATGCCCGTGAAGACTGGCCGGTGATCTTCGGAATTGATGGCCTGGAAGAGGCTCTGGAAGCCGTAAAGGCAGGAGAGATGCAGGGCAGCATCCTAAATGACAGAGTGGATCAGGCAAAGGAAATGGCGAAAATGGCAGTGGAGCTGTTCGAGGGAGAGGACTTTGAACAGGAAAGCCTGAAAGAAGGCCGGTACTATTTTTCGGAATATCAGAAGGTAGACGGCAGCAACATCGATGAGTACCTGAACGCAGAAGAGACGATTTCCCATTCCGGAATGTAAGCAGGAAGACTGCGTTTGCAGGCAGAAAGAGTAAGTGAAGACGTGTCTTTATTTTAAACCAATCAAGCAAGCAGCGAAACGGATTGCGAATATCCGCTTGACAGAATGAGGAAAAACAGATGGAACATACATGGACCAAAGATTTTTATCAGGAGACAGATCCAGCGAAACGGCAGCAGATCTTAAAAGAACATATCGGAGAGGAGGAAGCCTGGGAAGAAGAATACCGGGATCGGCTCTGGACGGCCCGATACGGACAACGCAGGCTCCAGAAGGATGAATTTGTCAAATGCCTGATGGAACTGAAGTATCTGGCGGAAGGAACCTCTCTGGATCTGGGAGGCGACAGAAAAAAGACGGGAGCCCGGATTCTCTCTACGTTGTGCCTGGCGGAAGCCATGCAGTCAGAGGAGGGATACCAGAAAATTCTTGCAGATGAACTGTACAATGTATTCCTGAAATTTATTCAGGTCAGCAGAGGAGGCAGAGGATTTACCTCTCTGGTATTCGGCATGGGACAATTGTCCGAAGAAGGAATCGCGAAAAAAATCGCCGAACAGATCAGTGTGATCGCGTTCAAGGCGCCTCGCCTGCTTCACATGGAAAAAGAATTCACCCTGCTCCGGGAAGCCGCCCTCCGGGCATATCGGCAGGAGTATCCGAACAGGGAGCATTTTCTGAATAAATATTGAGGTTATTGCAGTAATGTCTGAAAAGTGACCGGGCGGAAAGAGAAAGGAGAATAAAATGGAATACAGAAAATTTGACAATGTTATAGTAGCAAGGATTGACAAAGACGAGGAAATATTGGAGCAGCTGAGGGTAATTGCCATAAAGGAGAATATAAAGCTTGCCAGTGTCCAGGCTCTTGGAGCGATCAATGATTTCACAGTCGGAGTATACAAGACAGACGAAAAGAAATATTATTCAAACAGCTTCCAGGGGTATTATGAAATTACATCACTGACAGGTACAATCAATACAATGGATGGAGAATACTATGCA
>OHNN01000990.1_pt1 | contig 15055 bp, 9 predicted proteins | sample 1569541 | NCBI WGS metagenome assembly OHNN01 (sample SAMEA3879563, study PRJEB24766) | human gut metagenome | biome: human-associated habitat; feature: feces | place: USA | collected 1985/1987 | reverse complement strand
CGAAGAAATCCGTACCGTAATTTCCCACCCGCAGGCACTGGCCCAGTGCCGCCGCTTTCTCGATTCCAATGAAAACTGGAAAACAGAGGAACGACTGAATACGGCCGCCGCTGCAAAAGAAGTATCTGAGAGCGGTGATTTGACGATGGCAGCCGTCGGAAGCCCATATGCAGCAGAACACTTCGGACTGCAGATCTTAAAAGAAGGCATTTTTGACGCCCGGGGCAATACGACACGCTTTGTTATTATTTCCGGTCAGAAACGCTTTGTAAAGGATGCACAGAAAATCAGCGTATGCATGGAACTGCCGCATCAAAGCGGTTCTCTTTACAATGCACTGGCACATTTTATTTACAACGATCTGAACATGACCAAAATCGAGTCCCGCCCGATTCCGCAGCGGAAATGGGAGTACCGTTTCTTCGTGGATTTCGAGGGGAACTTAAGCGATCCGGCAGTCAAAAACGCACTGCGCGGATTGCAGGCAGAATCCGCGAAATTCCGGATTTTCGGAAATTATTAATCCAGAAGAGAGGGCCGTACCAAGCGGCCTTTTCGCATAAATAAAATGAAAAATGACAGGAAGGAAGAGACAAAAGATGATTAGAATAGAAGAATGTATCCTCTACCGCGATTTCGCAGAGGGGGAGGTACTGCGCGATATGACGATACTGGTGGAGACCTACAAAAAACTGGTCAATGCTCAGATTTCCCTGAAGGACCGCCGGTTCCGTGAGAATATGAGCGCATATGAGCCGCAGTTTTATGAGGCACTGAACCGCCTTGTCGAGATGGCAAACCGCTACGGCTTCTCCGGAAATCTCTGGCATGATTATCTGACGTATCTGCTGGTAAACAAAGAAAATGCATTCTCTACCTCGTGCGAGATTGTCGGAAAAGTAGAGGGAAGCATCAACCAGATGGCAAAACACGACTTTGTCCGTTTCAAAGAACTGTTTGATTTTGATATCTGTGTTTTTGATGAAATTTTTGAGTCCGGCGATGCCTCTGTCATCAGTTCCTATGAGAACACGGACAGTCCGAATAAACTGTTCAACAAAGAAGTCCGGGATCGTATCTGTGAGCTGGCCATCCGTCTGGCAAAGGCTGCATCCGCAGATGAATTTATGGCTGATATGGTTCAGTTTTACAAAGATTTCGGAGTGGGAAAACTGGGACTTCACAAGGCATTTCGTATTGCGCATACAGGAGAGAACGTTGAGATTATCCCGATTACCAACATTCCGGATGTGCGCCTTTCTGATCTTGTCGGCTACGAAATTCCAAAGCAGAAGCTGATCGACAACACGAAAGCGTTTGTCGAGGGCAAGAAAGCAAACAACTGTCTGCTTTTTGGCGATGCCGGAACCGGAAAATCCTCCAGCATCAAGGGCATCCTGAATGAATATTACGATCAGGGACTTCGTATGATCGAGGTTTACAAGCATCAGTTTCAGGATCTGAATGAGCTGATTGCACAGATCAAAAACAGAAATTATAAATTCATTATTTACATGGATGACCTTTCCTTTGAAGAGTTTGAGATTGAGTACAAATACCTGAAAGCTGTCATTGAGGGAGGCCTGGAAAAACGTCCGGACAATATTCTTATTTATGCAACCTCCAATCGTCGCCATCTGATTAAAGAGGATTACAGTGATAAAGAAGGAACAAGACAGGATATGCATACTTCCGACACCGTACAGGAGAAGCTGTCCCTGGTATACCGTTTCGGCGTCAGCATTTATTTTGGTGCACCGGATAAGAAAGAATTCCAGAAGATTGTTTCCACACTGGCCGAACGATACGGCGTGACGCTGAGTGAGGAAGAGCTTTTGGCAGAAGCGAACAAATGGGAACTGTCCCACGGCGGTCTTTCCGGCCGTACCGCACAGCAGTTTATCGATTATCTGCTCGGAAAACAGTAAAAAGAAAAAGGTCAAAAAGTCCGCTTGGTATTGGGAGCGGGATTTTTGGGATATCCTTTGAAAAAGAAAGAGGAGAAGCGTATATGCAGTATTCCACATTTGCTGCCATTGATATCGGCAGCTACGACGTCATTCTGGAGATTTTCGAGATCTCCAAAAAGCAGGGTATCCGAAGCGTGGATAAGATCTGCCATCGGATGGAGCTTGGAAAAGATACGTACACGCTGGGGAAAATCCGCCCGGAAATGGAAGAGGAGCTCTGCCGCGTGCTCGCAGATTTCGTGCGGATCATGGAGGGCTACCGCGTGGATGCTTACCGCGCCATGGCTTCGAGCGCAATCAGTGAGGCGGCGAACAGCCTCTATGTCCTTGGAAAAATCCGTCAGCTGACCGGTCTTTCCGTCACGGTTCTCTCTAACTCGGAGCAACGTTTCCTTGGCTACAAGGCGCTTGCGGCGATGGAGGACAATTTCAACAAGGTCATTGAAAAGGGAACTGCGATTCTCGACCTCGACGGCGGCAGTTTTCAGATTTCCCTGTTTGATAAGGACGCCCTTGTGACGACACAGAATATCCGTATGGGTAGTCTTCGTGTCCGTGAGCGCCTCGCCGGAATCCAGAGCGAGACGGAACACTACGAGGAGATGGTCGAGGAACTGATCTGGAATGAAGTGTCGAGCTTCAAGAAGATGTATCTGAAAGACCGCAAAATCGAAAATATCATGCTGATCGGCGATGTTTTCACCGACAGTGTCTACCAGAATATCGAGGAGAAAACGACAAAAATCATTTCCCGTGAGAATTTCAACACCTGGTATGAAAAGATCATCCGTCAGTCACCGATGGAGCTGGCTGTCAAGCTTGGCATCCCGCTGGAGAATGCTTCGCTGATGTACCCGTCCGCCGTGATCTACAAATGTCTGATCGACATGATGGAGGCAGAGCATGTATGGATCCCGGGCGTGCATATGACGCGCGGCATCGCATACGAATATGCGGAGCAGATGAAACTGCAAAAAGGAAGCCACAACTTTGAAAATGATATTCTGATGGCGGCAAAAAACATCGGAAAACGGTATGCAGTAAACCGGCCGCACGTCCAGAATCTGGAGATGACGGCGCTTGCCATGTTTGATGCGACGAAAAAGATGCACGGCATGAAAGAACGCGAGCGGCTGCTGCTTCGGATGGCGGTGATGCTGCACGATGTCGGAAAATACATCAGCCTTAATAATGTCGCGGATTCTTCCTATAATATTATCATGTCAAACGAAATCATCGGACTGTCCCATATTGAACGGGAGATGGTCGCACTGATTGCAAAATACAATACGGCAGTGCTTCCATCCTACGATGAGCTGGTGATGGAATCGTCGCTTAGTGCAGAACAGTATCTGACCGTATCGGAGTTGACAGCAATCGTCCGTCTGGCGAATGCACTAGATCGGAGTCACCTGCAGAAAATCCAGTCGATCCGCGCTGTCTTAAAGGAGAGAGAACTGCATCTGTCTCTGACGGTTGACCGTGATTTCACACTGGAGCAGGGACTGTGCCAGGATAAATTAGATTTTTTCAATGAGGTATTCAGCATACAGCCGATTATTAAGATGAAACGGCAGATGTAAGGAGGCGAACAAGATGGATGTAACACCATATAAGAAACCGGAATATTTTCGAAACCGGGAATTGAGCTGGATCAGCTTCGACGAGCGTGTTTTAAACGAGGCGCGGGATAAGAGTATTCCGCTGTTTGAACGTCTGAAATTTATCAGCATTACCTCCTCCAATCTGGATGAGTTTTATATGGTCCGTGTGGCTTCACTAAAAGACCAGGTGCATGCAAACTATACGAAAAAGGATCTGTCCGGCATGGATGCGAAGGAGCAGCTTACCGAGATCAGCAAACGGACGCATGAGCTAGTGCAGCTGCAGTACAATACGTACAATCGCTCGGCGGTTCCGTCTCTGGAGCACGTTGGCCTTACGATTATCAGTGAGCACGAGAAGCTGACGAAGGAGCAGGCGGAGTATGTGGATTCCTATTTTGAGGAAAACATTTACCCGGTTCTGACCCCGATGGCCATGGATTCGGCCCGCCCGTTCCCGTTGATCCGGAACAAAACATTGAATATCGGTGCACTGGTGCAGAAGAAAGAGGATTCGCTTCTGAGCCGTGCGGAGGATAAGAAAGAGAAGAAAGGCAAGGAGAAGGAAAAAGAGAAAGAACTGGAATTTGCGACGGTTCAGGTTCCTTCGGTACTGCCGCGTTTTATTCTGCTTCCGCAGGATGAAAAGACGGGACAGCGGTATGTGATTCTTCTGGAGGAGATCATCGAGCGGAACATTGGAAAGCTGTTCTTAAGCTACGATGTGGTCTGCGCGCATCCGTACCGTGTTATGCGAAATGCAGATCTTTCGATCGATGAGGATGAGGCTTCCGACCTGTTAAAAGAGATCCAGAAGCAGCTTAAAAAACGTCAGTGGGGCGAAGTGATCCGTCTGGAAGTGGAAGATAAGATGGATAAGCGGCTCCTGAAGATGCTGGAAAAAGAGTTTGACATCGATGAAGACGACCTGTTCCGGATTCCGGGACCGCTCGATCTGACGTTTTTAATGAAAATGTATGGGCTCGACGGCTTTGATGAGTATAAAATTCCAAAATACATTCCAGCAGCAGTTCCGGCGCTGATGAATGAGGATGACATTTTTACAAACATCCGAAAAGGAGACATCTTACTGCATCATCCTTATATGACGTTTGATCCGGTCGTGCAATTTGTACAACAGGCAGCAAAGGATCCGGATGTACTGGCAATCAAACAGACGCTGTACCGTGTGAGCGGCAATTCTCCGATTATCGCGGCACTGGCGCAGGCGGCGGAAAACGGCAAGCAGGTTTCCGTACTGGTGGAATTAAAGGCACGGTTCGACGAAGAAAACAATATTGTCTGGGCGAAGATGCTGGAAAAGGCGGGATGCCATGTGATTTATGGTCTTCTGGGACTGAAAACACACAGTAAGATTACACTGGTGGTTCGGCGCGAGGAGACAGGCATTCGCAGATATGTACATCTTGGCACGGGAAACTATAACGATTCTACGGCAAAGCTGTATACGGACTGTGGCCTGTTGACATGCAATGCAAAGATCGGTGAGGATGCAACAGCAGTATTTAACATGCTTTCGGGCTATTCGGAGCCGGATCACTGGAACAAACTGGTGGTTGCGCCACTCTGGATGAAAGACAGATTCCTGCATCTGATTGCTATGGAGGAGGAACACGCGAAGAAGGGACAGAAAGCGCATATTATTGCGAAGATGAACTCGTTATGCGACCGCGATATTATTGCGGCGCTTTACAGTGCTTCGGCAGCCGGAGTAAAGATTGACCTGATTATCCGGGGAATCTGTTGTCTGAAGGTTGGCATCCCGGGTGTCAGCGAGAATATTACCGTTCGCTCGATTGTCGGCAATTTCCTGGAACATGCGCGGATTTTCTACTTCTACAGTGGTGGAAATGAAGAGGTGTTTATGGGAAGCGCGGACTGGATGCCGCGAAATCTGGAAAAACGGGTGGAGATCGTGTTCCCGGTTGAGGATGAGCAGATTAAGAAAGAAGTAATGCATATTCTTGATATCCAGATGAAGGATAATGTGAAAGCCAGTATTTTACAGGCAGACGGAACGTATACAAAGCCGGATAAGCGTGGAAAGACGCTGGTGAATTCACAGGAGTATTTCTGCAGGGAGGCAACGGAAAGAGCGGAAAAACCGAAAGAACAGGAAAACAGCAGGGTGTTTGTGCCGGCGGAACCAGAGGAATAGGCTCTGAGGTGGGGACGGACGCCCCGTAACGCACACAAGGGTGATGCGCGGTTTCGGGAGCTAGTAATTCTAAGGCTCTGTCATTTTGCTAAAACCATGCGCCAAAAATCAAAACTCGCTGTCGCTCAGACAGTTGATTTTTGGCGCATAACGCAAAATACCAGAACCTAAGAATTACACGCTCCCTGCAAATGCGCACCACCCTTGTGTGCATTACGGGGCTGTGCGAAGGACGGACACGAATGTGGGCGCGGGAGCGCCCACTGCGTTGAGATGAGAGAAGAATATAGATATTGTGATGAAAAAGTGCGGTGACTTTGATAGTTACGGCGCTTTTTTTGTGTGTCAAAATAATCTGTCTGGTATTGGGAAGAGGAATGGCTATTCAGAACTCGTTTTGAAAATTGGTTTTGCGGGTGATTTTCGGGGATTTTACAAAGAGTGATCTGGAAAAATGGCTGGAAAAGAAGGAGATGGAGACGGAGATAAGGGAAAATGTGGACATTTTTTGTAAAGTAACCGGTTATTTTATTAACGGGTATTTTACAAAGCGGTGGTAGTGGGCTTTACGGAAGGAAAGGTATAATGAATCTCGACAAGACGAGGAGGAAGAAAAACGAATGTCAAATATTGTGTTGAAGAATGTCTGTAAATCTTATGATAAGGAACATTATGCGGTTCAGGATTTTTCGCTTGAAATACCGGATCGGGAGTTTGTGATTTTTGTTGGACCTTCCGGCTGCGGAAAATCGACGACGCTTCGGATGATTGCCGGTCTTGAGGAGATTACGAGCGGGGAGCTCTGGATCGATGGACAGCTTTGTAATTATGTAGAAGCAAAGGATCGCGATCTTTCGATGGTATTTCAGAACTACGCGCTTTATCCGAATATGACGGTATATGAAAACATGGCGTTTTCTCTGAAAATCCGGAAACAGCCCAAGGATGAAGTTGATAAAAAGGTACATGAGACAGCTAAAATGCTTGGAATTGAGCATTTACTTGACCGGAGACCGGCAGCACTTTCCGGCGGTCAGAAACAAAGAGTTGCGATTGGAAGTGCAATTATGAGACGGCCGAAAGCATTTTTAATGGATGAGCCGCTTTCGAATCTGGATGCGAAGCTGCGGGCACAGATGCGGGTGGAGCTGGCAAAATTACATAAGGAACTGAAAACGACGGTGATTTATGTTACACATGACCAGACGGAGGCGATGACGCTTGGTACAAAAATTATTGTCATGAAAGACGGTGTTGTGCAGCAGGCGGATACACCGGAGCAGATTTACCGCCATCCGGCAAACAAATTTGTGGCCGGTTTTATCGGAGCTCCGAGTATGAATTTTATGGAAACGATGGTGACGGAAAGAAACGGAGCGGTTTATCTGGAAGGAGACGGAGGAGTTACCCTTCGTGCCAGAGGAGAGAACGAAATGGTGCTTCGTCGCGATTATCTCGGAAAAATGGTGATCTTAGGCCTGAGACCGGAGGATTTACAGGACGAAATAACCGCTTCCGCACATCGGATCTGTTATAAAGAGAATCAGTTGAAGGCATTTGTTGACCTGCGGGAGATGATAGGTGCAGAAGCGTATCTGCATATGAATACCGGAAAAAATCTGATTACAGCAAGAGTGCCTTCCGAGGTGCCGGTTACTGCAAAGGAAAGCATTACATTGTATGCAGATATGGAAAAAGCACAGATCTTTGATCCGTTTACAGAAGAAAATATTTTATCTCGGCCGGTTGAAAAAGAAGAACGTGCAACAGCATAAGAAGGAGCAGAAAGTGAAAAAAGTAATCGAAAAGTGTAAAAAAGCAGAAGTTTATATGTATCTGATCCCGAGTATGGTGATCTTTAGCATCTTTCTGTTTTATCCGTTTTTTAAAACCATTTATCTGAGCCTGTATAAGACAAACAAGCTTGGAGAAGCGAAATTGTATGTGGGACTGGACAACTATAAAAGCTTATTATCGAATCCATCCTTTTACAACAGTCTCTGGGTTACACTGGAATTTGTGGCGATTGTTGTAGTCGGAAGTATGGCGCTTGGCCTTCTGGGAGCAGTTCTTTGCAGCAAGACTTTTCCGGGAATCCGGGTATTCAGTACTTCCTATGCACTCCCAATGGCAGTAGCATCGAGCTCAGGTGCCATGATTTTCAAGATTATCTTAAATCCCACGATCGGTATCGTAAACAAATTGCTGCATGTGAGCATTAACTGGGTCAGTGATCCGAAATATGCGCTGATCTGTGTGGCTGTCCTTACGGCATGGCTGAACAGTGGCATCAATTTCCTGTATTTTTCGGCGGGACTTGGAAACATTGATGATTCGATTTATGAGCGTGCTTCTGTAGATGGAGCGAATGCAGTACAGAAATTTTTTAAGCTGACACTGCCGGGACTTTCTCCGATCATGTTCTACACACTGGTTGTTAACATTATTCAGGCATTCCAGTCATTCGGACAGGTGAAAATCCTGACACAGGGAGGACCGGGAGAATCCACGAACCTGATTGTATATTCGATATACCGTGATGCGTTTTTTAATTACCGGTTTGGAAGCGCAGCCGCACAGTCCGTTGTTTTGTTTCTGATTGTCATGGCGCTTACCCTGGTTATGTTCCGCATGGAAAAGAGAGGAGTAAAATACTGATGTCTACGATAGCAACTACGATTGCCGGACCAAAAACTTATTCTGCAGAGGAGCTGCAGGCACTGCATCTGGCAATGAATGCAAAAGCAAAAAGAAAGAAAATGCTTCAGAAAACAGCGTTGGTTACCATGAACCTGATCGTTTGTCTGTTTATGCTGTTTCCGCTGCTTTATACCATCAGCGTAGCATTTATGCCGTCAGGTGAGTTATACACAATGGCAATGAATATCGTTCCCAAACATCCGACACTGGAAAATTTTGTGGAAGCATTTCATAAAATTCCGCTGGTACGCTTTGTCCTGAATTCATTTTTGGTTGCGGGCAGCATTACGCTGGGTCAGATTGTAACGTGTTCTCTTGCGGCATTTGCCTTCTCTTTCCTGAATTTCAAAGGAAAAAATGTTCTGTTTATGCTGGTCATGGCGACCATGATGGTGCCGGGTGAGGCAACCATTATTTCCAATTATCTGACAGTAGGAAGACTCGGACTGCTCGATACCTATATTGTTCTGATCCTGCCTTCTCTTACCTCTGCAATGGGAATTTTCTTGTTCCGCCAGTTCTACATGACCTTTCCGATTTCACTTTATGAATCGGCGAAGCTGGACGGCTGCGGTAATCTGCGGTTTATCGTAAAAATCCTGATGCCGCTGACAAAGTCAGCAATGGGAGCAATGGCGGTTTATACCTTTATCAATGCATGGAATATGTACATGTGGCCGCTGCTGGTTACCGGTTCGGACAGCAAGCGTACCGTACAGATTGGTATCAGTATGCTGAACAGCGTCGATGCACAGTCGATTACCCTGATGCTGGCGGGCGTGGTAATGATTATTATTCCATCCATTTCCATCTTTATCGTAGGCCAGAAGGCCTTAATCAAAGGAATGTTTTCAGGAGCAGTCAAGGGCTGATTCCTGTGACAGAAAAAAGAATAGAAAACTGTATGAAAAACGAGGAGAAAAAAATGAAGAAAAAAGTGATTGCATCGATTCTTGCGGCTTCTATGGCAGCTATGGCGCTTACTGGATGTGGAGGCGGAAAAACAACGAGTGAGGCACAGAGTGCAACAACGGATGAAACCACAGCCAGCGCAGAGGCAGGAAGTACGGCAGATGGCGCAGAAGCACCGGATTTAAACCAGGATACGAAGGGAACCACGATTACCTTCTGGCATTCCATGGGCGGTGTCAATGGAGAGGCGATGGATTATCTTATCAATAAATTCAATGAAGAAAATACCGATGGCATTACCGTTGAGGCGGTTTACCAGGGAGAATATGATGATACGATTAACAAACTGAAAAGTGCACAGATCGGAAATATGGGAGCAGACCTGGTACAGATTTATGATATCGGAACCCGTTTTATGATTGATTCCGGCTGGGTCATCCCGATGCAGGAGCTGATTGATGCAGATGGCTATGACATTTCCCAGATCGAGCCGAATATCGCTGCTTATTATACGGTAAACAATGAGCTGTATTCCATGCCATTCAATTCGTCCACACCGATTCTGTATTACAACAAAGATATGTTTGAAAAAGCAGGTATCACCGAAGTTCCGACAAGCCTGGAAGGAATTCTCGCTATCGGTGATGATCTGAAAACAAAGGGTGGCGCCGGTGAACCGCTGGCACTCTCCATCTATGGATGGTATTTTGAACAGTGGCTCTGCAAACAGGGACTTTCCTATGCGGATAATGGAAACGGCCGTGATGCAGCTGCTACCGCAGTTGAATTTGATTCCAACGGCGGAGCACTCAATATCTTAAATGAGTGGAAAGCCCTGAATGATGCCGACGTTGCACCAAACGTAGGCCGTGCCGGAAGTGATACCGCAACAACAGACTTTACTTCCGGAAAAGCAGCGATCACCCTTGGCTCTACCGCATCCCTGAAACAGATTTTACAGGATGTCAACGGAAGCTTCGAAGTTGGAACCGCATATTTCCCGACAATCAAGGACGGCGATGAGGGCGGTGTTTCCATCGGAGGAGCATCTCTCTGGGCATTGAACAACAACGATGATGCAAAAGCAGCCGCCACCTGGAAATTTATTAAATTCCTGATTTCCCCGGAATCTCAGGCATACTGGAATGCCGAGACGGGTTACTTCCCGGTAACAACAGCTGCTGATGAGGAGCAGACCTTTAAAGATAATGTAGCACAGTATCCGCAGTTCCAGACAGCAATCGACCAGCTGCACGATTCCAAGCCGCAGTACGCCGGCGCACTTCTCTCTGTATTCCCGGAGGCAAGACAGATTGTGGAAACAGAAATCGAGAATATGATCAACGAAAACGAGACTCCGGAGAAGGCAGTAGAATCGATGGCTTCCCAGATCAACAGCTCCATCGAGGACTATAATTTGGTAAATGAATAAGAGATGGGCTTTACAAAAATAAGATTTCGTCCTATAGTGAAGAAAAACGAGTTCCCAAAGCGTGTTTGAACGGTTTTTAGGAAGGGGAAGATCCGAGTTACGGCAATGATTTTTCAGATATGACTGGAAATGCGTCGGAGACAAAAATCCGGCGCGTTTCCGGATTTATAGTAAGCCTCCAAATAATGCAAAAGAGTCAGTACCGCTTTTTTTAACCGAATCAAGTAAGTCCCCTGCTTCCATTGCGTGAAGCAATAAGCAGTGGGTGGGGACTTGCTTGTATCAGGAGGAGTGCAAGCTCCTTCTGATAAACTGCGGAGCAGTTATTCGGTTATGAGCAAGTAGCAAAGCGGATTGCGAATATCCGCTTGACTTATTTTCAGGGTTTACGATAAAAGAAAAAAGCTGCAGCCGGGACAAAAGATAGAAAAGAGTGCAGGCTTGGAAATGGGAACGGAAAATGGAGGACAGATACGAGATGAAAACAAAAGTATGGGCACACAGAGGAGCCAGCGCATATGCACCGGAAAATACACTGGAAGCGTTTCTTCTTGCGGCAGAGCAGGGAGCTGACGGTGTGGAGCTGGATGTACAGCTGACGAAAGATGGCGAGATGGTTGTTGTCCACGATGAAGAAATCGACCGGGTCAGTGACGGAAGTGGATTTGTCAAAGATTATACACTTGCGGAATTAAAGACCCTGAACTTTAATAAGACACATCCGGAGTATCAGGATGTAAAAATTCCGACGCTTCGCGAAGTATATGAAGCATTAAAGCCAACGGGAATGACGATCAATGTCGAGCTGAAAACCGGTATTTTCTGGTATAAAGACCTGGAAAAAAAGGTACTCGAGCTGACAAAAGAGATGGAGATGGAAGATCGCGTGATTTATTCTTCCTTTAACCATTACAGCATTGCAAAAATTCTGGAACTGGATCCGAAAGCCAGCACCGGCATCCTCTACGCAGATGTTATTTACGATGTCGTGAATTATGCGAAAAAAATCGGAACAGGAGCTCTTCATCCGGCAACCTTTCATGTGCAGATGGCAGACTTTCTTCCGCAGTATGTGGAAAGTGATCTTGCAGTGCATGTGTGGACGGTCAATGATAAGGCGGAGATCGAACGCCTGATGGATGCCGGTGTTGACGCAGTCATCACCAATTATCCGGATGTGGCCGTTTCCTGCCGCAACGCGAAGTGATACCGATTGGAGAAAAAAAGCTGTTCCTTTTGGATATCGACGGAACCATCTGCGTGGGGAACCGTCTGATTCCGGGAGCAGACCGGTTTTTAAACGGACTGTCCGAGTACGGTGGAGATTATGTGTTTATTACAAATAATACGACGATGAGCGTAGCAGATTACCGGAAAAAATTTGCAAAGCTGGGCATTCCGACAACAAGCGGGAACTTTCTGACAGCATCCGTTGCGACAGCTCATTACCTGAAACAGAAATATGGATCCCGTCCCGTCTATGTGCTGGGAACAGACTCTCTGATCCGGGAATTGGAGAGCTTCGGTGTGTGTACCACCCGCAATCCGGAAAAAGAAGGAATTGCGTGTGTGCTTGCAAGCTATGACAATGAACTGACATATCAAAAACTGACGGATATCTGTCGGCTGTTGACAGAGCGCCCGGAGCTCGATTACGCTGCAACGAACCCGGACTATGTTTGTCCGATTGAATTCGGCTACGTGCCGGATTGCGGTTCCATCTGCGAGATGATCGGTCATGCGATCCATCGTATGCCGACTTATATCGGAAAACCAGGCATACGGATGGTTGAGATGGCACTTGATATGACAGGCAGAACGCGCGATGAGGCTGTTCTTGTGGGAGATCGTCTCTATACGGACATTGCGTGCGCCAACATGGCGGGCATTTCTGCAGCACTTGTGCTTTCCGGCGAATCTACGCGTGAAGAGATGCAGAACTCGCAGTATCTTGTGGAGTATGTGTATCCATCCGTAAAAGAAATGTATTCGGAGTGGGTGTACGGACAAAAAAAGAAATGTTCTTAAAATTCCGAAACGGTTATGGTTTTGGAACAAAAAAACAGAAAGAAGAATTCTGAGAGGAGAACCTTTTTCCGAAGGAGTTCTTCTTTTTTGTTGCGGAAAAGGATACTTTCCGGATACGGGATAAAAGCCTGGGACGGTATAGAAAAAGCTTGCCAAAAGAGGGAATTTCCCTATATAATGATTCAGACTATAATATGAAAAAGAAAACGATCAGGAGATCGGAGAATTCCAATACAACAGAAGAAGGAGAATTTATGCATGAGTATTTTAAATGTAGAACATCTGTCCCACGGCTTCGGCGACCGTGCAATTTTTGAAGATGTATCGTTCCGCCTGTTAAAGGGGGAACACATCGGTCTGGTAGGCGCAAATGGCGAGGGAAAATCAACCTTTATGAACATCATCACCGGAAAGCTGATGCCGGATGAGGGAAAGGTTGAGTGGGCAAAAAACGTCCGTGTCGGCTATCTGGACCAGCATACCGTTCTGGAAAAAGGTATGACGATCCGTGATGTGTTAAAAAGTGCTTTTTCCTGGCTGTACGAGATGGAAGAGCGGATGAACACGATCTGCGATTCCATGGGCGATGCCTCCGAGGACGAGCTGAATCAGATGATGGAGGAACTTGGCGTGATCCAGGAAATGATGGATGCACATGATTTCTACATCCTGGATTCGAGAATCGAAGAGATTGGCCGCGCACTTGGTCTTGAAGAGATCGGTCTCGAACGCGATGTTACCGAGCTTTCCGGCGGACAGAGAACGAAGGTACTTCTGGCAAAATTACTTTTGGAAAAACCGGACATCCTTCTTTTGGATGAGCCGACCAACTACCTGGATGTGGAACATATCACCTGGCTGAAACGATACCTTGAAGAGTATGAAAATGCCTTCATTCTGATCTCTCACGATATCCCATTCCTGAACAGTGTTGTCAATCTGATCTATCATATGGAAAACAAAGAGCTGAATCGTTATGTTGGTGATTACGACCACTTCCAGGAGGTTTATGCAGTCAAAAAAGCGCAGAAGGAAGCTGCCTATAACCGCCAGCAGCAGGAGATCAGTGAGCTGAAGGATTTCGTGGCACGAAACAAAGCCCGTGTGGCAACCAGAAACATGGCCATGTCCCGGCAGAAGAAGCTGGATAAGATGGATGTGATCGAGCTTGCAAAAGAAAAACCGAAGCCGGAATTTCATTTCCGCACTGCGCGCACTTCGGGCCGCTTCGTTGTGACTGCAAAAGAACTTGTGATCGGCTATGAAGAACCGCTCTCCAGACCGCTGACATTTGCGATCGAGCGTGGCGAAAAGATCGTGCTCACCGGTGCCAACGGAATTGGAAAAACAACACTCTTAAAGAGTATCCTCGGTTTGATCCCGTCCCTTGGCGGAGACGTGGAGCTTGGCGATTATCTGGAAATCGGATATTTCGAGCAGGAAATGCCAAAAGGCAACACCAACAGCTGTATCCAGGAAATCTGGGAAGAATTTCCATCCTATACTCAGTATGAAGTCCGTGCAGCGCTTGCCAAATGCGGTCTTACCACACAGCACATTGAAAGCCTGGTGCGTGTGCTCTCAGGAGGAGAACAGGCAAAAGTTCGCCTCTGTAAACTGATCAATCGCGAAACCAATCTTCTTGTCCTCGATGAGCCGACCAACCATCTCGATGTAGACGCAAAAGAGGAGTTAAAAAACGCACTGAAAGAGTACAAAGGAACTGTTCTTATGGTCTGCCATGAGCCGGAATTTTATGATGGCCTGGCAACCAGCGTATGGGACTGCTCGGAGTGGACGACGAAAGTGATTTAATCGAATCAAGCAAGTCCCCTGCTTCCATTGCGTGGAGCAATAAGCAGTGGGTTGGGGCTTGTTTGTATCAGGAGTGGCACAAGTCACTCCTGATAAGCTGCGAAGCAGTTATTCGGTTATGAGCAAGTAGCGAAACGGATTGCGAATATCCGCTTGACTAATAATAAGAAGAAAAGTCAGCAGAAAACGGACTTTTATCCTCTTTCAGCAAGAAGACTCCGACCTCTAAGGTAGGAGATGAATTGCGTCCGTTACCTTCTTGATAGTGGGTTCTAATCATGGTATAATAGAATCAGTCGAATGGCAGAAAGGGGTCGAAATGCAATGGATTTGGATAATAATGCACATTCAGTGTTTTTGCTGCACTATCATCTTGTTCTTGTGGTTAAGTACCGCAGACAGGTTTTTGATGACG
>OHNN01000954.1_pt1 | contig 15593 bp, 18 predicted proteins | sample 1569541 | NCBI WGS metagenome assembly OHNN01 (sample SAMEA3879563, study PRJEB24766) | human gut metagenome | biome: human-associated habitat; feature: feces | place: USA | collected 1985/1987 | reverse complement strand
CTACACGTCCCTGCTTTTCATCAAGAAATCTATTCACAGCATATTTATACTCTCCAGGGCCTTGACCAACTCCACCTATATCAGCCACATATCGTCCCTTACGAGTAAATAATTTCAAAGCAGAAACGCCATCTGGCTCTATTAAGATATAATTGCTTGAAACATCGATACCAAAGGGATAAGTAGCAATCAATGCCTCTTCTCTGTTATCCAACTTAATAATTTCCAATGATTCTATCAAATCAGAAAGCAATATTTCTTCCCCTTTCATTTTCTCCATTTCCAGTAAATCGACAGAATAAAAGGATATATTATTCTGCTTGACTTCTTGTTTACATGAATGAAAAAAAACTCCTATAAATACGATCCATGTACCCCAATATTTATTCATCCGCATATTTATTAAATTGTATACATCAAAGATAAGTGTTGATCAGACATTTATCTTTGATGTAAGATTCATACCTTTAAGTAAAGTACCACAAAGACACACACTATACAACAGGTGTATTTCTACCTAATAGAGAGATAATATCTCAATTAAGGCATACCGGGAGCTTTGCTTCCACCGTATACTGAGATATCAGACCCTGCTCCTCCTACCCAAGTGCAAATGACATTACCTTCTGGAGAATGTAAATCACGATCTTCATTCGATGAATGATTCGTTGCCTTAGAAGTAGACGAACATGCACATCCACAGTTATGTCCTCCACGAAGTGCATTCATTTCACGATCCGCCAAATCTTCCTGAGAAAGATTGGTCAATTTAATCTTACTAAGTTTTTTCATGGTCACAAAATTTTAAATTAATAATTTAATTATATATCTCACTAACTCGAGTTACAAATTCAAATAGATAGAAAACATATTCTCTGACATCTTCCGTAAAGTATATCGTTCCTCAAATCGCCTCCTATACTTCTCCGACCGTAGATGCTCTTGATCTTCGATTAACCACTGCACCAATAAATCAATAGGTAGATCTACACTATCATCTTCTTCTTTCAATGGTAAACAATGCATCCCTTCTACCATTTCTTTTAAACCGGTAGAGCCTGTTCCTATTAAAGGCAGTCCATGCATTAGCATTTCAATGGCTACATAGCTACATTGCTCATGAAAAGAAGGCAAAACTCCAACATCAGCTATCTGATAAAAAGTATACAGCACCTCTTTCTCTACCTTCCCTGTAAGAACGACATAAGACCATATACCAGCACATTGTTTCAGATATTTATCATAATCACCATCCCCAACAATCACTAACCGACTATTCGGATTCTTTCTGATGACTTGCCGAAAAGCTTCAATCAAATATTGAACTCCTTTAATCCGATCTAAGCGCCCTACAAAAAGAATAATCTTATCCGTCTCCCTAAATCCTAATGCAGATCTCTTTTCCAAACGCTCCTCCTTACTCAGTTTAATCGCTTCATCCTTTAAGCCGTTATAAACCACAACCAGTTTTTCTTTTTCCACTCCATAGTCTTCACGCAGCAAATTCTGAGTATATTGGCTCAAACATATCACTTTATCCGAATGCTGAAACAATCGTTTGTCTCGCTCATAACTATTCCGTATTTTCTTGCCCCACTCATTCGACTGCTCTTCCTTATGAATAATCGAACGAAACAATCGAGTATTTCCCTTTAACATGAAACACCAATCCAAATAATGAATAGTCACAAGTAAATAGAATTCCACTCCTATCTTCTTCAGCCAGTCTGCTAAAGGGGCATGATGCAAATAATTCAGATGCAACACGTTTTGCTCATCCTTCAAGAAATGCAGCGCAAGCAAATAAGCTATATTCCGATAACAATGCGCAACATCTCCTTTTCTTCCCTCACTCTTTTGAGCAGGAATTTTCAAATAGCACACTTTTCCCGAATTATCACACTCTTCCGTCACCTCTTTTACCTCCGAGTTCAGTTCAACAATAGTTAATCTCACAGAAGAAGTCTGCCTGAAAAATTCAAGCATTTGCCGAATATAAGTCCCAACTCCATACTGAGCGGCACGGCTTCCATTCCCTATTAAATAAATATGTTTCATAAAGCTATCATCTTTAATCCATATTTCCAGGATACTTCTTCTTCTATATTCCCTATATCAATCACTCTCACAAATACATCGTCCAATTCTAACCTCATCCTCAGTCCCTTTTGCTGAACAGCCATTTCCAATTCGCTTAGGTAGACTTGATCAAAAGGCATCCGATTCCGGACAGTAGATTTTAAACGGGAAGAGGCATAACAAGCGACTCCCTCTAACCCCGACTCAAATGAAAGATCTGTAGCTCTCCGAGGATCCCATTCCATTATTTTTTGATCTAAATCTTCCAATATCTCATCTGAATCCCCTGCTATAAAAGCATTCTGAATCAGGTACTCAACCCCCCAGCCAATCCCACATAAACCATCGGAAAAACGAATCGGCAAATCGCTGTGAAGTTCCTGAATTACTTCCTCCAGCATTTCCCCGGCAAAGTCCTCATAAAGTACACGCCCCGTATAACGGGCATAATGGAAAAAGAACAATACAATTCCCATTTTGCCATTCAGTACTCCCAGATCTCTGCGGAAACTCCCATGCAACATCTGGTGATCGGCTATTCGTTTTAATAATGCTTCGTCCACTTTACCCATTGTTTTTCCAGGATTTTATATATTCACGCAATTCGTTACGCTCCATGCTACACACTTTTATAAACTCCATCCGGTTTTGAAACGCCAACTCCTCTGTAGCGTACCCGGAGTTTTCTCCTCGAGGATGCCATAAATGATATAAAGGGCCCTCTTTTACCCAATGCACAGGATATCCCAATATCTCTATTCGCCGGATACGTTCGGCATCTTCCGGTCCCCAACTGACAAAACGTTCGTTATCTCCTCCCCAATGCAAATACTTCTCCCGATCAACAACAAATACTCCACCACACGAAGGGCGTCTCATCAAACGGGCGTATGTAGCGGCGAACATTGTCAGATAGTCGCATCCTTGCCCGGAATATTCAAACGCCTCACTCTGAGCCTCCGAAAGCATTTTCACGACTCCGTCATACGGAATGCTTAACAAATAGCCTTGCTCAATAATCGCAAGTACAGAAGCCTCTATTTGCGATAAAGGGAGTAGTATATCAGCATCCCAGATTGCAACAACAGGTGTAGAAGCGGCCTTTAGCAATCGATTGACATACAATGTTTTATGATAAACCAAACTTTCATCTCTTTCGTAAGTATAGGTGTCTTTATTACTGGCAAAGCCGGACAATTCACTTCTTACATCACCGGCTTCCCATACATGTATTTTTATTCCCGACAAAGACAAATGACGAAGTAAGACCTGAAGATTTCTCATTCTTGCCGGACTATCTATCCGCACAGGGATGCCAATTGTTATTTGTTCGGAGTACTTCATAGTCTTTTTATTTATTCATACAATATTTTATCAAGTCAGAAACTTTGGTCTGATAAAACCCTGTAGGATATAGGTCAAATAAAAAATCAAGCAAATCATCAACAGGCTCATCTACACGCTTCAATTCCTCTTCCAGCCAATCTATCAAATAGATAAAATACTCTTTCAGCAAAGCACTGGAAAAAGTATCACCAAATAAGAAGGTTGGAGTGATCCGGATTAAGATGTAGCGCCCCAATCCAACAATTCCATTTCGCAACGAGAGGCCTGACAATCCATAAATATGAATACACCTTATCAGATACAGATCAATATCTCTCAATATCTCATCGCCATCGGCATCTACATAGCCATGCTGTATCAGATATTCAATACCCCAACCGATCCCGCATAATCCATCATTAAAGGAGATCGGCATTGAATAGTTCAAGTTCTGGCAAACATCATCGAGCAACTCACTGGCAACTTCTTCATAAGCTAACTCACCGGAAAGGCGACCATAGCGGAAAAGAGCAATGGCAATCCCCATTTTTCCGTTGGTGAGTCCGAGGCAGGACGTAGAACGTCCTGCCTGAACTAACTCCCTAACCAAGAAATGCTTATTCCCAATTAATAGTGAACCAACCATAGACGTATCCTCCTGCTGGCGTTGTCAACTCCAGCTTATAGTCTCCCCTTTCAAAATCTTCTACAGAAATAGCTAAGGAGTTTTGCTGATCCGAATTTATACAAGAAGAATACAATATCCCCTTCTCTGAAAGAATACGTACAGTAACCTCTCCGGAATGAACTACAAAAGATATATTAAGAAGAGTATTATCTACAAGAGACGCTTCCACAGGTGTCAAAGGGAGTGATTTTGTATGAGTACTACTGAATATTCCTTTCAAGTCCAGATTAATTACACTATTAATTTCATTAGGAGAAGGAAAGGAATAAGATTCAGCATTACCTTTAAGAATGACAGCAAATAGAAAAATAATCGTACTTAATAAGTGTTTCATAGCAATTTTTTTTAGTTAAACATTAATAAACTTATGCTACAAAACTACAGGTTCCGAAAATGAAAAGCAAATTTGAAGATGGACAATATCTCAATATATATCACATAAAATCAGCAACTTACATCAACTCCTTTTTATTTGATGGACAAACTGGTTTGACTACCCGTCCGACAGAAGCCATATCAGGAACTCCAAGTTCAATTTTAAGTCTCTGTTTACGTTTACTCAAAGCTTGAGCTGAAACTCTCAAAATAGCAGCTTGACGAGCATGCTTCACTTTGATATATTCAAAATAACAAATGGCAACCACTCTTCTATCCAACTCTTCATCATGTTGCTTTTGGTACTGATCTATAAATTTTCTCAAAGAATTACCATAGAGCAAATCAATACATTGGAACAATCCTTCCCAATCGTCCACTTTTAAAGTTTTAATTTCTGAAAGATCACATGTTAATATTCTGACCAACAAATTAATTGATGCATATAAGCCAGGAGTATTCTCCATATCAGAATCTTTTAATGACTTTATCTTATAAGACAAATCCTTATTTCGAGCTTTCAAATCAATATTTATAGACAATTGATTTTTCCATTTCTTTTTCAGCTCTTCCAATTGTTGACTAATTTTGCAGGAATGTTCTTTTTCCTGTTCCAAAAGTGCATTTGTCTTTTCTTGCACCTCCAAAGAGCTCTGTTTCTGTTCGCTCTTTAATTGTTCAAGTTTCTCTACATGCAATTTAGAGTCACTCAACTCTGCCAATAACCTTGCTCGCTCTTGTTCATGCGCCTTCATATTTCTATTGAATTCCTCCTTTTCAATCTGTCTTCTACGCCTTTCTTTCATATAGAACACATAGATAACCGAGGTTATACTCAATAATAACAGAATTACCGATAAGTAAGATATGGTGGAATGAAGTCTTTCATTTTCCAATTTAAAAGTGTGGGCTTGCAACGCAGCATTATTATATTTTTCCTGAATCTCTTTCACTGCATAAGCTAAATTCTGTCGCTCCAAAGAATCAAGAGCTTGTTCATATTGATCCCAATAAATCAAATCTAAATTTCGTGTTTCAAGATGCCCCAAATATTTATATGCAGAAACACGGGTATATGGTCGCGAAGAAGCAGCTGCTTTCAACAAATATCCTTCTGCTTTAGAATAGAGTTTATTAGACAAATAATAAATTCCAAGGCTAAGACATACTGGGGTTTTATCTAAGACTAAGTCTGATTCCAAATTTGACAAAAGCATTTGTTCTGCTGAAGGAGACATCTCTAAATACATTGAAATCTGTCCCCACTCAGAAACAATATCCTTGTATATATCTGATTTAGAATAACTGAGAGCATCGTTGATAGCCTGCTGATAATAAAGAGAAGCACTATCTTGCCTACCCTCTAATAAATAAATCCGTCCCATATCACGCTCTGCATACACAAGATTGGCTGTATCAGTTAATTGTTGAAATAAGGAGACCGATTGACTATTCATTATTAAAGCATCTTGGTACAAGTCTAAATTCATATATAGTTGCCCCAAATGATTGCGCACTAATGCCTGATATTTAAGATTGTCTGTTACATCCAATATAGAGAGAGCTTCTAAAAAATATTTCTGTGCATCCTCTAACATGCCCCTTGAAGATTTAACCCTTCCTAAATAGAATGACGCTTTACCCTTTTTTAGCCTATCTTTTCCATTTGAATAATAGCCAACAGCTATTTGTATCAACGAATCCGAACTCAACGGTAAATCATTCTTATCCATTGCCTGGGTCAACAGTAGGCAATAATCAGCTTGGTTTTCTCCCGTCAACTTTTCAGGATCCGATATTTGATGAAGATACACTAAAGCACTATCGGGACATTCCTCCATACACATTTCGGCCTGACGTAACAAACGGACTACTTGCCCCTCAGAACGCCCATCGGTACAACTTACCAAAAACAAAACAAATAACAATACGCAGCAGATATAAGATGATTTCATCTGTCTTCAAATATAATCCAAAATAAAGAATAAAATAAGTTCTATGAACCCATTCCTCAAAAGTACAATTATATTTTTAAATATCAACAATAAGTAAAATAAAGAATAGAACAGACCTATTCTTTTTCCGGAAAAGTATATATCTATCCGGTGGATCATTTAATAATTTTATCGCAAATACCTTGTCGGTTATTACAGCATATTGTTTCTTTAATAAGAAACCCGCCATTGATGTGGACTTTATCAATGACGGGCAGTTTAGATTATTCTAAGATTGTATCGAATCACGTTAATATTATTATTTCATTCAATCACCTTGAACCTCATTTCTATCAATAACCACCGGTATTTTATAAGATTTACCTTGACGGACAATATCGTATACCAATGTGTCTTGTCGGCTTAGCTCCGCATCCTCTTCCATAGAGATCATTTTAATAGGAATTTCATTTATAGCAATAATTTCATCACCTTCTAACAAACCGGCTTTTTTAATATAATTACTCTCATAATCGGCAATTTTAGTAATAATAATTTTTCCATGGCTATTCATACGGGATGACATGTGGAATCGTTTCTTCCGAGGATTGACCACTCGTTCGTAGTTGTTTATTGGCTGCAAACCTAATCTTTGTGATTTCATATCAAAGAAAACATTAAATCTTTTAAGAAAATTCAGACCAATAAGATAATCACAAGGTACTTGATTAGGTTGATCAAATATATAAATCCGCAAAGAATCAAGTTGTATGCCACTAAACAAAGTAACATTTACATTATGATGACTATAATATCCAGATGGTGCCTGCGTCCAAACGGCATTCTTTTTCTTAGAAAAAAAGGACAATTCAGAAGCTTGAGCCATCAGAGCTATGTCTTGTGGCATACCTGTATCTACAAGATAAGTATGAGTAAGCATCAGTGTGTCTCCATCAGCACATCTAATATTTAAAGGCAGATTAACATAAAAAAGTGAGCTTTTATCATTTCCTCTTACAAAAGGAATCAGAATACAATTCTTAGGCATAATAAAATCTTGAAATGAATGGATAGCCATATAATTATGTTCAAAGTTAAACTCCCATATATTAACAGTATCATTTTGTGGAATATTAAACAAACCATCTGATTGAGTACCTCCCATGTAATCTCTCCAATTATAAACTAACATTTTATCATATATCAAATTGGAATTCCCTACTTTTATAGTCGGAACAATTGTATACATAGATGCGGGCATACGTAATACAGACCATGCACACCCATATGGAGCAATAGTGTCAGGAGACAAATTCGATAAGATAGAAGGGTGAGCTGAACAAAAAGTAGAGTCAACAATAAAAGCTCCCAAAGCAGCCCCACTATCAAATGCCAAATTTGAAACAATGCTATCATTAAATAACACGGGAAGCACTATCTTTCTATCTAAAGAATCAATTGTAAAGTAAGTTCTTGCATCTCTTTTATTCCCTTTGGATATTTTCGTACAACTACCTAAAACAGTAGCTTGCAAAAAAAGAAAAACAATACACTTTATCAGCCCATTGCCTATAATTAACTTCATATTCTTTAATTTAGCTTTCCACAAGAGTAATACTGCTGAAAGTTAATTTCAGCAGTATTACAAAATAAAGGACTACGCTCAATTGTTCATACAAACAAATATAAACGCCCAATCAATTATTTTCATATACCACACGAGTGTCCTTGAGTCGCCCCACAAAGAGCATCTTGAGGCATAACAGGAAAATCCGGAAATTTCGGTTTGGGGTCAGTAGTAGAACAACATGGATGAGAACCATCTGATGTATACCCATGAGCATTATTGGCACTATCATTAGCACTAGTACTAGAGCCACCGGGTTTACCTTCATAATTGCAACCACATTGGCAGCACCCAATAGTACCACCTCCCAAAACACGACACATCTCACGTTCATTCAATTCAGCTTTTGAAGCTTCATTCAGTTTCAGTTTTCTTAATTTCATACTTTAATCATTTTAAAATCAATATTTAATGTTCTTCGTAAAAATCACATAGATTTCCAATGTTACAGGTATTTGTTAGAACAAAAAAGAAAGAAACTTAATAGTCCAATATATAACAAACAAGCCATATTCAACAATATATTTCAATCACCTTGTATTTCTTCTTTATTAACAGCTACAACTATTTTAAGAATCTTCTCTTTACGAATAACTTCATATAATAATGTATCTTGCTTTTCAAACAAACGATGATTTTTATAAAGATAATCTTCATAATTTTTTCCATTCACAGTTTTAATTTCATCGCCTTCTCTTAACCCAGCAGCTTTATAATAATTGTCCTTAGAATCAGCGACCCTAGTAATGATCCACCTCCCATATCTATTTTTTTCAACCAAAATATGAAATCGCTGATGCAAAGGATTAACAACACGAGTAAAATTAGGTATTGGCTGAAAACCAATTCTTTGATGTTTCATATCAAAGAAAACATTAAATCTTTTAAGAAAATTCTGCCCAATCAAATAATTAGATGGCGCTCTATTAATAAAATCAAAAGTATAAACTCGTAATGAATCCATTCTCAAAGTATCAGCTAAAATAGCATCTACAGGACAATAGCGATGATATCTATTTAGATATTTAGTCCAAACAACATCCTCCTGTTTATTAAAGAAAGAAAACTCATTAGCTTCTTGCATTAAGACGATATCCCAAGCCATTCCCGTATCTATCATGAACATACGATTTATCATTAATGTGTCACTACTAGCACATTCCATCTTAATAGGTAATCTGACATAGAGTAAATTAGGATATTCTTTTTTTCTAACTAATGGAAATATCAAACTATTATCAGGCATTCGATAATTCTGCGCCAAATGAATCTCCATATAATTATGCTCAAAGTTCAGCTCCCACACATGCATAGTATCGTTAGGAGGGATATTAAACATTCCTTCTGAAGAACTATTCATATACCATTTCCAATTCATAATTTGAGTAACATCATATTTCAAAGACACCTTTCCAACCCTAACAATTGGGGCATTAGAATAAATAGAACAAGTGACAAGAAAGTTAGCCCAACCAGAGCCATTTCGTAATTGCGCATCTGAAAACAAACGATGTTTAATACTAGAATGTGTTGCACAAAACATCGAGTCTAACACAAATTGTCCTCCAGTATCAAATCCTAAGCGAGCCGTGATACTGTCATTCAATTGCACAGGTAAAACTATCTGCCTATCTTTTGGATTTATACAAAAATATACCTTTCCCCCACCATTTATAATCTCTGTATATTGTTGAGGATAACCACAACTCACACAAATTATGAAAAACAAAAATACAGAACACAATCCTTTATTCATTGGAAACATATAATTATTAAGAACAGTACTATTAAATATTTCATATAACAGTACCGTTCTATTTTACCCTATTTAAAAATGTCCACAAAGAGCATCTTGGGGATTCCAAAATGGCGGTGGTGTTATTTCAGGAAATTCCGGTTTGGGGTCAGTAGTAGAACAACATGGATGAGAACCATCTGATGTATACCCATGAGCATTATTGGCACTATCATTAGCACTAGTACTAGAGCCACCGGGTTTACCTTCATAATTGCAACCACATTGGCAGCACCCAATAGTACCACCTCCCAAAACACGACACATCTCACGTTCATTCAATTCAGCTTTTGAAGCTTCATTCAGTTTTAGTTTTCTTAATTTCATACTTTAATCATTTTAAAATCAACATTTAATATTCTTCGTAAAAATCACATAGATTTCCAATGTTACAGGTATTTGTTAGAACGAAGAAAAAGAGCCAAACAAATACCTTAGTAACTCAAATTATTTTTCCCCAACATCCAGATTGTGATGGAAAAAGTAAAGCGTAAAACATAAGTCAACTCTCTCATATACATTCTTTTTTAATTTCTATTTTGAATCGTCACAAGATCACCACATAATAGTATTCAAAAAACTAAATCAAAGACAGCAATTTATTCTTAACTATAAAAAGACTCAAATGCCATCCTCATTTTTTCTAATGAAAAAGCATCTTTATATCGACACCTATTTAACTTACCAACCTCTCTCGCCCAACAATCATCCGTTACTATTTTCAATAAACATTTCGACAGTTCTTCAACTGATAACCTTAATTCATTTTGATCTTCCTTTAATATCAATCTGCACTCTACATTTTGATGATGAATCATTTCACTCAATCCTGTGGTATTAGTGATAATTAATGGTAATCCATGCATCATCATTTCTATGGCTGCATAACTGCATTGCTCATGAAAAGACGGCATCACTCCAACATCTGCAATTTGATAAAATTCATATAATTTCTGTTTACTAATTTTCCCTATAAAAGTAATCCTACTCCAAATGTCTGCAGACATCTGTAAATACCTACTATAATTCCCGTCTCCCACTATTAACAAACGAGTGTTCGAACTCTTTTTTATCACCTTTGCGAAAGCTTCTATCAAATAGTCAACCCCTTTTATATCATCCAAACGCCCTACAAATAGAATTAATTTCTCTCCTTCTCCAAAAAATAAATCTCTTTTTCTTTGCATTCTCTCCACTTCATCCAAGAAGATAGCCTGATCAATTAAACCATTGTATATCAACGTTAGTTTACATTCTTCAATTCCATAAAATTCATTCAGCAACATCTTAGTATATTGAGCCAAGCATATTATCCTATCTACTTTTCTGTAAAGAGATACTTCTTGCTTATATTCGTCATATATGTATTTTTCTTCCTCAGTTCTATCGTTCTCAGCTTTATCCAAAACGGTTTGTAACCTCTTTATATTCCCTTTCAAAGTGAAGCACCAGTTCAAATAATGTAAAGTCAACACAAATTGGCTGGTAGGATATATTTTCTTCAACAAGTCAACCAATGGTTCATGATGTAAATAATTAAAATGAAATACATTATCTTCACTTGAATCTACATACAATGCCAACAAGAAAGCAACACTTCTATAATATCGTTGAATTTCTTTCTCACTCCTCCAATCATACACTTTAGAAAAAGTTAGATAACGAACATTATTATCTTTTTTTTCAGTCAGTATCCCATCTTCTGAGTTCATACTAACTACAGTCAAACGCAAAGAATCAATACTGCTAAGACAGTTTATAACTTGAATTATATATGTCCCAATACCATATTGTGCCGCACGACTATCACTATTTATCAAATATATATGCCTCATCGCAATAAGTATTTTAATCCTTCAACCCACAACAAAGCTTCTTTCTTCTCTCCGCCAGTTCTCTGTGACGTTATCTTTCCCAGAACAACGAGATACCAATCATCTATTTGTTTACCCACTAAATAGTCTAACAATAAAGAAATTCCAGGATGGCAGACTTTATTCGGAACATTCTCACAAACACCTCTTAAATCATCCAAATACATCTTATCGAATGGTTTCTGCAAATATCTCTCAGATGACAATAAGCGTATTAACACATACCACGCCAACCCTTCTATCCCCGTATCAAATGAATAGTCTTTTACACGTCGTAAGTCACGTTCCATTATTTTATTATCAAGTTCTGTTAAGATATCATTAGAATCGCATTCAACAAATCCTTTCTGCATAAAATACTCTAATCCCCATCCAATTCCTAATAAGCCATTTCGAATCCCCCATGGAGTATCTATTCTAATATCATCATACACATCCCCAATCAGTTCATTTGCATAGTCACTATAAAGCGAATCTCCACAAAAATGAGCATAATGAAAAAAGAAAAGTGAAATGCCTATTTTGCCACGCAATAGCCCTAAACCCTTACAACAGGTACTATATAAATTAGCTATTTGTCTCAATAATTATCCATTCATCTCAACTATATTTTTACCAGGATTTAACATATGCACGTAATTCATTCTGACCCATGCTACAAACTTTTATAAATTCCATTCGATTAATAAAAGCTAACTTTTCTATAGAATATCTGGAGTTCTCTCCCCTAGGATGCCATAAGTGGTATAATGATCCTCCATTTGTCCAGAAAGTATATATGCTTCACTTTGTTTTTTTGAAAGCATTTTTACCACTCCATTATATGGTATACTCATCACATATTTTCGTTCTATAATTGCTTGTATTGAGGCCTCCAACTGCGACAAAGAAAATATAATATCAGCATCCCAAATAGCAACTATAGGAGTAGAAATTTCTCTTAATAATAAGTTAACATACCTCGTTTTGTGATAAACTAAATTTTCATCACGTTCATAAGTATAAGTAATTTTACTACAGATATCATCAGGGAACTGACACTCTTCACTTCCTGCATCCCAAACATGTACCCTCATCCCAGACGAGGATATATAGTGTAATAAGGCTAAAAGATTTCTCTTCCTCTCCCAACTGTCTATCCTCACAGGAATTCCAATAGTAATTTGCTCCAAATAACTCATAGATTGTATCTATTCATACATTTTTCAATTAAAACTGATACTTTTGTCCGATAAAAACCTGTAGGGTATAAGTCAAACAAAAAATCAAGTAAATCATCAATAGATTCGTTTGTATATTCCAATCTTTCCTCCAACCAATCAATCAAATAAATAAGATACTCTTTCAGGAAAGCACTTGAAACCGTATCACCTTTCAAAAATGTTGGAATAATCCTAATTAGAATATATCGTCCTAAACCTACAATTCCGTTATTTAATGAAAGTCCCGACATACCATAGGCATGTATACAGCGTACAGCACATTGATCTATATCCTTTAAGACTTCATCAGCATCACCTTCCATATAACCATTTTGAATCAAATATTCAATCCCCCAACCAATCCCCCATAAACCACTATCAAAAGAAATAGGTATAGACGAATCAAGATGTTCATAAATCTCATCAAGGAGTTCACAACCAACATCTTCACATGTCAACTCACCGGAAAGGCGTGCATAGCGAAAAAGAGCAATGGCGATCCCCATTTTTCCGTTAATAAGTCCGAGGCAGGACGTTCTACGTCCTGCCTGAACTAACTCCCTAACCAAAGAGTTGTACATAATGAACTACTCTATTATTCCAACCGGAAATCTCCATAAACATCAGTTCCACGCGGAGTAGTAAACTTTAAGGAATACTCACCCATGCCCCAAAGCGTCAGATCAAAAGTCTCTGTATCTCCAGAAGATACCGACAATGACTTCTGTATCACCATCACTCCATCTTTATAGAGTGTAATGGTCATATCCATTATAGGAGCTTCAAAACTAAGAACCAAGAATTCAGAGCCTGAAATTTCAGCTCTAATGGGAATATCTTCAACGATCGATTTCTGGAGCTTATCATTAAACAAACCTTTTAAATCAACTGGACTCGTGCTTCCGTTTGTCTTTGCCATCATTTGAAGCGACAAGACTACAAGTAATAATGTAAATAGCATACTTTTCATAATCACTAGAGATTGGTTAATATCGCAAACATAAGTTTTTGTTTTCATAAAAACAAACAGTTCAGGACTTATTTTGGAGGTTACCAGACCACGATAAGACATATAAATCGCCTATATAATATGCCATAAAGCAGAAATACATCTTTCCACGAAGACGTATAATTAACATAAAAAAAGGTATTAATATTTTAAGTCAGAACTTCGTCCGCAAAAAATCTCCCAAAGAATTTATATTCTTTTTTAAATCCATTTTTGCGTCCAATTTCTCTCTTATTCGGAAAATTGCTTTATTTAGGGTATTCTTGCTTTTCCCTAATTTTTGTTCCATTTGTTGGGTGGAAAGATGTTCATAAGAGAGTACACAAAGAAGCGATTCATAAGGGGTAAGCTTCAAATGGGGATCACGCAGGAAAGCAACTAATGGAGCATTGTAAAGTTTATAGATAGTAACCACAGCTTTATAACAATCCTCCGAAATCACTCCCTCAGCATCAAAGTAACGGTAAACGTCCAATTCTGCCAATAGTTCTGAACGAGCGTCATCAACCTTCCGCAACTGTTTTTGTAAAACAAGTAAGTCTTGTTCCATTTTGTTATTAGTTTGACTCACATCATCAGCTCTTTGTTTAATTAGAGCGAATTGCTGCTCAATGCTCTTTTTTTCATCAGTCAAATCAATCAGACTTTTATTATAATCCTCTTTCATTGTAGATGCCTCTTTACGGATTCGTTCAATCTGATCATTCATCTCTTTTATAACCTGCTTCCCTTCATCCAACTCTGCTCTCTGAGTAATAAGTTCGCGCTCCTTCGCCCTTTTATAACGTTTGTATATATGAAAAACGTAAGCCAAAGATATCGCAAGTAAAAGTAAGCAGAGAATAAAGCAATATAATAACAATCGGCTAATTTTATTTTTCTTAATTAATATCTCCTGATCGTATTTAGCCTAAACCTCTACGATGCGCTTTGCTTGTGAAAGTCGATAAACAGAATCCGCAGACTGGATATAAAGAGGCACATAGTGTTCTATATCTTGAAGATTCTGTTTACTGACAGCTTCGTTCAGCAAGGAGGCATATACTGCCTTTCGGGTATAAATATTCTCTGAATTCAGGGCTTTATGCCATAAAGAATCAACTAAATCTCCACGATTTTGTCTTGTATAGATTGTAGCCAATACGGCATATGAACGGAGTTTGTCCTCCGGAGTACTTGGTAATTTCAAAGAAGCGTTCACTACTTGTTCCGCTTTACCAAATTGATTGGTGAGCATATAAAAGACACCCACATTATGATAAATATTAGCTTGCCAGGCAGCATCAATATCCGGCACATAAGACAAAACCTCACTAAAAAGAGAGTCTGCCCGATGCGTCTCTCCTAAATAGACAGATATCTTAGCCATATCCTGTAATCCGGAAGCCGTCAAAGTTGGATTTTGTATGGTTCGATAGCAAGGCAAAGCCTTTTCATAATATAATAATGCCTTCTTATAATGCTCTTCATCCCTATTCAAATGTCCCAGATAGCTGTAAATCAATCCTACTAAATAATAATCAGTCAAATCCGGAATCATAGATTCCGCTTTTTTATACAGGAGTGTAGCACCCTCTAAGTTCCCTTGTTGCTGAAACACCCTACCCTTATAAAATAAAGCTTTAGCTTTACACTCCGCATCACCTTTATTTGAATAATAGCCAACAGCTATTTGTATCAACGA
>OHNN01000948.1_pt1 | contig 15725 bp, 18 predicted proteins | sample 1569541 | NCBI WGS metagenome assembly OHNN01 (sample SAMEA3879563, study PRJEB24766) | human gut metagenome | biome: human-associated habitat; feature: feces | place: USA | collected 1985/1987 | reverse complement strand
CGCTTTCCGTTATGTGATGGAGCTCCTGTATAGGCTACATCTGATTCATAAAAATCCGAATCCAAAAATTGAGTATTCCACGCATTCAGAGCCACACCGTCCAGCACTGAGAGCCACCCATTCCATTATTTAGAGCCACCCAATCCATTAATCAGAGTCGCTTATACACCTTCAGTTGTCAGATGTATTTGTAGAATATTCAGTTCTACAGATCTTGCAAATTGGAGGTGTTTTTTTATGCGAGATTTAAGACGAATTCTTGAACTTAGGTTTGAGAATCATTCTCAGCGTGAAATCGCTAGAATGCTGAAAGTATCACGAAATACAGTTCGTGATGTATTTGATGCAGCTGATGCTGCAGGTGTCTATTGGAACACTGCTTACAATTTAAGCGAATCCCAAATCAATGAACTTCTTTTTCCATCAAATGGAATAGATGTTTCTTATGAACAGTCTGACTATGCATATGTGCATAAGGAGTTTTTGAAGGTTGGAGTCAGTTTTAAAATGCTTTGGAAAGAATATGTGGATCAATGTAAAAGTACGCATAAGGTATTTCTAAAGCACACCCATCAGTGAATATGAACGAAACGATTTATTTGAAGTGATACGATCAAGAATAAATAAAAAATAACCATCTACTGCAGTCAATGGGCCCTGAAGGATGGCTAGGCAAATTAGGCGATTGTCCACTCGATGATGCCATTCTAGTTCGCATTAGAAACTCATCTTATACAATTCTTTTAAAAGGAAGATCTCTTCGAGAGGATTATTCAAAAATCAAATAATAAAAATGAGAGCCATTTCATTAATCTGAAGTGGCTCTCTTAGTGGATTTAGTGGCTCTGAGCATTGGATTGCATGGCTCTGTCCAAATGGATTCGGTGGCTCTATTTTTATGGATTGGTGGCTCTGCCACCATGGAATACTCAAAAAATCTCTTTGAATTCGAATTTTTCATAAGTATACGAGCTTTAGTCTGTAATAAGCAGGCTGTTTTGTAATTGACCTTCAATTCTTTAGAAAGTTCCATACTAGAAATACCATTATTTGCAGTAAAGATTAGAAACAAACCGTACAATAAAACGTTTAAAGGCAGTTTGTTATCCTGAAAGATCGTATTGGATAATAATCTTTCATCATGTTTGCAGTTAGCACAACGATAGCAATTCTTAGTTTTCATGAAATAGTAGTGAGTACAGCCACACTTTTCGAAATAGTAGCCAGTAGGCCATTTGATGTCGTAGAAAAATTTACGACAAGCATCTAAATTTGTGTAATATTGAATAATGAAATCAGAAGTAGACATATAGTCTCCACGACCACTAACAGACAAACGTTTATTATTTCTTTTGTAATACATAACGAGCACCATCCTTTGTACAAGGATATAGTACCTGTTATATTGACAATATCGATGTCTATTTAGTGCATGGGGTCGTTAGATGGGTACTCACATTAAACATTATAGGAATGTATTCTTCATCTTTACCCTAAGCTTAGGCGTAGCCGGAGCTGCCCGATCTACATTACTATCAAGAATCATCAGTGCCCTTATTATCCTGATCCTTTTAAAACAGCCCAAACAAGATTTATATATTGATTCCTATTTAAGTATCCGACCAGAAATTGAAACAATCACAAAAATATTAAAAACAGGTATTCCAACCGGCATTGAAAATGGTATGTTTCAATTTGGAAAACTCGTCATTCAATCCACTGTATCCACAATGGGATCAACCGCCATTGCCGCCCAAGTCATGGTGGCCATGCTAGAAAGTTTTGCATGTCAAGCAAGCATCGGTATTGGACTTGGTATGATGACTGTCGTAGGAAAATGTGTAGGTGCTATAGAATACGAACAAGCGAAACACTATACAATCTTACTCACAAAATATGCATGGATAGCCTGCATTATATGTTGTGCAATAATCATGTTTCCAATTCAACAAATCACTAGTCTTGCTAGAATGGAGCCAGAAAGCGCCAAACTAGCCATTTGGTTAACACGCATTGTCTTCACATACAAAATGATATTCTGGACACCCTCATTCTTACCAGGCTATGGCCTAAGAGCTGCTGGTGATGTCAAATTTAGTATGATCACATCCACTCTATCTATGTGGATCTGCAGAGTTGTAGTCACAATCTTTTTAGTCCATCAATTCCATATGGGCCCATTAGCTGTATGGATTGGTATGGGATCTGATTGGACAGTACGCTCATTTATCTTCTTAGCTCGTTTTAAATCAAATAAGTGGCTAGAACATAAGGTCATCTATCACAAAAAGAGTAGTTCACGCTACTCCTTTAAAAATCTAATTGTTCACAAACAAAAGCATAAATATCTTGTTGCGTTAAAAGAGTGTCAATCAAATAATTTCTTTCAAAATCATATTCATCTGAATCATCATTTCTTTTGATAATGGTTCATTCACTGTTTTTAACATATAATCAAACAACCGAAAATGATTTTGTGTTTCGAGTGCATCATCTGAATCCATTGTTAAATCGTTCGTTTCAAATATTCTTATTGTTTGATCCTTTGACAATTTAGAGCCTTCAATTTTATTAGGATGATACGCAAAGTTGATTTGTGTCCACACATACAAATTCGAATGTGAAATCAACTCGTTTTTAATATTAGTCATACTTTCTTAAATATTTGTCCCATAAAATACTGTAGCTGTATCTTCCACCAAGGCCAATCATGATAGACATCATAACCCCAGAAATCACACCAAGCCTTGATTTGTTGATCATATAGAATGGTGCTGATTTGTCTTAATGATTCAACGCATTCTTGTTCCCAATTGCCTTGTCCTACACAAAAGATCAATTTGGATTGTCTATACAATTCCATATAGGGATGATCTAAAGCCATATTTTTCATGTAGGCACATGGATTATTATGGTACGTATTTTCATCATGATAATCTCCATAGAATATTTCTGTATCATAAATGCCAGATAAGGCTAATAAGGCATCGAATTGATTTGGGAAACGGAAAATTAAATTAGCGGCATGCGTTGCACCTAGACTTGCCCCTGCAACCATCCACTTATCATGATTGTTCATCTTTTCTTGTACACTAGGAATTAATTCTGAAAGAATATATTCAAACCAAAGTTCATGTTTCAACATACGCACCTTTGTATTGTAAGGATAAGACCAAGTTTCTGTATCCAAAGTATCACACGTTACGATCGTTAATTGATTGGCTTCAATCCATTTAGAAACTTCATGAATCATACCACGATCTTCCCATTCAAAAAAACGTCCATTTTGGCTTGGAATAGCTAGACACAACTTACCGCCTTGGCCATAGATTTTATATTCCATTTCACGATCCAAACAATTTGAATACTCTTTTATATATTGCACTTGCATGGTGTTACCCCTTTCAGAAAAATTTTGTTTTATTATAGCACATTTTATTGAGTTTTAAGGTTTCTTGCTTTATAATTGTACTGTTTTTGACAGGAAAGTGAGTGACAGTATGTCCAATAAAGAAAAAATTCTTAACATTGCCGTTATCGCCCACGTTGATGCCGGTAAAAGTACGTTAGTAGATGCGTTTTTAAGACAGAGTGATGTTTTCCGTGACAACGAAGAAGTTGTTAACTGCATCATGGACTCAAACGATCTAGAACGTGAACGTGGAATTACTATTTATTCTAAAAACTGTTCCGTTATTCATAACGGTGTAAAAATTAATATTGTAGATACGCCAGGTCACGCCGACTTCTCAAGTGAAGTTGAACGTATTATCCGTACCGTAGATACAGTTATCTTATTAGTTGATGCGAGTGAAGGTCCAATGCCTCAGACTCGTTTCGTATTATCAAAAGCTTTGGAAATTGGTTTAAAACCTATTCTATTGATCAACAAGATCGATAAGAAAGACCAAAGAGCTGAAGAAGTTGTCGATGAAGTTTACGAATTGTTCTTAGACTTAAACGCCAACGACGAACAATTAGACTTCCCTATCCTTTATGGTGTAGCTAGAGAAGGACGTGTTCAATATGACCTTAAAACACCTAGCGACAACATCGACCCATTATTCGATACAATCTTAAAACATTGTGATGTATATCCAGATATGGATGAAGAACCTCTTCAAATGCAAGTATCTGCCTTGGCATACGATGAATACATTGGTCGTTTAGGAATTGGACGTTTATATTCAGGTGTTTTAAAACAAGGTCAACAATATATTCGTTGTAACCAATCTGGATTGAATGCCAAAGAAAGCTTATCTAAATTATTCGTATACAAAGGATTATCTAGAACAAGCGTTCCAGAAGCACATTCAGGAGATATCGTTGTTATTGCGGGTATGCCAGATATTAGTATTGGTGATACAATCTGTACAGCTGATCATGTTGAACCAATGGAACACATTGAAATTGAAGAACCAACTCTATCAATGAACTTCCATGTTAACTCAAGTCCATTTGCCGGACAAAGTGGTAAGTATGTGACAAGTCGTAACTTAAAAGAAAGACTTGAAAAAGAACTAGAAGTAAACGTTGGATTAAAGGTTGAACCAACCGATTCAGCCGATTGCTTCAAAGTAAGTGGACGTGGTGAATTGCATATTTCTGTATTGATTGAAAATATGCGTCGAGAAGGTTATGAACTAGCTGTTTCTAAGCCAGAGGTTATCCTACACAAAGACGAAAATGGACACAAAGTAGAACCAATCGAAGAAGTTGTATGTTTAGCTCCAGAAGAATATTCAGGAACAATCATCAACAAATTAAATCTTCGTAAGGGTGTTATGCAAGACATGTCTGAAGAAAATGGATATGTTAAGATCGTGTATACAGCACCTACTCGTGGTTTATTAGGTTTCCGTTCAGAATTTATCAATGATACACACGGTGAAGGTACATTAGTACGTCGTATTAGTGGTTATGAACCATATAAAGGAGAAATCGCACAACGTATGGAAGGTGCTATGATTTCAACTGAAACTGGTGAAGCTATGACTTACGCCCTATGGAACCTTCAAGAACGTGGTCAATTATTCATTTCTCCACAAACACCTGTTTATGAAGGTATGATCATTGGTCAAAGTTCTAAAAACATCGATTTGGATGTTAACCCATTAAAGAACAAGAAGTTAACAGCCATCCGTTCAAGTGGTCGTGATGAAGCTATGCTATTAACACCACCAAAAATCTTCTCACTAGAAGAAGCATTAGAATGGATCAACGATGATGAATTAGTAGAAGTTACACCAGATGCGATTCGTATCCGTAAAAAAGGTTTAACGGCTCTAGATCGTCGTAACTTGTATCGTCAAAAGATGAATGCTCAATAAGGCTTGGATAATTCCAAGTCTTTTTATTCAGCCCACTCTATTGCTTATTTTATGATAATAAACATGTACGAAATATGTATTAGGGTGAATGGCACGTGTACTATAGGTAGGCCTCTACGCCTACCCATTTCTTTTTATATGGAATACGAAAAAGGTAGGTACACAACACCTACCAAGTTACGTGGGCTCATCACCCTAATACTTATCTATTACCAGCTTCCGCCGCCTCCGCCACCGGCGCCTCCACCAGAGAAGCCACCAAAGCTAGAGCCCATGCTATCGGCTGTACTTTTCATTTGTTCTGTTTGATAATCCATTAAATTCTCATGAATCGGTTCATACATATTTCTTGTCAACATTCTGTAATAGAAATAAGAAGAGTATGGATCTGAATAATAAGAATCATACCAATCTGGTTGTGCCAAAGGAATCGTACTAAATTTCTTTGTCCACATTTCAGATAATCCAAATACCATCGCATATGGAATGACATCATAATAATAAGATGGATTTTCTAAAGATAATCTTTCCAATTGTGGTACTTCTGCCTTTTCAACAAAGTCTTTAAAACCTAATAGTTCAGGAGCTACACTTTTAAAGTATTCACTCACCACATTAAATTTAGAAATCAAAAGTATTGGTAGTGAAACAACCACAATGCCTATCATCATAAATTCAAATGGTACAATACTTAGAATCGAATCGCATTGTCTATAAATAAAGTATGCTAGAATCAAAATAAACGCAATACTTAATACTTTCTTTAATACAACTAGTTTATTCTTGTTAAATACATTTGTTGCTGCTGCAGAATAATTTAAAACCATCATAAGCACAAAGCTAAATGTCGCAAAAATGGTTTCAATCAAATTATCTACAATACTATATCTAGTATTGAATAAGATACATACAATCATACAAATCGTGGCTAGAATAATCGTCGTAAAGCCATGATCAATTGTTGATAAATTCTTATCTCCACTAAATTCATCATTCAAAGCTTCTTTGGCATCATCCATAGCCTTACCAAACTTACTTGATAATTTTGATAATTTCACACTATTTTTAGTTTTAAACAATCCGTTATAAATCTTCTTTTGATGCTTTAAAATCGGTGGTTCATGATTCTCTACCTTTGTAAGTACTAAATCATCCTCTTTTTCAGAAATGGTTAAATATCCCTTACTAGCCCAATATGGAATCAATGCCACTAAATCTTCTTGATCCACGGACTCATCTACAATCGTTCCAACCATAGCTGGATCCATATCTTTTAGTGGATAGAAATTCACAATTGGTGTAATATGCGTTTTCTTTAATAAGAATGCACGAATCAAACTATATAAGCCAAATAGAATAGCTAACCCTAAAAAGACAAATGGAGTCTTTGAAGTTGTTTGTTTGGCACCTACAAAATAGTTCTTTCTTAACTTACCAAAGATGGTAATGGCTTGTTTTACACCAATATCATAGGCATCTCCACTAATAGAATTCGAAGTAATGATTGGAGTTACATTTAAATCATTCGATTGATTTCCTAGACTTCCACTAAAGACTTTAATATTAGACATCTCATCTTCTGTCAAAGCCTTCTCAAATTGAATATCAAAATTAAAATGAGAAATGGTTGTATCCCAATTGTTTCCAAGTACAGAATAATAAATAAAATCTAAATCTGAATGATAATCTTCTGGAATCACAATCTTGTATGTCAACGTATAGGTGTGGGGGCCAATGATTGTATAGTCTGCACTTCCAATTTGAATCACACGATTCCCAGAATCACTATCTACATCATACTCATCATTTAATACGTTGATATCTTTAATTTTTAACTTATACTTTTCATCACGATTGATATACATCGTTTCTGGAATATTACGATAAATACCATGACGATAACTTGAAAAGTTCACATCAATCACTTCTTTAACATCAATTGTATTATCCGAATTGTATGTGGCATTCACCGTATAATTATCAATTGTATATCCTCCATCATCAGCATATATGTCGATACATCCAAAACAAAGTACAAATGCGAATAAGAAGGCAAAGACCTTCTTAAAATTTAACTTGAACATTTTCTCTTTCCGAAGCATTGGCCACTTCAAACATTGTTTTCTTTTCGAAATGGAATAAAGATGCCACAATATTTGTCGGAACACTCATGATCACATCATTATATTCACGAACTAAAGCATTATAGTATTTACGAGAATTTGCGATATCCTCCTCGACCTTCTTCAATTGGTTTTGAAGATCCATAAAATTTGTGTTGGCCTTTAAATCCGGATATTGTTCTGCCACCGCAAAAATACCCTGAATCGCATTTGTGATCTTATTTTCACTATCCATAACATCCTTTGATGTTTTTGCCATATTTCTTTGTGCAATCACTGAACTCAATGTATCCGCCTCATGTTTCACATATCCCTTCACTGTTTCTACTAAGTTAGGAATCAAATCAAAACGCTTCTTCAAATACACGTCCATTGTAGAAAAACCTTCATCTACCTTATTTGATAAACGAACAAGTTTATTGTAGCTAGACATTAAGAATAGTACTAATAAAACTAAAACAACAATAACTAGAATCATAATTAAATCCTCCTAGATTAATTATACTCTATTTTTGATAAAATGAGAAATATAGAAAGGAATCGTCATTATGTACAAAACTATTTTAAAATGGATCTTACCCATTCTTATTTGTTTATCAAGTTTTTATATGGTTGCACAAAAAACATCAACACCCGAATTTCATGAGCAATCCATTCAATATTTAGACGAAAAAAGAAATACGGTCATGACACTAGCCGTATCGAGTGCTGCCATCTCTACATCCATTACCATTTTACCAGGAGATACAGGAACTCCCATTGCGAATGACTTAGCGGATTTAAGTTCAAAATTCTTATTAGTTCTAGGAGCCATCTATTTAGAAAAATACGCTTTGACACTCACATGCATGGTCATCTTTAAATACATCATTCCAATACTTTGTTTGGCATGGCTAGTCAACAACGTCATAAAATGGGATTAGTTAAGAATTGTATGTATTAAGATTGGCATTATGGCAGTAGCGACGTGCCTAATCATGCCTTGTAGTGTAAAATTATCTAAAACAATTAAAGCCACCTATGAAACAAGTATTCAAGAAACGATTAATAACGCGAACAACATCCAGAAAAATATACCAGGATAAAGAAAATAAAAACTTCTTCGGAAAAGCAGCTGAAGCATTTTCTTCAACAGCACAAAAATATACGAAGACGTTTAACAAGTCATTAAACAATTTCATGGAAGCTACAGCCATCATGATCGTAACATCTTGTGTTATACCCATCCTTGTAATTCTATTCTTCTTATGGTTTATCCAAACCATCAGTGGCATGACAATCAACACAAAATGACTAACAACATTCAATCCTGTTTCTAAAGTACAAAAACAATTATTAAATCCAAAAGAATAATGAATTTGGCATCTTCGGATGCCATTTTTTAATGGAAAACAAAAAAAGTAGAAGCACATGACTTCTACTTCACACTCATATATATTACCAGTCTGTCGCAATATCTAATTGAGTATCTGAATTTTGCGTAAAACTTCCAGTATCACAGACGATTCCTTTTCCTAATGAAGTTTCTACAATTGTACCTCTAGGATATTTATTTAAATCGGCCGCAACAATAATATAATCCCCCAACATTTTCGCACCATCTTCACGAACCCAATATGCATCATTATTTCCCATACCACGCATAATGTCGACTACTCCTGACATATTTAAATTATAGTATGTTTCTTTACCACTAGGTCCATAATAAATACCACCAGAGGCAGTAAGTGCATTCACATTACTAATGTATTGTGAAAGTTATTTTGAATGAACTGCATATCATTCAATAAATCTGGCTGTTCCATACTCATTTCTTCAACGCTCTTCGACTCTTCTTGTTTCTTGCTAGATTCTTCCTCGATATTTTGAATCTGTTCTTCGAATTTCTCTTTTAATTCTTCAGTTCCATTTTTTGTATCAACACGCATTAAGATATTTTCATCTGTGCCATTTGACTTGGCATAGACCTTACTTTCTTCCCCAATAACTGATGATGTTGTTAGTAATGTTAATGTAAGTGTCGACATCAATAAACCTGAAACTAACCCTTTTCTTAATAAACTACTCTCTAAATTTTCTTCTTTTATAAAGTTCAAAACACCCTCCAATCTTCCCCTTAAACCTCATAAAATACGAGGCAAATGTTGTCAAATAATTGAAAACAACAATTAATACTATACACAATTCTAAAAAAAATGCAAATTTTGACCTAAAAAAAGGCCGTTTCATGCCAAATGTGGCGAGAACGACCCAATTTTTTAAAATTTAATGTAGAAAATAATCATACAATAATCGTAACTCCAACTTTCCATATCTGATTCAAAAAGTGCAAATTCAACGTTGCCAAACGATTATGCTTATCATACTTCACAATATAATCATCCATATTCTTTAGTGGACCTTGAGTCACATGAATCTTTTTATTCACTAATTTACCATACGACATTCTTAGAACCTTTTCATCATCCAACAACATGTTCAAAATACGAATCTCCTCATCCGTTAAAGCTGAAACTTCCTCTTCATATTTCAATTCATGAATAAAAACACTCTGCAAAGGAAACTTTCTAAAAATGCGATCCACTTCTACCTGTGACAATTTACTCACCACAAATACATAGCCACCGAATAAAGTTCGCAATTGGATCTGTTTAGAAACCCTATGATAAAACTCCATCTTAGGACTAAACGCAAAAATACCCTCGTTTTCATTCAAGTATTTACATACTTCCTCTTCCTTAGAACGTATGGTCAATAATACATACCAATGTTCATCCAAATTCATACATAAAACCCTTTCATTTCATATACTAAAAGTATAAAGTGGTTAGTTAGCTATGTCAAATCGATTAAAACGGTAAATCAATTTCTGGTTCTTCTTCAAAAGTCGGTAAGTTCTCTAAATCTAATTCTTCAAATCTTTCATAATCAAAATAAGGTTCATCGATGAACGGATTCCAATTCATACAATAACTATATACATAATCCTTTTGTTTGTCTGTTAAACCACTTAGTAGTTCATCAATCGCTTCTTCCTCACGCAACCCAAACAACCACTGTAAATCATACGCACTATTCCCTCTATCTACCCACCAATGAAGTCTCTCCTTCTCTTTCTTTGTGAGTTTATTTTCCTTTAAAAATTTTCTTAATTCATTCTTACGAATTCTATATTTACTTTTACTCTTCTTTTTCATAAACAAAAAATAAGGATATGCACATGGCATACCCTAATATCTTTTATAAACTTTTTAATTCTTCTGTGATCGCATTGATTGCTTCATCAACCTTAGAAGCATCCTTACCACCGGCTTGAGCCATATCTGGCTTTCCACCACCATTGCCAGAACAGATTTGAGCCGCTTTCTTAACCAATTGACCGGCATGTACACCAGCCTTAACAGCCTCTTTACCTGCACCAGACACAAAGACAGCCTTTTCACCATTTGTATTCACAAAGAATACAACCATCTTGTCATCACTAGCCTTTAAGTTAGAAACAATATCCTTCAATGCACCTGCATCCATTCCAGAAACAGACTTGATCAATACATTGACTTTTCCAAAATCTTTAGCTTCAGTAGCCCACTCTTTAGACTTCAAAGTAAAGATTTGGTTTTTCAAGTTATCGATTTCCTTCTGCATATCACGCATAGTCTTATATGCAGCTTCAACCTTTGTATCAATATTCTTAATCCCCTTTTGTTTAGCACTATCCGCAATATTCTCTAACATATTGTGTTCTTGTGCAAAATCTTGGTAAGCCGCAAACTTAGTCTTAGCCGTAATACGACGAGAATCCGAACCAATACTTTCCTCACTAATGATCTTACATAGACCAATCTGAGCTGTGTTTTCTACATGACATCCAGCACAGAATTCCTTAGATACATCACCCATTGTTACAACACGAACTGTATCTCCATACTTTTCATCAAATAATGCAGTGGCACCAGATCTCTTAGCCTCTTCAATAGGCATTACTTCTTTCGTTACTGGATATGCCGCACTAATATATTCATTCACAATACGTTCTACTTCAGCCAATTGTTCAGCCGTAACCTTTTCATAATGATTGAAGTCAAAACGTAAATATTCAGGACAATTATAAGAGCCAGCCTGGTGAATATGATCACCCAATACCTTAACTAAAGCCGACTGCAACAAGTGCGTACAAGAGTGGTTCGCTGTAGTTGCCAAACGATCTTTGACATTCACTTCACCATATAAAGACATACCTTTTTCTAATACACCACTATTGATTTTAACTGTGTGAATATGCTGTTTATTACGAGTCTTTTGAACATCCAATACTTCTACTTCTACACCATCAGCCGTAAACACTCCCTTATCGGCAACCTGTCCACCACTTTCTGCATAGAAACAAGTTTCATCTAAAATGATCATACCTTCATCTTCTAAAGAATCAACCATCTTACCCTCTGCATTAAATAACGCAATGATCTTACCATCACAAGATAAGTGATCATAACCAATAAATTCACTAGGCTCATTGAAGTTCATCAATTCTTCATTTTGAGACGCAAAAGAATCCTTTACATTACGCGCATTACGAGCACGCTCTTTTTGTTTATTCATCTCTGCATCAAACTCATCACGACTTACACTGATTCCACTTTCCTCGGCAATTTCTTGCGTCAATTCAAATGGGAATCCATATGTATCATATAATTTGAAGACAACTTCACCACTAAGCTTTCCATCCTTAGCCTTACTGATCTCTTCATCCAATAAAGCCTGACCAACCTTTAAAGTCTTCTTGAAAGTTTCTTCTTCAACCTTAATCAATTTTTGATTGAACACTACATGCTCTTGTAAGTATGGATAAAAATCCTTCATTAAATCTGCAACAACAGGAACTAATTTATATAAGAATGGTTCATCCAAACCTAATTTTAAACCATAACGAACAGCACGACGAAGTACACGACGAAGCACATAACCACGACCACTATTTGAGAAGTTAGCACCATCACTCAACGCAAAAGTAACTGTACGAACGTGGTCCGCAATAACACGGTAAGCCATCTTATATTCACCTTCATAAGGATGTTTCGCCATAGCTTCTGTTGCACGAATAATAGGTAAGAATAAATCCGTATCAAAGTTTGTTTCTCCATCCTGAACTAAGGCAACCAAACGCTCAAGACCCATACCTGTATCAATGTTCTTCTGAGGAAGTTCCTTATAATCTTTACGATCTATACTTGGATCACAATCATATTGAGAGAACACGACATTCCATACTTCTACATAACGATCATTTTCCATTTCATCAAAGAATAATTTTTCTCCCAATCCCTCAGGATCATATTTTTCTCCACGATCAAAGAAAATTTCACTGTCAGGTCCACCAGGTCCCTTACCAATTTCCCAGAAGTTATCATCTGTCTTTAAAATATGACTAGGGTCTACACCACAAATTGTAGTCCATACTTCATAAGCACGCGCATCATCTGTATATACAGACACATACAATCTGTCCTTATCAATCCCCATCCATTCTTCGCTTGTTAAAAATTCCCATGCAAACTGAATTGCCTCATCTTTGAAATAATCTCCAATTGAGAAGTTTCCTAACATTTCAAAGAATGTGTGGTGACGAGCTGTACGACCCACATTTTCAATATCATTCGTACGAATTGATTTCTGCGCATTCGCAATACGATTTGAAGCCGGTTTTTCACTACCATCAAAATATTTTTTCAAAGCCGCAACACCCGCATTGATCCATAATAACGTTGGGTCATTGTGCGGAATCAAACTTGCGCCCGGCTCAATCATATGCCCTTTAGATTTAAAATAATCCAAGAACATCTGACGAATCTGATTACCAGTTAATTGTTTCATCTTTTCTCCTCCAATAAAAAAACGCTCCTATTTCTAGGAACGTATAATTACGCGGTACCATCCTAGTTCATTTTTCAGAATTGAAAAATGCCCTCAATTCACTCGTTAACGCCGACTACGTTTCAACTCCAAAGTAGCTTCAAATTAAAAGACTCGAAGAGCTTTCACCAAACGCCCTCTCTCTATGCACAAGAACTTTTAATCCTACTTATCTTCTTCACTGTCGAATCGGTAAAATTTTAACACTCTTTCCATATTTCTGCAAGACGAATCACACCATCTAACATCAATTCTTTACTCATACACGCAAAAGACAATCCTACACGCCCATTCGAAATACTAATTGCGACACTATTCGATTCACACAAATCCCTAAAGCGTGATATATCCACATCTAAATTTAACCAATACGCCATATATGTCTCATCCAAAATATACGAACAACCCATATGTGCATCAATCAATTTTTTTAAATACAAATGCTTCTCCTTATACTCACGAACAAGCTTTCTTAAATGTTTCTGCAAATACCCATCCACAATATATTGCGTAAAAGCCACCTGCTCAATTTTACTCGTCGTTGGACCAAAATAAGAAGCACTATACTTATGCATATACTCCTCATTTAAAATCATATACCCAATACGAAGACTCGGTAATAATAGTCTTGAAAACGAAGAAAAATAAATCACATTCTTACTTTTCGAACACAACGAAGTTTTGATTTTAGAAGCATACACAAGCTCCCCATTATAATCATCCTCAAGAATCAAAACATTCTCTAAAGAAACGAATTCTTCACGAACCCTTTCACTCATAGACTGCCTATCAGGCGTAAAACAAGTCGTATTCACATAGACAACATCCACATTCAACCTTTTAATATCCCTCACAATAGAATTTGGATTTAAATATTCAACATGAAAACCATACGACAAAAACACCTGCTTAGCCTGATCATCCACCAAAGTCGATAAACCAACCACCTTATTCTTATCTAACATCCCACAAAATATATACAACAAAGACTGATAGTTTGAACCAATCACCATCTGCTCTGGAAAACACAAAATATTCCGATTCTGATACACATACTTACATAGAGCCTGTCTTAATCCATACTCACCCTGTGCTAGACCATAACTTGACATCAAACGTTTATCATTCAAAACACCCTTCATATATCTTTTCCAAATCGTCGTTTCAAACGAATCAAAAGAAACCGACTGAATCCGAAAATCATAATCATACGATTTTTCTTTGTGACTCGAACTATAATCCAATATCTCCTGATGCAGTAAGATACGCTCCGAATTCATACTCACCACATAACCCACTTTTTCCTTACTCGAAATAAACCCATCCAACACCAACTTATTATATGCATTTTCCACCGTAGTTTTAGACACATTCATCTTCTTTACACATTCACGAATCGAATCCACACGATCCCCATATTTTAAGATTCCAGAAAGAATGGATTCCTTATACAAATCATAAATCACCTGATATTTCTTCATACAACTGTCCCCTATTTATTTTTTATAATTGTATATTTTTTTATATACAGAAACAAGTATAATAGTCACTAAGTTACAGAAAGAAGGAAAGATTATGAGAAACAAACAAACATATGAAATCGTACTAACCGGACTAGGTATGGCACTCGTATTTGTCGCAACCATGTTCATCAAAATACCAAACACATTAGACGGATACTTCAATCTAGGAGACGGATTCATCCTATTATTCGCAAGCTTTTTAAATCCATTTGAAAGCTTCTTGATTGGAGGCTTAGGAAGCGCACTAGCCGATGTAGCCGGAGGATACGGACACTACTTCTTCTTTACCATAATCATCAAAGGACTAGAAGGAATCGTAGTATCCCTACCTATGAAAAACTACTCTAAACCGAAACAAATCTCAAGCTACGTATTAGGATCTGTCATTATGGTATTTGGATACTTTATTGCCAAATACATATTAAAAGGAAGCTGGATCGTAGCCGCAAGTGAAATTCCAGCCAACGTAGTCCAAGGAGCTGCAGGTATTGTGATTGCACTTATTGTATATCCAATGGTAAAGAAAATCGTACAAGATAAATTAAATAGGGTAGAGGGATAAAATAAAATTGTCGTCCCTCCCGTTGAACCATACGTACGGGTCTCGTATACGGCTCTACATTTATATCGTAATCACAAACTCTTAAGATAGTAATCTAGGGGATGGACTAATCCAGGTCTATCTCCTATTTTATTGCCTAGAACAGTTGGTGATAATATGAAGTTCACTACATCTAGTCCACTTCTTCTATACTATCCTAATCTTGAATTAGCACATTTAAAGATATCTTCATGGTTAAATCTACATTTACCTGAATTATTCATGAAAATATAAAAAT
>OHNN01000927.1_pt1 | contig 15955 bp, 19 predicted proteins | sample 1569541 | NCBI WGS metagenome assembly OHNN01 (sample SAMEA3879563, study PRJEB24766) | human gut metagenome | biome: human-associated habitat; feature: feces | place: USA | collected 1985/1987 | reverse complement strand
AGTACTGGGTAGGTCATACTACTGATTACGTGGAAGTGGCTTTGGAAACTGATGAAGAATTGGCAGGAAAAATCCAAAAAGTTGCATTAAAGGACATAATTAATCAAGAAATAATACTTGCGACACAGTGAGTTTTATATTAAACTATTACTATAATGCCTACAATGGCAAAAAAAGGACGTGATAAGATGAGCAATTTAGGGAACACACAATACTTTAAAGTTCCACAGGAACAGAAACTAGGCGTAGAGGAAATTTTTAAACAGGTATATGAGGCACTGGCAGAAAAAGGGTATAATCCTGTAAATCAGATTGTAGGATATATTATGTCAGGAGATCCAACATATATTACAAGTCATAACAATGCAAGAAGCCTTATTATGAAGGCTGAAAGAGACGAACTTGTTGAAGAGGTTGTAAGATATTTCATTGAAGGTAAAGGCTTATAATATGAGAATTATAGGCTTAGATGTCGGAACGAAGACTGTTGGAGTTGCCTTGAGCGATCCGCTTGGGATAACTGCACAGCCTTTCGAAACGATAACAAGAAAAGAGAATAATAAGTTACGAAGAACTTATGCCAGGATAGAACAGATTATATCCGAATATGATGTAACTGAAATCGTGGTTGGCTATCCTAAGAACATGGATGATACTATTGGGGAACGGGCTAAGGCCTGTGAAGAATTTGCAGCAGCACTGGAAAGACGAACAGGATTACCTGTTACACTGTGGGATGAAAGACTTACTACAGTTGAAGCAGACGAAGTCCTTGAAGAATGCGGGATGAGGCGAGAAAACCGCAAGACAGTTATTGATCAGCTTGCGGCTGTTTTTATTTTGCGTGGATATATGGAATCTAAACAGAAGTAATATTTGGAGGATTTGTTTTTCATGGAAAAGCTTGAATTTATTGACGAGAACGGTGAGAAGACACAATTTTATGTGATTGAAGAAACTAGAATTAACGGAATTAATTACCTGCTTGTATCAGAATCAGATAATGAGGACGAGGAAGCAGAAGCTTATATTCTTAAGGATACATCTGATGCGGCAAGTGAAGAAGCTGTTTATGAGTTTGTAGAGGAAGACAGTGAACTTGAATCGGTAGGCAAGGTGTTTTCTGAATTAATGGATGATGGTGTTGAACTTAAATAAGGTGTGAGCCTTATTCATATTTTATATTTTATTTTTATTATGAGGTGTTTATGAAAAAAGCAGAGAATGCGTCTGTCAGGATTATACCATTGGGTGGTCTTGAGCAGATAGGAATGAACATTACTGCCATTGAGTATGATGACAGTATTGTTGTTGTGGATTGTGGCTTATCTTTCCCAGAGGAAGATATGCTTGGTATTGATTTAGTTATACCGGATGTTACTTATCTTAAGGAGAATCTTAATAAGGTTAAAGGATTCGTTATTACTCATGGACATGAGGATCATATTGGTGCAATTCCATATGTTTTAAAGGATGTCAATGTTCCTATATACGCTACTAAGCTTACTATGGGACTTATAGAGTCAAAGCTTAAGGAACATAATATGTTAAAGTCAGTTAAGAGAAAGGTTGTTAAGTATGGACAATCTGTAACTCTTGGAGATTTCAGGGTTGAGTTCATAAGAACTAACCATAGTATTGCAGATGCCGCAGCACTTGCTATATACTCACCGGCAGGAATTATTGTCCACACAGGAGATTTTAAGGTTGATTATACACCTGTATATGGTGATCCTATTGATCTTCAAAGACTTGGTGAACTTGGAAAGAAGGGTGTACTTGCACTTATGTGTGACAGTACTAATGCTTTAAGACCAGGCTTTACTATGTCAGAGAAGACAGTTGGTGCTACATTTGAAAAGATTTTCAATGATAACAAGAACAGCAGAATAATCATAGCTACATTTGCATCTAATGTAGACAGAGTACAGCAGATTATTAATTCAGCGGTTAAATATGGCAGAAAAGTCTGTGTTGAAGGCCGAAGCATGGTTAATATTATTGAGGTTGCAGAAGACCTTGATTATCTTAAGATTCCGGACGGAACTCTTATTGAAACGGATGAGATGAAGAATTATACACCTGAGCAGATTGTTCTTATCACAACAGGTAGTCAGGGTGAATCAATGGCTGCTCTTTCAAGAATGGCAGCTAACCTTCATAGAAAGGTATCTATCCAGCCTGGCGACTGCGTAGTATTTTCATCAACTCCTATACCTGGTAATGAGAAGTCAGTAGCCAAGGTTATTAATGAGCTTGGTATGAAGGGTGCTAAGGTTATATTTCAGGATACACATGTATCAGGACATGCATGTCAGGAAGAGATTAAGCTTATATATTCTCTTGTAAAGCCTAAGTATTCTATTCCTGTTCACGGTGAGTATAGACACCTTGTTGCACAGAGAGATGTTGTTATGTCACTTGGATATGACAAGGATCATGTTATTATTGCCAAATCAGGAGATGTGTTAGAACTTAATGATGAGCATGCACAGGTTGTAGATCATGTCCAGACAGGAGCTATTTTTGTTGATGGACTTGGCGTAGGTGATGTAGGAAATATTGTATTAAGAGACAGACAGAACCTTGCAGAGAATGGTATTATCATTGTTGTTCTTACACTTGAAAAATATACCGGACAGCTTATAGCAGGCCCGGATATTGTTACAAGAGGTTTTGTGTATGTAAGAGAGGCTGAAGAGCTTCTTGATGAGGCAAGAGCAATTGTATCTGATTCAGTTGAAAAGTGTCTTGATAAGAATATTACTGACTGGAGTAAGATTAAGAATATTATTAAAGATGACTTGAGCGAGTATCTCTGGAAGAAGATTAAGAGAAATCCTGTGATACTTCCAATCATTATGGAGGCACAGATATAATATATGTTGCCGGATATTACTGCAGACAGTTGGAGAGGTGTTTTTCATGCGTAGAATTGATGAACTTAAGAAAGAGATTATACATGAAATTCTTAACAGTGAAGAATATAGGGAATACAGAAGACTTCAGTCTGAAATAAACAGGACGCCTGACTTGAAGAGGCAGGTGGATGAATTCCGTATGAGGAATTTTGAATTACAGAATTCAGAAAATGTTCCAGACATGTTTGCAGCAATGGAGAATCTTAATAAGGAATATGCCGACATGAGGAATCAGGACATTGTAAACAGATATCTTATGACAGAGATTACATTTTGCAGATTTATGAGAGATATATATAAGGATATTGCCGAGGCAGTAGACATGGACCTTGATTTTTTAGGGTGAATCATATATAGTGTAGCTTATTAAAGAAGAGGAGAATCAGGTTTTATGAGCAATAAATCAATCAGGATGCTGGTATCGGTATCGCTGAATGTTTTAATAATTGTTTTAGGAATATATCTCGTGTTTTTTATGGGAAGCAAGGCGTATTCATTTGGTGAGAAGATATTTAATGAACAGGCAGTTGATTCAGATGATAACGCCCGTATAGTTGAGGTTACTATAACAACAGACATACAGGCTAAGAAGCTTGCTGGCATGCTTTATGATAAAGGACTTGTACATGATAAAACGATAGCATATTTTCAGATTCAGTTCTCAGATTATAAGGATAAGTTTGTAGGTGGAACTTATGAGCTTAACACGGGAATGACACCTACTGAGATTATGCAAGTGCTGGCGCAGTCAGACAGTGAGGAAGAATAACTTAATTGTAAGGGGAATATATGATAGTCAATGAAAGAGTAGTTGCCTATATTAATTCTCTCGATTGTGGTAATTCTGATATATGTAATACAATTGAAAAAGAAGCGATTGCGGATGAAGTCCCAATCATTAGAAAAGAGATGGGTAATTTGCTGAAGGTGCTGTTACAGCTTGTACAGCCTGAAAGGATTCTTGAAGTTGGAACAGCAGTAGGTTACTCATCTATTCTTATGAGTGAGAATATGCCTGAGGGTTGTATAATTGATACAATAGAGAATTATGATAAGAGAATACCTGTGGCAAGAAATAATTTTAAAAGGGCAGGAAAAGAGAATGTTATAACACTTATAGAGGGAGATGCGCTGGAAGTGTTGAAGACTCTGGAAGGTCCATATGATTTCATCTTTATGGATGCTGCCAAGGGACAGTATATTAATTATCTTCCTGATATTAAGAGAATCCTTAGAAAAGGCGGACTTCTTATATCGGATAATATTCTGCAGGAGGGAGAAATAGTGGAATCCCGTTATGCAGTTACAAGAAGGAATAGAACAATTCATACAAGGATACGGGAGTATGTGTATGAGCTTACCCATACAAAGGATTTTGTGACATCAATTGTTCCTATTGGCGATGGGATTACACTTAGTGTGAAACAGTAAAGGAGAATAATTAATTATGGCAGCAACTCAATCAGAAATCAGATATTTAACTCCGCCTTCAGTAGACGTTAAAAAGAAAAAATACTGCCGTTTCAAAAAAAGCGGTATCAAGTATATCGACTACAAAGATCCTGAATTCTTGAAGAAATTCTTGAATGAACAAGGTAAGATCCTTCCGCGCCGTATCACCGGTACTTCTTTGAAGTTCCAGCGTCGTATTGCGCAGGCTGTAAAGAGAGCACGTCACCTGGCGTTACTTCCATTTGTAACTGACATGATGAAATAAGGAGGAAAAGTATGGAAATTATATTGAAAGAAGACGTAGTAAACTTGGGTTATAAGAATGACATCGTAACTGTTAAGTCTGGTTATGGTCGTAATTACTTGATCCCCACTGGAAAAGCTGTTATTGCTTCTCCTTCTGCAAAGAAAATGTTGGCTGAAGAACTGAAACAACGTGCTCACAAACTTGAGAAAATCAAGAAAGATGCTGAAGCATTGGCTGCTAAGTTGGAAGGCGTATCATTGACTATCGCTACAAAAGTTAGCTCAACCGGTACTATCTTCGGTTCTGTTGGTAACATCCAGATCGCTGAGGAATTGGCTAAATTGGGTCACGAGATCGACAGAAAGATCATCGTTGTAAAAGACGCTGTGAAAGAAGTTGGTGCTTACAAAGCTATCGTTAAACTGCACAAAGAAGTTTCTGTAGAAATTCCTTTCGAAGTAGTAGCTGAATAAGTAGCATACAATACCGAGATATAAGGAAAGGGTATTCTTGAAAGAGAATGCCCTTTTTTTAGTATCCTTATGTGACGTTACGATATTAACTTCTTTGCTGATACGAAGTTAATTTGCTGATGACAGGAAGTTAACTTGCTGTAGTCAGGATGTTAATATCCTGTTGCTGCGATATTAACTTCTTTCGATTATGGTATGGAGACACTGTCTGTTGCCGTCCGGAAGAGTTTGTTTTGAGGAGAGGGGAGAGGTAAGGACACAAAAAAAGTCTGTACGTGCTTTGGCACGGCAGACTTTCAATTCTCTCTAATGTTGTTCGAGATTATTCAGCTACAACAGTTTCAGTTACTACTGTAGTGTCAGCTGCGATAGTATCAGCTGCCTGAGCTGCTGCTTCAGCTGCAGCTGCTTCTACTGCTGCGATAGAGTCAGCGATACGGATAGAATCTGCAGTTGCTTTTTCAGCGTCAGCTGCTTTGTTACCACAAGATGCGAATGATACTGCTGCGATAGCTACGAACATCAAAACTAATTATTTCATTTTCTTTGCTTTTTAAATCTGTAATACAATCAATTGCTTATTAAAACGCTGCAAAGGTATGTACTTTTTGTATATGTTGTACTCCTAAGCCCAACTTTTTTTTATTTTTTTTTTAGAAGAATGTTTCATTATGTTTTTTTGTATGTTTTAAAACATATCTAATCTTCTGCTATACTGTTATATAGATAGCGTTTGATACTTCTTTTCGGAGTTTTCTCAAACTCAGTGGGGTAGAGTTGGATCTGGCTTACTTTTTCGTAGGCGGCTACATTATTATTCAGATTCTTCAGATTCTCGTCCATGATCGTTTTTAAGTTGTCTTCGTGGTTGAGTCCTAAAGAGTCCAAAGCTTCATAATCGGCGTAGACCAGGGCAACCAGTTTTTTGTTTCGTTCGATCACGAGACTTTCAAGAATAAATGGAAGATTATTAAGTTTAGCCTCGATTTCTTCGGGGAAGATGTTTTGCCCGCTTGAACTGAGGATCATCGTCTTCAGTCGGCCGCGAATGAAGATATTGCCTTCGTCATCCATGGTGCCTAAGTCACCGGTGCGCAACCATCCGTCTTTAGTGAACACTTCCTGAGTGGCTTCCGGGTTCTTATAATATCCGGTCATTACGTTCTCTCCCCGTACCTGAATCTCTCCGGTCTCGGCTTCGGGATTCTCTTTATAGATGCGGGCTTCCATAATATCGAGTATTTTGCCCGATGAAGAGGGGACGAATTTGTCCCAAGGAGCATAACTGATAAGCGGACCGCATTCCGTCATGCCGTAGCCAATGGTGAAGGGGAACTTGATTTTGTGGAAAAACTCTTCTACTTCCGGGTTCATGGCGGCTCCACCGATAATGATTTCTTTGAAGCGTCCGCCAAGCGCATCGATCAGCTTTTTGCGGATCTGGCCATAAATCTGATTATCCAGTAGAGGAATGCTCAAGGCCCATTTCATTCCTTTTTTGCTGATGATGGGCTGGATCACGTTTTTATAGATTTTCTCGATGACCAGCGGTACCGTAATAATCAGATTCGGTTTCACCTCTTCGAATGCTTTCATGATGATTTTGGGTGAGGGCACTTTACCGAGAAGGGTTACATGCGTACCGACTGCCGTGGCTGTCAGAAAGTCGAAGGCGCATCCATAAGCATGAGCCAGCGGAAGGAAAGAAAGCACTTTATCACCCTTTTTCAGCAGTTCCGTGCGGATACCGAAAGTCACGTTGCCGGCCAGGTTGTTGCCTGTCAGCATCACTCCTTTGCTGAATCCGGTGGTGCCGGAAGTATAGTTCAGCAGCATCACCTTATCGTTGGACAGGGTGGTGTAGAGCACATCTTCTTTCCGGAATCCCTTCGGATAAGTATCTGTCATGTACTGATCGATATGCTTCAGGAATTTCTGTACTGTTTCTCCGTCCCTCTGGTGCAGGCAACGGAAGTCGGTCAGTGAAAAGACAGCACGGATACCCGTCAGGCGTTCTTCTTCCAGATTCTCCCAGATGGTGTCACTGGTGAAAAGGAAAACGGATTCGGAATGATTGACAATATGGTGTACGTCGTTCGGATTGAAGTCCTGTAAGATGGGCACTATGATGGCTCCGTATGTGATGGTAGCCATGTAAGCGATGCACCAGCGGGCATTATTCTTTCCGATAACGGCTATTTTATCTCCCCGTCGCAAACTACAGTGCTTGAACAGTAAATGAAGTTTGGCTATTTCTTCGGCTACTTCACCGTAGGTATAACTTTCCGGTTCGCCATAGTTGGTGTAGCAAGGTAAATCCCAGTTTTCACGGAAACTGTTCTCGTAGAGTTTAATGAAGTTTTCTTTTATCATTGCACGTTTTTTGAAGATTTGTGCAAAAGTAGGTATAAACTTCCAGATTAAGAAACCTTTAGGTGTTAATTAGGCTTATTGTTTATTTATATCTTTACATGAAGAGGAAACGATAACTGTCCGTACTCTTCTCTAATCGGTTGAAATATAGCATTCTATCCTTCACGGAAATACCTTTTAAAGCAACGGGCTCTTGCTTTAAAAGGCAGGTGTCTTTGGCTTAAAGTCAATGCTTCCCTGGTTTTAAACCAAAGAGGGATGCCTTTTGATGCAGGCAGAAGGATTTACAAACGTGGAATGTTTCTTTCCGGTGTCCTTCACGTCCCGTACCTCTTCTTCGGTCCCCTCTAACTCCTTTTAACTCCTTTCACCTCTTTACTCCTAATAATAATGTGTAACTTTGCGCTGAATATGCGTTTTTACAGATTATGATAGATACCACTGTATTTCAAGATAAGACAGCCGTTTATTATACATTAGGCTGCAAACTGAATTTCTCAGAGACTTCGACGATTGGTAAAATCCTGCGTGAGGCAGGTGTACGTACAGCCCGGAAAGGTGAAAAGGCTGACCTTTGTATTGTCAACACGTGTTCGGTGACCGAGATGGCGGACAAGAAATGCCGTCAGGCCATTCATCGGCTGGTGAAACAACATCCCGGCGCTTTTGTGGTGGTGACAGGTTGCTATGCCCAGTTAAAACCCGGCGATGTGGCAAAGATAGAGGGAGTGGACGTTGTGCTCGGTGCGGAACAGAAGAAAGATTTGCTTCAGTATCTGGGCGACCTGCATAAGCACGAAGGAGGAGAAGCCTATACGACCGCTACAAAAGATATCCGTTCGTTTGCACCGTCTTGTTCGCGAGGTGACCGTACCCGGTTTTTCCTTAAAGTGCAGGATGGTTGCGATTACTTCTGCTCTTATTGTACTATTCCCTTTGCCCGCGGACGAAGCCGTAACGGTACCATTGCTTCTTTGGTGGAACAGGCCCGGCAGGCTGCCGCCGAAGGCGGAAAGGAAATAGTGCTGACCGGAGTCAACATCGGCGATTTCGGAAAGTCCACCGGAGAGACCTTCTTTGATCTGGTAAAGGCCCTCGATCGGGTGGAAGGTATCGAACGTTATCGTATTTCTTCCATCGAACCCAATTTGCTGACGGATGAAATTATAGAATACGTATCCCGTTCACGCAGTTTCATGCCACATTTCCATATCCCTTTGCAGTCCGGTAGTGACGAAGTTCTCCAACTGATGCGTCGCCGCTATGGGACAGAACTTTTTGCTTCGAAGATTGCGAAGATAAAAGAGGTGATGCCCGATGCGTTTATCGGTGTGGATGTGATTGTAGGTACCCGGGGCGAAACTGCCGGGTACTTTGAGAAAGCTTATGAATTTATTCACGGACTGGACGTCACCCAGCTGCATGTGTTCAGCTATTCGGAACGTCCGGGAACCCAGGCCCTGAAAATAGACCATGTGGTGACTCCTGAAGAGAAACACCAGCGAAGCCAGTGTCTGCTTGCACTGTCGGATGAAAAAACAAAAGCCTTTTATGCCCGTTACATCGGGCAGACCATGCCTGTCTTGATGGAAAAGCCCAAAGCGGGAGCGCCGATGCATGGATTTACGGCAAACTATATCCGTGTGGAAGTGGAGAGTGACGCCGCGTTGGATAATAAAGTAGTGAATGTTCTTTTGGGAGATTTTAATGAAGAGGGTACCGCACTGAAAGGAACTATAACACAATAAACATGAAATCGAAACTCCTCTATTTGTTGACCTATGTAGGAATGTGGCTTTTGGCTGTTCTTCCGTTTCCGGTATTGTATGCGCTGTCCGATTTTATCTATTTCTGGCTGTATCATGTGATCGGTTACCGGAGGAAGGTGGTACGTACCAACCTGAAGAACTCTTTTCCGGAAAAGTCGGCAGCAGAATTGAAGGCCATCGAACGCAAGTTCTTTCATTATCTTTGCGACTATATGCTCGAAGATGTGAAAATGCTGCGCATGTCGGAGAAAGAACTTTGCAAACGGATGACCTACGAGAATAAGGAAACCTACCTCCGGATGATAGACGAACGGGGCGGGATTGTCCTGTTGATACCCCATTACGCTAATTTTGAGTGGATTACGGGTATGGGAATGATTATGCGTCCGGGCGATGTGCCCGTGCAGGTATACAAGCCCTTGAAAGATGTCTATCTGGATGGACTCTTTAAATACATCCGTGCCCGTTTCGGAGGATATAATGTTCCGAAACACTCTACCGCCCGCGAAGTGATTAAGTTGAAGCGTGCCGGCAAGAAGATGGCCATCGGACTGATTACCGACCAATCGCCCAATATGCATGAAGCCCATTATTGGACTACTTTCTTGAATCAGGATACGGTATTTATGGATGGTGCCGAACGTATCGCCAAGATGATGGATTTTCCGGTTTTCTATTGCGAGCTGCGGAAGGAGCGGAGAGGATATTGCCGGGTAGACTTCGATCTGGTAACCGACCGTCCGAAGGAGACAGCCGACGGGGAGATTACCGAAATATTTGCCCGCAGACTGGAACAGACCATCCGGAAAGAACCGGCCTATTGGCTATGGTCGCATAAGCGTTGGAAACTGAAACGCCCCGAAAAGAAAAATGAATAGGATATCTGTCGTTATATTGAACTGGAACGGTTGCGAGATGCTCCGTTCGTTTCTTCCCTCCGTGCTTCGATATTCGGAGGCTGAAGGTGTGGAAGTCTGTGTGGCTGATAACGGTTCTACGGATCAGTCGGTGGAGATGCTGCGCCGCGAGTTTCCCTCGGTACGCCGGATTCTGCTGGATGGGAATCATGGTTTTGCAGATGGGTACAATCTTGCCCTTCGGCAGGTGGAGGCCGAGTATGTGGTGCTGCTCAATTCCGATGTCGAGGTGACCGGACAGTGGTTGCAACCGATGGCTGCCTATCTGGACGCCCATCCTGAGGTGGCTGCCTGCCAGCCGAAGATACGCAGTTGGCGACAAAAAGAATGGTTCGAATATGCCGGAGCTGCCGGCGGATTCATCGACCGCTACGGATATCCGTTTTGTCGGGGAAGGGTGATGGGAGTAGTCGAAGCGGACCGAGGGCAATATGACACCGTACTGCCGATATTCTGGGCTACCGGTGCCGCCATGTTCATCCGTCTGGCGGACTATCGCGAAGCGGGAGGACTGGACGGACGCTTCTTTGCCCACATGGAAGAGATCGATCTTTGTTGGAGACTCCGTGCCCGCGGACGTGGAATTGTTTGCATCCCCCAAAGTGTGGTCTATCATGTAGGAGGAGCCACGTTGAAGAAGGAGAATCCGCACAAGACCTTCCTCAATTTTCGTAATAACCTTGTCATGCTTTACAAGAATCTTCCGGACAGAGAACTGGCCGGAGTGATGCGTGTACGTTGCTGGCTCGATTACATCGCGGCTGCTACGTTTGCGCTTAAAGGGCAGTTGCCCAATGCGAAAGCGGTGGTTCGTGCCCGTCGCGAATTCAAGTTGTTACGTGACAGTTTCCGGGATGCAAGAGCGGAGAATCTCAGAAAAACTTCCTCACACTTTATTCCCGAACGGATAAAAAGTAGTATCTTAGTGCAATTCTATGTGAAAGGGCGGAAGTTCTTTTCACAATTATCAGATTTAAAAGGATGACGTTATGGAAAAACTAATTCGAAGAATCGGGCTGGTAGCGCACGATGCTATGAAAAAAGACCTGATTGAATGGGTTCTTTGGAACTCGGAGTTATTGATGGGACATAAGTTTTATTGTACAGGTACCACCGGTACGCTGATACAGGAGGCATTGAAAGAGAAACATCCCGATGTGGAGTGGGATTTTACTATCCTGAAATCCGGTCCTCTGGGCGGCGACCAGCAGATGGGATCGCGTATTGTGGATGGAGAGATCGATTATCTTTTCTTCTTTACCGACCCGATGACTCTTCAGCCGCACGATACGGATGTGAAGGCACTGACCCGTCTGGCAAGTGTGGAAAACATCGTCTTTTGTTGCAACCGTTCCACTGCCGATCATATTATTTCAAGTCCGCTCTTCCTTGATCCGGACTATGAACGGACACATCCGGACTACTCGGGCTATACGAAACGTTTCGAGAATAAACCGGTGGTGACCGAGGCGGTAGAATCGGTGAAGAAAAGAAAGAGAAAGAAATAAGAGCCTATTCGGTTACGAAATATATTTCACTACAGAGTATACAGAGAGCACGGAGTTTTAATTATGTAGAATCACTATATAATAACTTTGTGCTCTCTGTGTATTTTGTGGCGCGTTTACTTTGTGATGTATCGGTTCCGGCTGCTGTCTTTCCGCCTATTTTGGTCAATAGCAGATTTATGTATTGTTAACTTTCGGGACTTCATCCTTTCCGTTGTTCATTATCAATAGGAGATAAGAAATTATCTTCTGGTGAAAAACGATTTTCATGCCGGGAAATGGGAGCCGACATACCGGGAAAAGTAGCGGAAGCAACCGTGTAAATGTGGAAAACAACGGCTCTAAAGTAGGTGAACACCGGCTCTGCAAGCTTTGGAAACCGGCTCTGCGGAAACGCACTGTTAGTAGTATAAAAAATAGGGAGAAGCCAATGCTTCTCCCTATTACCGTACTTTAATTGGAATATACTTTATGATTACATAGGCAAAGATACTCTTTTTCTTTGCGGAAGTCAAGCTTTTGCCCGTTTTTCTTTTCTTGATCAGCTTATTCCGAAGTCTGTTTTTACTTGTTATAATAGGTGCTCAACTGTTCGATCACTTTTTCGGGTTCACTCGGTGCTGCGGCATGGCGAATGACTATCTTTCCCGTCTTATCAATAATGACAAAGCAGGGGATACTCAGTATTTGCCGTTCGTTTCCCAATTCGGTGTATAGCGATTTTCCTAACTTTTCGTTTACTAATAAATGATAACCTTTCAGTTGATGGTATGCGATGGTCTTTTCCCATTTCTTCCGCTCCTCCGGACGGTCTATCGAAATGTATAGGTATACAACGTCCATGTTGTGCGCTTTTTCCTTGAGGGTGGGCAGGTATTGGAACTCTTTGAGGCAGGGACCGCACCAGGTAGCCCATACATCGATATAGACAACTTTACCTTTAAAGGGTTTTACCGCATCCTCCAGACTGGTGATGGTGGAGTCGCATGTCAGAATATGATAGTCTTTGTCGGTGATACGGCTATTCTGAAAGCGCAGGTTTTCTTTAACGCCCGGTTCGAGTACGTTCAAAAAAGGACTGTTGGGGAACTCTGCCCTATAAGTTTCGTATAGTTGGGGGATCGAAGGAGTTTTGCTACCCTGAAATTCATCTTCGTAGATAAGCTGGGCCTGCATGTATTGCAGATTGTCTCCTGTGAAGAACTTCCGATACCGGTCGAAGAGGAAGGAGGCGTACTCCTTTATCTCTTTGAGGTCACCGTTTTCGAGGTTGGTGAACTGCATCATAACCAGGTCGTTTACAAAGAATCCGATTCCGCGGTAGGAACGCAGATAATCACCGTTGACAGATGAATTGATGACTTCTGTCAGTTCTCTTTGCCAATCTTCGGGTAGTTTTTCTTTTCTCGACAGCTGCCTTGCAATATGTATAAATATAGACCGGCGGATGTAATCGATGTGTGCACGCTGTTCCGCGAGAAACTCTTCATTGAGTCCGGAAGCATTTACAGCGTCGAGTGCCTGCCGCATTCTGGCGTCTGCCAGCCGGTGATATTGCTCCAGTGAAGTGATTCCTCGCAGTTCGTGCGGCTGCATGTACACCAGTTTATCGCTGTATTTCTGATAATCGTTCACTGTTTTCAGGCATCGGTTATAGGCCGAGTTTGTACCGCTGATGATCAGGGTATCTTTGGTCACGGTAATGGTGTCTTTGCTTCCCGGTGTCAGGTAGAGTGTAAAAGAATCACTCCCTTGGGTCCATACCTGCACCATGCCGGGGCGGTCGGTGCGGAATTGATGGACAAATTCTCCCAGAGGGCCGGCTTGTGCTTTGGTTCCCAGAGCAATGCAGAACAGGTGTTCTTTGCCTGTAGGCCAATAAGCAATTTCGTTGTCCGGGGTAGTCTTGACTACAATCGTTGCTGCTTGTTGTGCGCTGATTTCTCCTGCCAGTACCAGTAGGAGGATTAATAAAAGTTTTTTCATCTTATTAGTGTTTTAATGTCGATTCAGTCTCGCGTGCAATGCATCTCTACTCCGGCAGAGTCGATGTCTGCTCCCATGGGCGGGTTTCTTTTCGCCAGTTTGATTTCTATCTCCCTGATTTTCCGAAAGTCCCGGAAGAGCCTTTTTACGATTCGTCCGCATACATGTTCCAGCAGTTTTGAAGGCAGTTCCATCTCTTCTTTCAGTGCGGCATATATGTCGGCATAACTCACGGTATCTTCCACTTCATCGGTTTCGGTCGCTTTGCCGAAGTCTGTTTTCAGTCTCAGGTTGATGATAAACTCATTGCCGATGGCGGTCTCCTGGGGGGCCACTCCGTGATAACTGTAGAAACGTACGTTTTCTAGGAAGATATAATGCTGGGTAGTCATAAGTTTTATAATTGATGTATCTTCCGGCAAAAATAGGATAATTAATGCAATTATGATCCTTGTTGTGTCGATTGTTTGGTTTTAATAAAGTCTTTTTGTGCCACTGCTTGCGGAATCAGTTTCAGGAATATGGGGGTCGCAATGATGCAGACGGTCAGCGTCAGTAGCAGTAAGGCAATGGCCTGTCCCCATTCGTTGTGGATAAACCGGCTGACAACCGGATATTCAAAATGGAGTAAAGGTGCGTGTATGCCCAGTGTTATGACCGAGTAACGCCCCATATACGAGATGACGGGCAGCTTCTTGAACTTCTTGCAGAAAAGCATGATCATAAATATGCCGGCAAAGGCTGAGGCCCAAAATTGGAAAATGTTGCCGGCATAATTGTTGGTGCGCATGCCCACGAATGTGGCGGTGAAGTACATCACTGCCAGGGCTGCTAGGATACATAAGGGAATCAGCTTGTCGAAACGATGGGGAAAGAGGAAGAAATTGTAACGGCGAATCCAGAATCCGGCTACGTAGAAAGGCAGGGCGCTCATGGCTACGTCCATATAAAGGGGCAATTCTATCTGATGCTTGCCCATATAGAATCCGGCTGTCCCGATCAGCAAAGTGAGGGCAAACATGAGACCTAACCGCCGGTTGCGCAAACTGTGAACCAGATAGAACAAGATATTGCAATTGAAGAGTGCCAGCAAGAACCAGATGGGAGGGTTGAACTTGATCAGCGCATGGTCATGAAACACAACTAGGAGTTCCGTCCAGCTGACCGGAAGCTGGAAGACTCCGGGAGCGATTTTCCATACGATGTATTTCAGAAAGAACGCGCTGAGATAGAAAAAGAGGAAAGGGATGATCAGCTTGTTTATCTTTCGGATGAAGAAGCCGAAAAGGCCTTCATAGGATTTGAAGAAAATGCCTGAGATAAAGAAATAAAGAGGCATGCGAAAACTGGCAATCATCGAGTGATAATCAAGTTTTTCGAAGGCTCCACCTATGTGTGCCATTACTACCAGAATGATGCAGACTCCTTTCGTTAAGTCCACAAAATCTATTCGTTTGTTTTTGTCATCTCCCATTCCGGATGTTTGTGTAGTTGGTCTGACAAAGATACTGAATATTACTGAAAACAAAGAGAGAAGAGTGAAAAACACTTGGTTTCACTCTTCTCTCTTTGTTCTTTTTCTTCTTAAAGTGACAGGCGGATGTTACTTTTCCGGATTTCTGCCTGTCTGCTTCACCAATTCCCTGATTTTTTCATTCAGGCTTTCTGCTTTCATCAGTTGTTCCAGTGTCAGGTGCATCCGGTAGCGCCAGTAATGACGCGGATTGGCGGGGATATTGATCCGTTCTTCCTGTACATTCGGGTTGCGCCATTTTCCATCCATCGACAGCCAGTCTTGCAGGGATAGGATGCAGAGGATGGAATTGCTGTAAAGGTGATTGCGTATTACTTCTTCGCACAGCTCCGGCGTTGCTATGGCAGGAGCGGTACCATAATGTCCCAGCATCTGATTGTAGTAGCGTTGGGTCTGCTGATAGTCTTCTTCCCACCAGCCCCGCAGGGTCGACATATCGTGGGTGGAGAAGGTGCAGACCGAACGGTACGGATATTCGTTCAGCCTCCCGAATTCTTCTGCCGGATTCTTGGGCATCCGCTGAATTTCGAGACTCAGGATACGTAAGTCATTCATCACCCATGCCACGCAGTCGGGAATCATGCCTAAGTCTTCGCCACATACCAGCATGCGGGTAGACTGGGTAAGCTGTGGCAATTTCTTCATGGCTTGCTGTTGCCAGAAGTCATTGTGACGATGATAGTAGTACTGGTCGTAAAGGCGGTTGAATGCTGTTTTTTCCCAGTCGTTCAGGGCACGGTAGATAAAGTCGTGCTGCACGCCGATGCGCGGATGG
>OHNN01000925.1_pt1 | contig 16088 bp, 12 predicted proteins | sample 1569541 | NCBI WGS metagenome assembly OHNN01 (sample SAMEA3879563, study PRJEB24766) | human gut metagenome | biome: human-associated habitat; feature: feces | place: USA | collected 1985/1987 | reverse complement strand
CTGGTGCGGCCCCTGCATGCAGGAAATGCCCGAAATGAACAAAATTTACCCGGATTACAAAGATAAAATTGAGTTTTTTGCCGTAAGCATTGATGATTCGCGCAGCGATTACGAAAAATATGCAGGCGAAAGCGGCTTTGCCTACCCAATGTACTGGGGCGACAAAAACGCCATTGTTAAAGCCTACGGCTTGCAGGGCATACCGGCCTCCTACATTGTTGACAAGTACGGCACCATTACCAAATCGCATATCGGCGGCATGAAAGAAAAAGAACTGCGCGCCTTTTTGGACAGCGGGTTGTAAAAAATTATATAAAAGTGAGAGCAATACTGCTTTATATAAGTGGTATTGCTTTTATTTTTTATTTATAACAAAATAACCTGTTTTATCTTTGCTTTATACGTGTACACGTGTTATAATTTAAATGTCAGGAGGAAACCAAATGGTCACAATGAAGGACAAAGAGCTTTTAAAGCTGTTATTAAAAAATGGATGGCAGTTATCAGAAATTAAAGGAAGCCATCACATCCTTACAAAAAACGGAAAAATAGAAGTAATCCCTGTACACGGCAAAGATATGAAAATAGGCTTACTTACTAAAATACTAAAACGCACAGGTTTAAAACAAAAGGAGTGATAAAAATGTTATTGATATATCCGGCAATTATTCATGAAGATGACGACGGTTTATGGCTTGAATTTCCCGATCTTGAAGGCTGCCAGACACAGGGCGATACACAGCAGGAACTTTTGGCCAATGCTGCCGAAGCACTTGAAGGATATGCGCTGTGCCTTTTAGAAAACGGGCAAAAACTTCCGTCTGCAAGCAATCCAACCAAAATATGTCTTGAAGATGAAAACTCCTTTATATCCTTAATTCAAACCAATGTTGATTTATCCAAACACACAAAGTCTGTTAAAAAAACTTTAACCATTCCGGCATGGCTTAATGAGCGTGCATTAGCCGAAAAAATCAACTTTTCCAGTGTTTTGCAAAATGCACTTCTTAAAGAATTAAAAATAGGCTGAAAAATACCGTCCTTGAATAAAACAAGGACGGTATTTTAATTTACTTTAAGAGGTATTTTAATTTACTTCAATGTTCGCAAATTTCTTTAAAATAAGAAATAGTGCACTGTCCGGCTCTGAAAAATGCTGCGGCTAAATCAGAACGTCCAGCGCATGCCGGCACTCCACTGCCACGGTGTTTCCACATCGCCGCCGAAGGTTTTTACTACATCGGCATATACATAGCTGTTTTCGCTCGTTTTGTAGTTAAAGCCAATACCCGCTTCGCACCAGGTGTCACCAATATCCTGATGATAACTGTTTGTTAAACTGTTAAGGCTTAAATAAGTGTCGGCACTGCCTGCAAAATCGTGCAGCAAGCTTGCTTTGGCGTAAATGCTTCCGCTGTCGCTGATGCGTTTGCCAACTTCAAAGCCTACGCGCCCTACTGCGCTTTCAAGGCTGTCCTGATTAACTTTGATACCGTTGTTGGTGGTGTAATCTTCGCCGCCGATACGCATTAAGGTAAACTGTGCCTGCGGCGTTACATACCAGCCGCCGTCAAGGTCTACTTTCATGCCGTATTCGCCGCTTAAGCTGGTTCCCCATGCGTCATAGTCGCCGCTGGTGTGCCCTGCTTCGGTGTAAATATCAAAATCATTGCTTAACCTGCCCTGTTTAAGTACGATATCGGCATAATGACCTTTATCGCCCAGCCAGGTGCCGTACAGGCTTAAAGATGTGCTGCGGTTTTCGCCGTCGCCATGGGTATAGGTTGTCTGACCGTCGTTATGGCTTACTGCCGCGCCGTAATGCCAGCTGCCTGCCGCCCAGTCATAACCCATCTGGAAGAAGTTATACTGGTTTTTGTATTCGCCGTCATATTCAAATTCGCCGCGGCTCATACGCACCCAAATGCCCTGCCCGCCATCGCTCTCACGCAGTTCGCCAAGGCGCTGGCTTAAGGTGCTGTCCTCCTGCCGCCAGGCTACAATGGCCGTTGCGGCAAGGTTTTTCATTCCCGCCATTGTAGCGGTTTCTGTACTGCCACTACCACCATTACCCTGTGTTACATTGGTAACGTATCCCTGCCCGACAGTATGCCCATCATCAGCATCTTCATAAAACAGCAAATCGCCGCTTGCTTCCGGAGTGATAAGCCCTTCTTTTACAGTTACTTTACCGCTGAGGTTATTACCTTTATAAGTAAGTTTTTGTGCAATAGCATTTAAATTTTCTTCTGCTTTTTCACTATCAAGCGTGTTAATGGTGTTATTAATGACACCTAAATTGACATAAGAACCTGCTTCTGCACTTTCAATAGTTACAACACCGGTATTAGCAAAATTTAAAACACCATTATTATCAGTATCTTCCGCAGCGAAATTAATATCGCCGCTGCCGGAATAGTTATTTACTGTAATATCTTCTTTAGCATTTTGATTAATAATACCGCTATTCATATTAACATTTTTCACATTAGATGTACCGGTATTATTCCACGCTGCGCCATTAGCAAGCGTAAGATTTGTACCATTAGTGCTGTTATCATCAATTGCACCATTGAGTTCAGAATTTATTGTATTAAGTGTTAAATTAACAGTTGCAGAACCTGATGTTCCTATATCTCCAGTAATATTCATATCATTTTGTGTATCTTTATTAAAATTAACTTCTGCATTGTTTAAAGCATAAACAGCATATATATCTGTATTTGTATTTTCACTACCATTTACTGCATTAACACTTACAGAACCACCAACCATATTAACTTTACCTGTATCTGCATTTATTCCTATTAATTTATCTATACCTTTGCTATCTCCAATATCTTCAACTACAATATTTACATTATTTCCAAGATTAACTGTCCCATAGTATTCAGTAGCAATACCATAAACAAATGCAGAGGCATTCTCTTCACTATCTATTTTAGCTGTAATATGTGAATTATCACCTATCTTTATAGTTCCTGTTTCAGCATAAACGCCTATTGAACAAGCAGTACCGCCTTCAGTCTTTACACTAGATTCTATATTACCGCCTTCGATTTCAATTTTACTATAAAGATAGCTATGAACACCATAAGCTTTAACATCAGAAGAAGCATTACCTGTCGCTGTTGAATTTATGTTTACTTTGCCGGTTTTTATAATTGAATCGATAAATGTACTATAAATCCCTTCACTTTTGACTTTTACCGCATCATTTCCATCTGCATTTGCTTCGGCTATAATACTAATATCATCAAGAATAGTATATTTGCTATTGTGTACACCAAAAGCATAAGCTTGTCGTGCAGCTTTTGCTTTTACAGTAAGATTTATTTTGCCATTTATCGTTATAGAATTAACATCTTGATTAGCATCGATTATACCGTATACAGGATTATGAGGATACGTAGCAGTATCACTACTTACATTTACGTTATATTCATCATTAAATGTATACGTATAATTTCCGTTTCCATCATCTGTTCTAATTCCTTCATCAGCATATTTATCTTCAGCACCGTCAATTTTTTCTGGATATTCTGTCGAAGCCAACGCCGTATTTGCCGCCAGCACGCCGCCTGCCAAAACGCACAACAAAATTTTAGAGCGTAAATTCTTTTTCATAAAAATACCTCCCCCGTTGTTACGTGGAGGAGGAAATTACTCGTCAGGTTCTCTTTTTCATTTCTGCGCGAAGCGCAGTTCCCCCCCAGCGAGATTTTACACTTTTATTATACCATACGCAAGCGGTTTTTAAAAATTTTTGTTTGAAAATTTATGCAAAGTTGTTTGCATTTTTATATCAAAACAGCTTTGTTGTTAAATTTATTTTACACTGCTACCATACCATGTACAGTATTGACAAGCCTGTTGTTTACGGCTACACTAACGGTAGCAGCTGTTTTTGGGCAGCAATTTTTATTTTACAGGAGCTAAATAATGCCTGCTTTAACCAGTACTAAAAATAAAACCAAGGATTTAACGCACGGACCTATTGGCAGGCAGCTGTTTTGGTTTTCGCTGCCGCTTTTTGCGGGCAGTTTAATTCAGCAGCTTTACAGCACGGTCGATTTAATTTTCGTCGGGCGTGTTTTGGGCAAGGATGCGGCCGCCGCAGTAGGCGCCAGCACTTTTATTATCATCATTATACTGGGCTTTTTTATTGGTCTTTCTGTTGGCATAGGCGTTATAGCCGCACGAGAATTTGCCCGCGGCGAGTTTGAAAATCTCAGCCGCGTTGTTCACTGTACGGCGGGGCTTACCATAATATTTTCTATTGTGTTTACCATACTGGGCATAATATTTGCGCCAACTGTTTTGGAGCTTATGAACACTCCGCCCGAAATTATGCACTGGGGCACGGTTTACATACGCCTGTTTATGCTGAGCCTGTTTTCCATTGTAAGTTATAACGTTGGCAGCGGCATTTTAAGGGCTTTGGGCAATTCGCTTTCGCCGATGATTTATCAGCTTATAGGCGGCATAGCAAATGTTATAGGCAATTTTTTGTTTGTATATTACTGGAACTTCGGCATTTCAGGTTCTGCCATGGCAACTGTTGTTTCGCAGACGCTGGCAGCAGGGCTTGTAATTTACCATTTATATAATATGGACGCGCGCTACTGCCTGCGTTTTAAAAAGATTACCCTTGATTTGCCGCTGGCGCGGGAGATTTTCCGCATTGGCATACCGGCAGCCATTCAAACTATTGTAATTACGCTTTCGAACATTGTTGTGCAAACCAACATTAACGGGCTGGGCGTAAACAGTATTGCGGCTTACGCAGCTTATTTTAAGGTAGAAAACGTTATTTACCTGTCCATTATGGCACTTGGGCAGGCCTGCTCCACCTTTATCAGCCAAAACGTGGGCGTTGGCAAAATTATGCGCAGCAAACGCGGAACTGCCATTTCCATTTATTTCGGCCTTGCGGTTACTGCAGTAAGCATCAGCCTGGTGCTGTTTTTTGCAGATTTTGCTTTCGGCATGTTTACAGATGACGCCGAGGTTATCGCTATCGGCAGCAGCATTGCCTTTGTTATTATGCCGTTTTACTTCTTATATGTTTTCCTCGAGGTACTTGCTTCGTCAATCCGCGGCAGCGGCAGCACTTTGCCGACGATGTTTATTATTCTGGTAAATATGTGCGTAATCCGCATTGGCGTATTAAAATTAATTATGTATTTTAACCCCACTGCGGACGGCGTGGCATGGGTTTACCCCATTACGTGGGTGTTTACCGTTGCCTGCCTGTACTGGTATTACAGAAGCGAACGCTGGAACCCGGTTAAGGTTCTTGCCAAGCCTGCCGTTTAGTTTATAAAAAATTTAACCCCGCATACATACAGCTGCAATTTATTTGCCGTATGTGTACGGGGTTTATTTTATTGGTTTTTTAAGCTTTTATAAATATAGTGGCAGGCACCAAAAAGCAGCACCGCATAAACAAGCAGTATTGCCGCCGAAGTTATGCTGAAAGGCGCGCCGCTGTTAATGGCACGCAATAGGCTGCTGGCGTGCGTTAAGGGCAAAAGCTCTATAACAAACGCTGCGGCGTGCGGCAGCCTGTCGGTTTTAAAAAATGTGCCGCATAAAAAAGACATCGGCAAAAGCAGGTATGTGTTAAAGCGCGCCATGTCTTCAAAATTGCGTACTATAAGGGCTGCGCAAAAACCTGCTTCGGCAAAAATTACGCAGTTTAACGCCAAAACTGCTATAAACAAAGGCGTAAGGGCAAGTTTTGCGCCAAAAAGCCATGCCAGCACCACAATAATTGACGACGAAATGAGCCCGCGCAGCACTGCCGCCAAAATTTTGCCAATTATAAACCCGGAGGCAGAAATAGGCGCCAGCAGATATTCTTCAAGAGATTTATGGTATACCCTTTCCGTGCACAGCGGCGTAAGGCTGTTAAAGGCAATGTTCATAGAATTTAACGCCAAAATGCCCGGCACGATAAAATCGAGGTATGAACCGCCGCCCGTGTTAACGCTGCGGGCAAGGCCCCATCCGAAAGCCACCATATAAAGCACCGGCGCAACCATGCGGCTTAAGATAAATTTTAACAGTCTGTGGCGCAGCACAATCCAGTCGCGCCAAAATACCGTTGCTATATCCTGTATCATTTTATTGCCCTTCCCGTCAGTTCTATAAATACGTCTTCCAGATTGGTGCGGCGTATAAAGGCGGCGCTGTCAAGCTCTGCCGCAAAGGCCGCCGCTTCGCTGCGCTGCGCAAAAAAGCGGTACTGCCTTGCGCCGTCTGCATCCCATTCGGCTGTAAAGCTGCCAAGCTGCCTGCAAAGTTCCGTAGGGCTGCCTGTTTTTACCAGCCTGCCGTCGTTTATAACGGCAACCCTGCCGCACAAATTTTCGGCTTCTTCTATATAATGGGTTGTAAGCACAACGGTTACGCCTTCACGGTGCAGAGTGCGTATTAAATCCCATATGCGGCGGCGTACCTGCGGGTCAAGCGCAACGGTTGGTTCGTCCAGAAACAGCACTTTCGGGCGGTGTATTAACGCGCGCACTATCAAAAGGCGGCGCTTCATTCCGCCTGAAAGCGCCTTTATGCTTTCTCTGCGCCGCTCCTGCAAGCCAACATATTCCAGCAGTTCATCTATGCGGGCATGGCGCTCTTTTTCGGGCAGATGATGCAGCCGCCCGTGCAGCTCCATGTTTTCCCATACGGTTAAATCCTGGTCAAAATTAATGTGCTGCGGCACTACGCCGATTTGCGATTTTACAAAGGTTTCGTTGGCAAAAGCGTTTTTGCCGTCATATAAAATTTCGCCGCCGCAGGGATGCATAAGCATTGCCAGCATGCTTACAAGCGTTGTTTTGCCTGCCCCGTTAGGGCCCAAAAGGCCAAAAATTTCTCCGTCATTTATTGCAAGGCTTAAATTATCTATGGCTGTTTTAACCGTTTTGCCGCCGTTTTTGCCTTTTGTTTTAAATTGCTTTTTTAAATTAATAATTTCTATCATATTATTTGTTCCTTAACGCAAAAGGAAAAATTACTTCATCCTGCGCGCCGTTTTTGTATACTGCGGCTTCAACGCCAAAAACTTCCGCCAGATTGGGCGGAGTAATTATTTCTGCCGGGCAGCCGCCTGCAAAAACGCCCTTGTTTTTTATTATAACAACGTCATCCGCATAAAGCCGTGCGTGGTTTATATCGTGTATTACCATAATAACCGTCATGTTTTCCTGCGCGTTAAGTTCGGTAATAATCTGCATAATTTCCAGCTGATGCGCAATATCAAGGTAAGTTGTTGGTTCGTCAAGCAAAAGAATCTGCGGCTGCTGTGCCAGTGCCATGGCAATCCAAGCACGCTGGCGTTCACCGCCGGAAAGCGTTGCCACAAAACGCCCGGCAAGATGCGCAATATGCGTTTTCTGCATGGCGGTTTCAATAATTTCCGCATCATTTTTGCCTTCGCGTTTAAAAAGCGAGCGGTACGGAAAACGCCCGCAGGCAACAAGCTCGCGCACCGTTAAATCGGCCGGAGCCGTTACACCCTGCGGCAAAATGGCAAGCAATTCTGCAATTTTGCGCCGCGGCATGTTTTTCATATCGGCGCCGTTTAACAGCACTTTGCCGCTGTAATTGCGGTTTAACCCTGCCACAGCCCGCAAAAGCGTAGATTTGCCGCAGCCGTTGGGCCCTATAATGGCAGTGCGTTTTCCTTCGCGGAAGTTTATATTAATATTTTGCAAAATAGTGTTTTTGCCTATGGCAATGCTTAAATTTTGTACCGAAACAGAAGCCATTTTACAACTCCTTTCTCAGTAAAAACAAAAAGAAAGGTGCGCCAAGCGCCGCCATAAAAATGCCCACCGGCAGTTCAAGCGGTGCAAAAGCCACACGGGCCAGCGTATCGCTGTAGGTTACAACTGCTATGCCCAAAAGCGCAGACGACGGAATTAAAAAGCGGTAGTCCGAGCCTGTTAAAAGCCGCACCGTATGCGGAACAATAAGCCCCACAAACCCAAGCAGCCCGGCAACGGAAACTGCGCTTGCCGCAAGCAGCGCGCCGATAGCCGTAAAAACAAGCCGCACAAGCTCAACATTAACGCCAAGCCCTTTGGCTACGTCATCGCCAAGCTGCAAAATGTTTAAATAGCGCGCCCCGCAAACAGCAAGTATAAACCCAATAACCGCATAGGGCAGTATAATTTCAACATGGGGCCAGGAACGTGCCGCAAGGCCGCCCACCATCCACATCAGCGCACCGTGTACCCTGTCGCTGTAAAGCACAAGTATGGCCGAAATACCAGCGCCCAGAAAGCTTGATACGGCAACGCCTGCCAGCACAATACGCAGCGGGCGGATGCCGTTTTTCCACGCCAGAATATAAATGCAGGCTGCGGCAAGCATGGCGCCGCAAAACGCAGTCGGTACAATTAAATATTCCAACGCCGGAAACAGGACTATAACAAAAATGCCTGCCAGCCCTGCGCCGGAAGAAATGCCGATAATATGAGGGTCTGCCAGCGGATTTTTCATTACCGCCTGCAATACCGCACCGCTGACAGCAAGGTTCATGCCCACAAGTGCTGCCACAATGGCTCTTGGCAGGCGTATGTTCAGCAAAATCTGCCGGCTGGCATTATCCCCGCCGCCGTTTAAAATATCGCCCAGGGCAGATACCGGTATTGCCACCGCGCCGCTGAGCACGCTGCACAAAAAACCGCCTGCCGCCAAAACAGCAAATGCCGCAAGCATTAAAACGCGCCATTTTTCTATTGCCATACCAAATTTTTTATGTTCGTTTACAGCATTCATAACCAAAAATCCTATTCAAATTTTTCCGGATAAGCTAATTTAGCCATATATTCTGCCGCCTGCGGGTATTTTATGCCGGGGCTTAACAAAAACAGCTCCTGCGGCAAAAAGTAAACATGTCCGCTGCGCACTGCCTCCAGGCTTTGCCACGCCGGGCTTGCGCTGATGCTTTTCAGCATGGCGTCCTGCACGGTTTCCAGCTTGCCCATGCTGGTAATGTAAATAATATCGGGGTTGGCGGCAACGAGTGTTTCCAAACTGTAAGGCGCCGCCGTAGAATTGTTTTCCAAGGGCATGCTGCCTGCGGCGATATTGGTAAAGCCCAGCAGCTGCGCCGTACTGCCCGCAATGCTGCCTTCAAGCTGCACCGTTACGTTCTGCGCCGTGCTGTGCAATATGGCAATGCGCTTGCTTTCCTGCGGCATTTTTGCCCTTACGGCGGCAATGCGTTCATCCATATCTTTGTTAAGTTCTTCTGCTTTTGCTTCATTGCCGGTTATTTTGCCCAATACGCTTACGGTATTTTTTACCTGCGCGTAAGTACGCATTTCCAAAACTATAACCGGAATATTATTTTCTTCAAAATTATGTACGAATTTATCGTTCATGTCTTTATAGCAAATTACCAGGTCAGGCTGAGCGGCAATTACTTTTTCGATATTAACATTATAAACGTTGCCTACCTCCGGCAGCGCCTTATATTTTTCGCTGATGCCCGTTTTTGCCGCCACGCGGGCTGCAAGGCCTGCATCAAGCTTTTCCAGCGGTTCCAGAAAAGAGGCGGGAAGCGGCACGATTTTTCGCGGCACGTCTTTTAAGCTTACCGTTCTTCTGTTATCGTCCGTTACCGTAATTTTGGCGGCGGTGTCTTTTGGCACGCTGCTTTTGCTGCTGCCGCATCCGGCAAGGGCAAACATTGCCGTTAAAAGTATTAAACCGGTTATAAACAAGTATTTTTTCATGGCTGTATTCCTTAAAATAAGTATTTTTATAAAAGCACAATTAGCTATGCGGCACAAAAGCCGCATAGCTGTACTTAAATTATATCACTAACTGTAATTTTATTAAATTATTTTTCTGCAACAAGAGCGTCCCACGCTTCGTTGGCATGTTCAACAAACAGGCTGCGCACGTTTTTATTTTCGCCTATTCCGTGAATGTAGGTGTTTACTTTAAAACCTTCTTTTTGCAGAATGGTTTTATGCGAATCTTCTTCATCGCCTGCCATATCGTTGTTGGCATGGTCGCCCGCAACCATCATCAGCGGCATTAAAGTTACGTTTTTAACGCCTTTTTCTTTCAATTTGGGAATAACATTTTCCAAACGCGGCCAGCCTTCAACAGTATAAATCATTACTTTGCCGCCGTATAAAGCGTCAAGCCTATCCTGCATTACGGCATAATAAGCGTTGGAAGGGTCGGGCGTGCCATGTGCCATTACCAGCACGGCATCTTTTTTGCCCATTTTGGGAAGCTGCGAACCGATAGCCGCCATAGCTGCTTCCACATCATCGGCCTGCCCTTCCTGCCCCATCCAGTACATTAAAGGCGTGCCCATGGTCATTTTTTTAAACTGTGTTTTATACATATCGTAAACGGCTGTTTTATAAGCATATTCCATACCAGGAATTACATCCAGCGAAGTGAGCGCAACGCGGTTGTAGCCTTCAGCTTTCAGCTGTTCCAAAGCCTGTTCCGGCGTCGGTACCGTAAGGCCTTCGTTGGCTTTTACCCTGTCGATAATGATGTGCGAAGTAAATGCCAGCACAACCTTTGTTCCCGGGTGGGCGGCTTTAATTTCGTTTACGGTTGCCTCAATTGTTTTTGCCCTTGTATCGGGGAAAGTAGTGCCGAAGCTCATAACAAGAATGGCGTCCTTATCCGGCTGAGCCAAAAGTGCCGGGTCGGTAGTGGTATAAGTACGCACGCCAATCTGCGAAGCCTGCAAAAGCGCAGGCGTAGGTGCTTTAACTTCTTCACTTAAACTGTAAGCTGCCATAGTAGTTGCCGATACCCCCGTTAAAACCATACAAGTAATTGATGCTGCCAATAATTTTTTCCATTTAAACTGCATTTTCAATCATCCTTCCTGCGTTATATATTTTCCTGTCTTACAAGGCAGGCAGAAAGCAAAATTTAGCAGAACATAAAGTACAGTTCGCTGAAGATGGTTTGTGCGCTTACACTACTAAAACTAAAGATTTTTTCATTGCGGATTCCTCCCAAAAATAAAAAATACACAAATTCCGCTGCCTGTGAAAAAGGAAGCGCAAATTTGTGTATTGTAAAAGCCTTAAATGCACATCACCTGCAACCTTGCCGTCCCTCGCAGCAGCCGGAAGCGTTAAGGGCAGCGATCTGACTTACGCTTTGCAGCGCTCACAGTGGCGTGACCGTGCCGGAATTACACCGGCTTCCCTTGATTTAAGCAATTAAGCACCCTTAACATACAATATTAACTTATGCAGCTATTATAGCACTTATTACTATTAAGTTCAATACATTTTATAACTTTTTTATCAATTGATTTTACAATCTTTTTATTCGCTTTGTACTTAAGATATATATTTTTATTTGAACAGTTATTTAAATAATGCAATATTACTTTGCTTTCTTCAAATTAGAAAAAGGTACGGTTACTCCCACGTTACTCCCAATGAGGTGCGGTTTTCAAATCCCACACAAAAACAAAAAAGGCGCAGAACCAGTCTGCGCCTAAGTTTGCAAGTGGCAGGGGCAGTAGGAATCGAACCCACAACCAACGGTTTTGGAGACCGCTACTCTACCAGTTGAGCTATACCCCTAAATAAAATGGAGCGGAAAACGAGATTCGAACTCGCGACCCCCTCCTTGGCAAGGAGGTGCTCTACCACTGAGCTATTTCCGCATTGGCGACCCGGATGGGACTCGAACCCACGACCTCCGCCGTGACAGGGCGGCATTCTAACCAACTGAACCACCGGGCCTCATGTCAGTGTCCTGACAGATATAAATATTACCATAAAAATTTATTTAATGCAAGCCTTTTTGTAAAATTTTCTTAATTTGCTTTTTTATTTACATACCGGCGTGCCAAAAATGTTTTTAAGTTTTTTGCAGCCATTTATGCTATAATGTTATTCAGATAATTTACCGTTTCATATTTAACTATACAGGAGGTTACCTTTATGCTTACAGCCCCGGACTGGGCTCTTGGCAGCCGCTATCTGCGTGAAAACGCACCTGAACTTATTCCGTTTATTGAAAAATATGGTCCTTGCAATTTACAGCCGGAAGCTCCGGAAAAATATTTTGGCACGCTTGTTACCGGTATCATTTCTCAGCAGCTTCCGCCGGATGTCAGCCTGGCAATGGTCAAGCGCCTGGAAGAAACCGTCGGAACGCCCATAACGCCGGAAGCAATAGCCTCTGCCGCCGAAAGCGACTTATGCATCTGCGGTATTATGCCGCAGAAGGTAATGTATCTTAAAGGCTTTGCCGAAGCGGTTTTAAACGGCGAAGTTACAATGGATAAATTTGCCGGTATGACCGACAGCGAAATTACCAAGCAGCTGATAAAAATAAAAGGGCTTGGCCAGTGGACAGCGGAGATGTTTTTGCTTCTGGCACTGTGCCGCACCGATATTGCCCCTACCGCCGATTTTATTTTTCAAAAACGTGTTAAAGAAATTTTTAACCTTAACGCTATGCCCAAACGCAAGCAGATTCTGGAACTGACAGAACACTGGCGCCCGTGGCGTTCACTTGCCGTATGGTATTTGTGGCAGGAAAAATAACCCAAAAAAACAAAAAGGCTGTGCCGTAAAATAATTACGGTGCAGCCTTTTTTATATTAATTTTTCTGATACAAAATTCTGATGGAATTTATTACGCACAGCATGGCAACGCCGGTATCGGCAAACACAGCCGCCCACATTGATGCAAAACCGGCAAGGCCTGCTATCATAATCACCGCTTTTACGCCCAGCGCAAAAATAACGTTCTGCCAGGCAATGCGCCCCGTGCGTCTGGCAATATTAATTGCCTGCGGAATGGCACGCATTTCGGATTTCATAAATACCACGTCTGCCGCTTCGAGTGCTGCGTCTGCACCGCTGCCCATAGCGGCGCCAACATCGGCACCGGCAAGCACGGGCGCGTCGTTAATGCCGTCGCCAACAAACATTACGCTGCCGTATTTACTGCGCAGGCGGCCAAGTTCGTTAAGTTTATCCTGCGGCAGCAGTTTGGCACGCACTTCGTCTATGCCTGCGGCAGCAGCAACTGCCTGTGCGCTTGCTTCCGCATCGCCCGTAAGCATGGCCGTGGTAAGCCCCATGGTCTTAATTTCTTTAACTGCTTCCACAGCATCATCCTTAATGGTATCGGCAATAACTATATGCCCCATGTATCTGCCGTTTTGGGCAAGCAATACTTCCGTGCCGTAGGCAGAATTTTCAAAGCTGCCGCAGCTGATTTTATAACGGGCCATAATTTTTTTGCTGCCGCAGATAACGGTGCCGTTTAAGGTTTCGGCAACAATGCCTTCACCCGCTATTTCTTTAAAGCTCACCGGGCGCACCGGCGTAAGCCCGCGCTCTTTGGACGCATTTACAATGCTTACGGCAATGGGATGGGCGGATATTGCTTCCACATCAGCGCAAAGCTGCAAAACCTCGGTTTCATCAACGCCGGGGGCAGGCATTACTTTCTGCACTACAAAATTGCCTTTGGTAACGGTGCCGGTTTTATCCATTACAACGGCGTGTACGTTTTTAAGCGCTTCCATTACGGAGCCGCCCTTAAACAAAATGCCGTAGCGCGAACCCGCGCCGATGCCGGAGAAAAATGCCAGCGGCACGCTGAGCACCAGTGCGCAGGGGCAGCTTATTACAAGAAAGGTCAGCGCCGTGTAAATCCAGTGCTGCCAGTTGCCGGTAATATAACCCGGCACAAGCGCCGTAAGCGTTGCCACAACAACCACAAACGGGGTATATACCCTTGCAAAGCGGGTAATAAAACGGTCAATCTGCGGTTTGGAAGCCGCTGCGTTTTCCACGCTGTCCAAAATACGCGTAACCATGGATTCCGAAAGCACTTTTTCCACGCGTATTTTCAGCATGCAGCCGCTGGTAATTTCGTCGCCGTAGTGCTTGCGTACAGGCACCGGCTCGCCTGTTACCGGCGAAGTATCAACAAGGCTGTCGCCTTCTATTACCACGCCGTCCAGCGGTATGCGGTCACCGGCGCGCACCAGCAGAATATCGCCTACATGGGCGTCCGCCGCCGGAATTATGCGCACTTCTTCACCTACAAGCAGGTTAACGGTTTCCGGTCGCATATCAACAGCGTCCATAATCTGCCCGCGGCTTTTTTCCACCGCGCGGTGCTCAAAATATTCTCCCACACGGTAAAAAAACATTACGCCGACGGCTTCTTCGTAAGCGGAAATTACAAACGCGCCCAGCGTTGCAATGGTCATTAAAAAGTTTTCGTCAAACAAATTGCCGCTTAAAAGATTTTTAACGGCCGCCAGAACAACCCTGCCGCCCAAAAGAACATAAGCGGCAACCAAAACATATAAGTAATAAGCTTCCGGAATAAGCCCCAAAAATTCTGCCGCTATAAACAGCACGCCGCCAACAACAAGTTCCGCCAGCGTCATAGTTTCGGAAGAAAGCGAAAAGCTTCCGCGTTTGCGTTCTTCAACATGCGGCGCCAAAACAGCGGCTCCTTCGCGTTCTTTTACGGCAACGCCGCTTTCTATGTCGGAACAGATTTTTTGCATCTGCGGCAGCAGCCCGTCAAAATCACGCGCCGTAACCTTAAGCTGCTTGGTTGCAAAAGTAATGGTGGCTTCGCTTACCTGCGGCAGCTCATTAATGGCACGCTCCATTTTAGCGGCGCAGTTGGCGCAGCCAAGGTTTTCAAGCACATAAACCTGCGTTTTAAAATTAAAGGGCCCTTCGCCTTCACGCGGAACAACTTCAACGCCGCTTTCTATCGAAGTACAGATTTCCTTTATCGCAGGCAAAACAGCTTCGTGGTTAACCGCCGAAAGGCGCAGCTGTTTGGTAACGTAGCTTATATTGGCATATTCAACTCCGGGCAGTTCCTTTATGCGGTGCTCCATTTTAGCAGCGCAATGGGCACAGCCCAGATTTTTTAATATATAAACCTTCTTCACGCAGTGAGCGTCCGGCATACGGCAGGTGCAGTTTTCAAGGCTTTCGCCGCACACGTCACAGTATTCTTCGTGCGGATGGCATATTTCGCACCGGCAGTCCTCCGGGTGCCCCGGAACATGGTGGCTGTGATGATGTTCATGTCCGCAGCAGCAGCTATCATCATGCTCATGGTGATGATGTTCCCCACAACCACAACTTTCGCCATGCTGATGTTCGTGATGGTGTTCTTCCCCACAACCACAGCCGTGATGATGGTGCTCATGTTCTTTACCGCAGCAGGCATCGTGTTCATACCCTTCATGAGTATGAACTTCGCCGCAGCCGCACGCTTCGTCATGGCCGTGCTTGTGTTCCGGCTCATAGTTGTGCTCATGCCCGCACTCGGCACCGTGTTCATGGTGATGGTGACCACAGCAGCAGGTCCCATATTCATGGTGGTTATGCGTGCGCACTTCATCACTGCCATTTCTTATATCCGTTAAATCACGTACTTTTTTGGATGGCATAATATGTTCTCCTTTACATTTGAGCAATCATTCATGTATTGTTTAAAAAATATAGCCAAAGCACTCTTTGGTTACCATTATTATAACACATGAGCGAATATTCATCTATACTTTTTTGAAAGATTTTTATAATTTTTTAGCCGGCATAACAGAAGGCAAATTACTTACCTCCCGTTATGCCAAACATAAAATATAATATTAAATCCTTACAGAAGCTGCCTTAACGGCATTGTGCCAGCCCTGCAAAAGGCTTTCTCTTTTAGCCTGCCCCATCTGCGGCTTAAATTCGGCGGCAATAACATGGTTAGCCAAAATTTCTTCCTTGCTGCGCCAATAGCCTACGGCAAGCCCGGCCAGATATGCCGCACCCATAGCCGTTGTTTCAATGCAGTATGGCCTTACAACGGAAGTATTTAAAATATCCGCCTGAAACTGCATTAAAAAATCGTTGTCGCACGCGCCGCCGTCAACACGCAAAGATGTTATAGACATGCCGCTGTCCTCCTGCATCGCCATTAAAACATCATTTACCTGGTACGCTATGGATTCCAGTGTTGCGCGCACAATATGATTACGGTTTACGCCCCTTGTAAGCCCTACAATCGCGCCTCTGGCGTACTGGTCC
>OHNN01000918.1_pt1 | contig 16235 bp, 9 predicted proteins | sample 1569541 | NCBI WGS metagenome assembly OHNN01 (sample SAMEA3879563, study PRJEB24766) | human gut metagenome | biome: human-associated habitat; feature: feces | place: USA | collected 1985/1987 | reverse complement strand
ATGTTGACTTCGACAAGAAGCGCATCAGCCTGTCCATGAAGGCTCTGCTGAACGATGACGCTGAGTAATCAGCCCTTCGTGCAAAAGCATAGCTTCTGACACAATGCGATCTGCAGCCCCGTTGCCGGGAAAACGGCGGCGGGGCTGTTTTTGTTAATAAAGCCATGATAAAATTCTTCAAAAAGCACTGGGAAGTGCTCAGTTACCTGATCTTCGGCGTGCTGACCACCCTGCTGAATATTGTGCTGTACGCGCTGTTCAGCCGGCTGTTCGGCTATACCGCCGCCAACAGCTGGGGCAATGTGCTGGATAACGCTTTGTGCATCCTGTTTGCCTACTGCACCAACCGGGCGTTCGTGTTCCGCAGCAAGACCACCGGCAAAGCCATGGCCAAGGAGTTCGGCACCTTTGTCACCTGCCGTCTGGGCACCATGGTGCTGGATGCCGCTATCATGATCGTGGGCGGCAACCTGCTGGCCGCACAGGGGGCGGCGCTGGTGGACACCGCCATGCAGGGTCTGCTGGGCGCCGTGGCGGGCTGGCTGGGTCCGGATACTACCCTCTACATGGCAAACAGCTTTGCCGGGAGCCATGCCGCCGTGGCAGATGGCTCCGCCGCCATTGCCGTCATCGGCGGGGCGGACGGCCCCACAGCCATCTTCGTCACCAGCGCCTACGATGCTCAGGCACTGTGGGGCCTTGCCGTGAAGGTCTTTTCCAATGTACTGGTGATCGTGCTGAACTATGTGTTCAGCAAGCTCATTATCTTTAAAAAGAAACAATAATTTTCAGGAGGTACGGTATTATGAAACGTGGTCTGAAAGGGTTCGCATTCCTGGTTTCCGGTCTGGTGCTGGGCATTATTGGTGCAACGGCATCGGTGACTGCGATCGCACTCAGCGCTGTGGGCATGGCAAAGGTGCGCCGTGCCAGCAAGTAAAACAACGGAGGAACGAACATGAACCGCGAAGAGATCCTGTCCCATGTCGATCATACCCTGCTGAAGCCGGAGGCCACTTGGCCCCAGATCCAGCAGCTGTGTGACGAAGCCATTGCAAACCACACCGCATCCGTCTGCATCAACACTTGCTACGTCAAGCAGGCTGTGGAGTATATGGCGGGCCGCATCCCCGTGTGCTGCGTGGTGGGCTTCCCTCTGGGTGCCATGGATACCGCCAGCAAGGCCTTTGAAGCCAAGACTGCCATCGAAAACGGCGCAGCCGAGGTGGACATGGTCATCAACATCGGCCGCCTGAAGAACAAGGAGTACGATGCTGTCCGTGAGGACATCCGTGCCGTGAAGCAGGCTGTGGGCGATAAGATTCTGAAGGTCATCATTGAGACCTGCCTGCTGACCGAGGAAGAAAAGGAAAAGATGTGCGACATCGTCTGCGAGGCCGGTGCCGACTACATCAAGACCAGCACCGGCTTCTCTACCGCAGGTGCCAACTTCCATGACGTGGAGCTGATGGTCAAGGGCGTGCGTGGCCGCTGCAAGGTCAAGGCTGCCGGCGGCATTTCCACCGTGGAGGATATGGAGACTTTCCTTGCACTGGGCGCTGACCGTCTGGGCACCTCCCGCGCTGTCAAGATCCTGAACGGCGAGCAGGCAAAGGGTTATTAAGTTTTCTGCAAAAAATGTATTTCGGCAAAGCTCTGGGCTTGGCTGAACTGCAAAGGATGATTTCTCAAGGGCTGCTGCACAAATTGCTGTGCAGCGGCCTTTTTTGCGCCCAAGCCTTGCAAGCAGGGCGCGGCAGGGTGTATAATACAGATAGGTATTGTATAAAATAGGGGCTGCTCGCTTTATGGGGCAAGGCGGGCAGAGGAGGAAATGCAATGAATATACCCGAGATCCTTGTGGCCAATGGCACAGGGGCGGTGCTGGTAAGCTTTCTGCTTTTATTGCGGGTGCGCGGCGAGAGTAAAAACAGCGTGGGAACAGAGCTGTTTTGCCGGATTCTGGTGGTGACGCTGCTGGCACAGGCAACAGAGACGATCAGCTTTCTGCTGGACGGTGTGCCCGGCGCGGCAAGCCGGTTCTGGCTGTACCTCACCAACACCGTCTGCACCGGCGCTACCGTGTGCGTGGGCTATGCGTGGTGTTTGTATGTGGACTTCCGGGTCTACCGCAGCATTGGACGCCTGCGCAGAAGGCACCTGCTGCTGGGCGCGCCGCTGCTGGCGCTTTTGGTGCTGCTGGTGGCAAACCTTTTTGGCACGGGGTGGATCTTTTCCATTTCGGCAGACAACGTTTACCATCGGGGCCCACTGAACATTTTGCTGTATCTGCTGCTGTTCGGCTATTATGCCGAGAGCGTGTGGCAGGTGTATAAGGCCAAGCGCGATGGCATTACGGTGGAGTTTTTCCCGGTGTACTACTTCGTGGTCACCTGTGCAGTGGGCACGCTGCTGCAGGGCGCATTCTACGGCATGGCCTTTGGCTGGCTTTCGGTAGCTATCGCCTTTGTGCTTGTGGACAGCCAGACCCGCAGCCTGCGCGGCTATACCGATGAACTGTCCGGCCTGTTTGGGCGCAAGTACATGAACTACTGTCTGGACCGCATCCACGCCACACAGGAGAAGGACGTTTACGGCATCATGATGGACGTGAACTGCTTCAAGGAGATCAACGACACCTACGGTCACGCCGAGGGCGACCGGGCCATTCAGGAGATCGGGCACATCCTGTCCGGGGCGCTGGTGGCAAACTCGGTAGCCATCCGCATGAGCGGCGATGAGTTCATGGTGCTGATCCGTCACGGCTCGGAGGAGCTGCTGGACGAGATCTGCACCGCCATCGAGCAGCGGGTGCAGCACTATAACGCCACCGCTCCGGCGGGCAGCTTTCAGCTGTCCTTCTCCACCGGTGTGGCAAAGTACGAGGGCGGCAGCGTGGAGAAGTTTCTGGTGGAGCTGGATCAGCGGATGTATGCGGAAAAGCGCGCTTTCCACGCCGCCCGGGACGGCCACGCCGCACCGGAGCAGGGAAATGCTCCATCAATTTAAAAGGAATGTCTAAAATAAGTGCGACTTATCTTGACAATCTGACGCTGCAATGATAGAATATGTGGCGTACCAATTGAATACCGACTTATCAAGAGCGGCTGAGGGGACAGGCCCTGTGAAGCCCGACAACCTGCGCGAGAGCGTAAGGTGCCAAATCCTGCGGGAAACCGGAAGATAAGAGTGCAACGCTCAGAGCTTTCGGCTCTGGGCGCTTTTATTTTTCAAAACAAACTTGATGGAATGGTAAATACACGCAACTGCAACATTTAGGAGGCAAAAAATGGCTAGACACCTGTTTACTTCGGAGTCCGTCACCGAGGGACATCCCGACAAGATCTGCGACCAGATCTCTGATGCAATTCTGGACGAGATCCTGACCCACGACCCCAACGCCCGCGTGGCCTGCGAGACCTGCGCATCCACCGGCCTTGTGCACATTATGGGCGAGATCACCACCAGCTGCTATGTGGACTTCCAGAAGGTCGTCCGCGAGGTGGTGGCAGATATCGGCTACACCCGCGCAAAGTTCGGCTTTGACGCCGACACCTGCGCCGTCATCTCCAACATTGACGGCCAGAGCCCCGATATTGCACTGGGCACCAACGATCAGGTGGGCGGTGCAGGCGATCAGGGCATGATGTTCGGTTATGCCTGCGACGAGACCCCCGAGCTGATGCCCATGCCCATCAGCCTTGCCCACAAGCTGGCAAAGCGCCTGACCGAAGTGCGCAAGAGCGGCGAGATGGATTACCTGCGCCCGGACGGCAAGAGTCAGGTGACCGTGGAGTACGACGAGAACAACAAGCCCGTGCGCGTGGACGCCGTGGTCATCTCCAGCCAGCACAGCGAGAGCGTGAGCATGGAGCAGCTGCGGGCAGACGTGATGGAAAAGGTCATCAAGGCCACCATCCCCGCTGAGCTGCTGGACGAGAACACCAAGTACTACATCAACCCCACCGGCCGCTTTGTTGTGGGCGGCCCGCAGGGCGATACCGGCCTGACCGGCCGTAAGATCATCGTGGACACCTACGGCGGCTATGCACGCCACGGCGGCGGTGCTTTCTCCGGCAAGGACCCCAGCAAGGTGGACCGCAGCGCAGCCTACGCTACCCGCTGGGTGGCAAAGAACATCGTGGCTGCGGGTCTGGCAAAGCAGTGCGAGGTACAGGTGGCCTACGCCATCGGCGTGGCAAAGCCTGTGTCCATCATGGTGGATACCTTCGGCACCGGCACTGTGGCAGACGAGAAGATCGAGCAGGCTGTGGAGAAGGTGTTTGACCTGACCCCCGCCGCCATCATCCGTGACCTCGACCTGCGCAAGCCCATCTACCGCCAGCTGGCCGCCTATGGCCACATGGGCCGCGAGGATCTGGGCGTGAAGTGGGAGAACACCGACCGCGTGGATGCCTTGAAGGCTGCCGTGGCTGCCCTGTAAAAAGCGTTTTACCCTGATAGAAGGTAAGTGAAGAGAGACCGCTGCACCCGACCGTGCAGCGGTCTTTTTGCGTCACTGGGGAAAGAGAAGGGGACTCGAAAAAAGTATTACTTTTCCTCAAAAATCAGATAAAATTTGCGAAACGGTAAAGATTTGGTCGGTTTTTTGTAAGAAACTCACATTCTCTTGAAGGAAAAGGAAAAACAGCTGTGCAAGGCGCAGAAAATCGATACATGAAACAAATTGATATGGAACAATCGACAAAATGTGATAAAATAAAACTAGATATGCGCGCTTGTGTGCATGGTACGGATGGTAAACAGCAATAAGGAGTTATGTGACTATGTCTATTGAAATTTCCCCTAAGTCCTTCTTTGAGCAGCCCAGTGTGGCGGATATGCGGCTGATCGCCTGCCCCGGTGCAGAGGAGCTGACCGGCCTGATCGACAAGCACCTTGTCCGTTGGGCAAAGGCTGCCGGAATTGAAAAAGACACCTTCATTATTTCCTGCGACTGCCCCCGCTTCCAGAGCGGTGATGCCAAGGGTCTGGTCAAGGAGTCTGTCCGCGGTGACGATATCTTTATCGTGGTAGACCCGGGCAACTACAGCGTCACCTACAAGCTGTTCAACTACGAGAACCATATGTCCCCGGACGACCACTTTGCAAACCTGAAGCGCCTGATCCAGGCTGTGGCCGGTAAGGCACACCGCGTTTCCGTCATCATGCCCAGCCTGTACGGCGGCCGTCAGCACCGCCGCGTGGTGCGCGAGAGCCTGGACTGCGCTGTGGCCCTGCAGGAGCTGCAGACCATGGGCGTGCGCAACATCATCACCTTTGATGCCCACGATCCCCGCGTTCAGAACGCTGTGCCGCTGCTCAGCTTCGACAATGCAATGCCCACCTATCAGGTGCTCAAGAGCCTGCTGAAGAAGAACCCCGAGATCAGCTTTGATAAGGAGAAGTTCATCGTGGTCAGCCCCGACGAGGGTGCCATGAACCGCAACATGTACTTCTCCAGCGTGCTGGGCTGCAACCTGGGCATGTTCTATAAGCGCCGCGATTACACCCGCGTGGTGAACGGCCGCAACCCCATTGTGGCACACGAGTATCTGGGCGATTCCGTTGAGGGCAAGACTGTTTTCATCGCCGACGATATCATCGCTTCCGGTGAGAGCATGCTGGAGGTTGCCGGCAACCTGAAGGAGCGCGGCGCTGCCCGCATCATTGCCAACGCGACCTTCCCGCTGTTCACCAGCGGCCTGAAGAAGTTCGATCAGGCAGTTGCCGATGGCAAGCTGGACTACGTTGTGGGCACCAACCTGACCTACCGCCAGCCCGAGCTGCTGACCCGCGACTGGTATGTTGACGTGGATGTCTCCAAGTATGCTGCCTACTTTGTGGTGGCTCTGAACCACGATATGTCCGTTTCCAGCATCATCGACCCCCTGAAGAAGATCGAGAACCTGCTGGCAAACCGCAAGTAAGAAGCTGTTCCAAAGCCCCTGCACCCTGCGTGCGGGGGCTTTTTGAATTTTCATAGAGAAAAGGAAGTGTATCATTAGAAACAGCAGTGGTATAGGGGACTTTCGCTGATCAGCACTTTTTACAAAAAATGATATACTAATATATTAATTGAAACAAAAAACACTAAATACTATTTACAAATTGTGATATAAATGGTATTCTTTGTACAATGTTGAAGCAGGAAGGCACCTGCCGTGAGAAAAAATCGGAGAAAAAGCAAGAGAGTCCGGCCTTCAAAGCCGGGCATAACAAAGTGCGCAGGCACTTACAAAAAGGAGAAAACACTATGAAACGCCGCGATTTTATGAAGCTTTCCGCCGCTACCGCGCTGGGTGCTACCGTAGCCGCTATGGCACCCTCGGCTCTGGCTGCGACAGAGCTGGACCAGACCAACGGAGATCTGCACACTACCGTAGATCGCAAGACCGCAGCTATGGGTCTGGGCGATGGCAAGACCTTTGCTTATGACCCGGAAAACCCGTACCTGAACGTGAATGTGGGTCTGTTTCATGATGCGCAGGTAATGGTGGGCGGTCAGAATGTTGGTGCTGCTACCTATTACCTGCCCGACGGCATGGATCCCTGGGCGCCGGCAGTTATCGTGCTGACCCCGGACAACACCACCGCAAGGGCGTTCTCCGGCTCGGTCACAGGTCGTATGTGGCGCACGGTGGCGTGCAAAAATAAGATCGCCGTTGTATTTTTCGGTCCTGAAAACGGCGGCAGCTGGAACCTTTCCCTGAGCTCTGCCGGTCGTGATGACGCAGCAGCGCTGGATGCATTGTATCAGCTCATGCGCAAAAAGGGCGTTAAGCTGTCCGGCGCATTCTCCATGGACAAGTCCCACACTGCACTGGTGGGCTACAAGGAGGGCGGCGCAGCCGCTCTGCTGTTCGGCGCTCGCTGGGCAAGCGATTTCAGCTCCATCTGCGCCGTGGATGCCGTTGAGGTCCCGGCAGCTTCTCTGGAGGCAGTGGGCGGCGAGTATGTGCTGCCCTTCCCCGGCGACTCCACCCGTGGCGTGCAGGAGGAAGCCATTGCGGCAAAGACAGTGGATACTCCCGTTTGGTTCGTCCGCTCCAAGGCGGATACTGCCAATAAGGCAGCGCTGGATTTCTACCTGAACGCCAATCAGGCCGTGTCAAAGGGGAACGGCGTGTATGTCAGCAGCCGTACAGGCTCTGCCGCCGAGGTGTGGGTCACCGAAAAAGCACAGTGTCCGGCAGCCATCTGGGAAAAGTTCTCCGGTCAGTTCAAGCGCTTTATGGCACTGCAGCTGCCGGGTCGCGTAGCAAAGGCAGAGGACTTTACCCGTCGGGGCTTTGATATCCATGAGGAGTGGGTCAACGGCGAGCTGCGCCGCTGGATGGTCTATGTGCCGTCCACCTATACCGGCAGCAAAAAGGTGCCGCTGGTGCTGGTGATGCACGGCTACACCGCCTCCATGTACGCCATTGCCGAAGAGTCCCGCTGGTACGATGTGGCAGAGCAGAACGGCTTTATCGTGGTGTTTGCGCAGGGCCTGGTACGTCCCGCAGACCTGATGGGCAACATTCCCACCGCCATGTGGCTGGCAGGTCCCTTTGCCGCACTGGCTGGTAAGGATACCGACCCCAGTGTGGATTTGGAGTTCATCAACAGTCTGCTGGACCGCATGGAGCGGGATTACAGCATCGACACCACCCGCGTGTATGCTACCGGTCACTCCAACGGCAGCCTGATGACTTGGGCTACCGCCTGCCGCTACGCAAGCCGCTTTGCCGCCATTGCACCCGTCGGCTATATGTTTGCCCCACTGCCGGAGCTTGACCCCGCTGTTCTGCTGCCGACATGGGCTTTCCTGGGCGAGTACGACTCGGCAGGTGTGGCAGAGCTGGTGGAGGATAACGGGACGGTGAAGGCGCTGCAGGGCTGGAACGCCCACAACGCCACCAACGAGGCAGCTGTTGCAGAAAGCACCTCCTACGATGGCGCTTTTGTGACCAAGAGCTTTATGGGGGGCAACGCTCCGCTGGTGCAGTACACCGTGGTCAAGGATACCCCTCACGTTTACCTGCAGGAGGAGAGCGTTGCCATCTGGAATGAGTTCTTCTCCCGTTACAGCCGCGGTGCGGACGGCACCCTGTACTATCAGGGCAATGCCGTGACCGCCGGTAAGCATCAGCCCAGCGCAGACTGGTACGCTGCAAAATAAGCTGATAATGCCCGCCGCGCGGCGGTACAGAAGCTTTATATCTCGGGACACCGGAACGTCTGCGGACGCTCCGGTGTCCCTTTTTATGTTTTGCGGCGGCTTGTGTTAAGTTTTTGAAAATTCGTGCCGGGGGCTTTGCAAATCCCGGTGGGTTTATGCTATATTTAAGTTGAAATACTTTGCATTCTGACAGAAAGGAAAAACGCCATGGAGCATTTTGTGGAGTTTGAAGATGTCTGTAAATATTACCAGACCGGCAGTGTGAAGATCGCTGCCGCCGACCACCTGAATTTCTATGTGGACAAGGGCGAGTTCTGCATCATCGTGGGGCCCTCCGGTGCGGGCAAGACCACCCTGCTGAACATTCTGGGCGGCATGGACAACTGCGACGAGGGCAACGTCTGGCTGGACGGCCGCAACGTGAGCCGCTTTTCCGCCCGGGAGCTGACCACCTACCGCCGGTACGATGTGGGCTTTGTGTTCCAGTTCTACAACTTGGTGCAGAACCTGACCGCGCTGGAAAACGTGGAGCTTGCCAGTGAGATCTGCCGCGACCCGCTGGACCCCGCCGAGACCTTGCGCAGCGTGGGGCTGGGCGAGCGGCTGAACAACTTCCCGGCGCAGCTTTCCGGCGGCGAGCAGCAGCGGGTGTCCATTGCCCGCGCACTGGCCAAAAACCCCAAGCTGCTGCTCTGCGACGAGCCCACCGGTGCGCTGGACTACCGCACCGGCAAACAGGTGCTGGGCCTTTTGCAGGATACCTGCCGCAAGACCGGACGCACCGTCATTGTTATTACCCACAACACGGCACTGACCGGTATGGCTGACCGCATCATTCAGGTGCGCAGCGGCCGCATCGTGTCCAATCAGGTCAACGAGCACCCGGTGCCGGTGGAACAGATCGAGTGGTGAGTACTGTGCAGAAAAGTTACCGCAAAAATATCCTGCGCGAGATGAAAAGCAGCATCAGCCGGGTGGTGTCCCTGTTTGGCATCGTGGCGCTGGGGGTGATGATGCTCACCGGCCTGATGTGCATTGCCCCCGATATGCGCACCGCTGCCCAGAAGTACTATGTGCAGCAGAATGTGTTCGACCTGCGGGTGCTGTCCACCCTTGGCCTCAGTCAGGGCGATATCAGCGCGATTGCCGCTGTGGACGGCGTGGACGCCGTGCAGGCGGTGAAGTATCAGGACGTGGAAGGCCACTGGACAGGGGACGAGCAGACCACGGTGGCGCGGCTGTATCAGCTGCCTGCCGACCCGCAGGCCGATACGCCGGAGAACATGAACCGCCCGGTGCTGCTGTCCGGCCGGATGCCGGAAACTGCCGGGGAGTGCGTGGTGCACGTGATGGGCCACGGCAGCCCGGTGGAGCTGGGCACCCAGCTGACCCTGCCGGAAGAGACCGAGGGGGTCAGCGGGCAGGTGTTCACGGTGGTGGGCACGGTGCAGGACCCGCTGCATTTTTCCTCCGATTCCGAGAGCAGTACTGTGGGCGATGGCCAGCTGGACTGCATCCTGTTTGTGCCGGAGGGCACTTTGACCGCAGATTATTATACGGTGTGCTATATCAAGGCAGAAAACGCCGAATTGTATGATAATTATTCCGATGAATATCAGGCCGCAGTGGATGCCGTAGCGGAAAAGCTCAAGGCCATCCAGAGCGTGCAGTGCACCGCCCGGCGGGAAGAGCTGATGGACACTGCCAACGACAAGCTGACCGAAGCGCGCACGGAGTACGACAGCCAGAAGGCCGAAGCCGAACGTCAGTTTGCCGAGGCGGAGGCAAAGCTTGCGGACGCACAGGCACAGCTGGATGCCGCCAAGGCGCAGCTGGAAGCCGGGGAAAAGGAGCTTGCCGCCCAGAAGACTGCCCTGCCGGACACCATGCAGAGTGGTGCCGACAAGCTGGTGAGCAGCGAGGAGCAGGTGCTGGAATTTGAGGAACAGTTACAGCAAATCGAGATGCTGGTCAACCTGAAAAAGGTGGCAGACCCCCTGCTGACCTACGCGGAAACCGCCCTGCGCAACGCCGAAAAGGCGCTGGACGAAGCCGAGCCGGAGGACGAGGATTACATTGAACTGCGGGATGCGCTGGCCAAGGCGCAGGCCGCTTACGACAATATCTATAACCAGCTGCAGGGCTATCAGCAGCAGCTGGACGCGGGCAAGCGGCAGATGTACAAGCAGGGGCTTATCTCCTCGCCGAACCTCTCCAACGACCAGCTGGTGACCGAGGCCAAGGCTGCGCTGCGCAAGATGAAATTGCAGCTTTTGCAGGGGCAGTTGCAGCTGACCACCGGCACCGCCAGCGCCTACACCCAGTTCGATGCCGCACAAAAGCAGCTGGAAGAGGGTTGGGCAGAATACAACGCAGGGCAGACCCAGCTGGAAGAATCCCGCACCGAGTACGAGAGCCAGAAGGCCGAGGCAGAGCAGAAGCTGGCGGACGGCCTTGCCCAGCTGAACGATGCCGAGGAGCAGGTGAGCCAGATCAAAAAGGGCGAGTGGTATGTGCTGGACCGCACCTCCACCATGAGCTGCGTCACCTTTGCCCAGTACGCCGACCGCATGGACGCCATTGCCCGGGTGTTCCCGGTGTTCTTCTTCCTTGTGGCGGCGCTGGTGGCTACCACCACCATGACCCGCATGGTGGACGAGAACCGCCTGCAGATGGGCACCTTAAAGGCGCTGGGCTACTCCAACTTCAGCATCGCGGGCAAGTATCTGTTCTACGCGATGCTGGCCACCATTCTGGGCAGCATCGTCGGCATGGTGGTGGGCTTTGTGGTATTCCCCATTATTATCTGGAACGCCTATCAGCTGGTGTTCAGCCTGCCCACCTTCACCCTGCACTTCTACCCGGGCATGGCAGCCGCCAGCGTGGGCATCAGCGCCGCCGTCATCGGCTTTGCCACATGGTACGCCTGCCGTTCCAGTCTGGCTGAAAAGACCGCAGCTTTGCTGCTGCCCCGGGCTCCCGTGGCGGGCAAGCGCATCCTGATGGAGCGCATCACCCCGCTGTGGTCCCGGATGTCCTTCTCCCAAAAGACCACCGCCCGCAACCTGTTCCGGTATAAAAAGCGGTTCTTCATGACCGTGCTGGGCGTGGCGGGCTGCACCGCGCTGCTGCTTATCGGCTTCGGCATACAGGATTCCCTGCTGCCCATCGTCACAAAGCAGTCTACGGAGCTGACCCACAACGATATGTCCATCACCCTCAGCGACCCCAAAGCCCTGACCATGGAGCAGGGGCTGGCAGAGGAGCTGGACAGCAACAGCGCCGTGCAGAACTGGGGCGCGGTGTATACCAAATCCACTACCATCTACAATGCCGCAGGCGAGAGCGCCAGCGTGAGCATCGTGGCGGCGGCAAAGGACAGCGACCTGACCCGGTATGTTACCTTCCGCACCCGCAAGGGACACAAGGCCATCAGCTTTGACAGCGGCAGCGCCATCCTGACCGAAAAGACCGCCGAGAATCTGGGGCTGCACACCGGCGATACCTTCTGGGTGGAAAATGCCGAGGGCACCCGGGTGGAGCTGACCCTGACCGGCATCACGGAAAACTATATGTTCACCCGGCTGTACCTCCCACGCGCACAGCTGGAAAGCCTGCTGGGCACGGAGGATATCCCGTGGAACACGGTCTACGGGCAGACCACCTGCACCGATGCTGCCGGGTACAACGCCCTGCGCACCGACCTGCTGGACTGCAACTATGTCAGCAGCATCAGCTTTACCGAGGACACCACCGAGCTGTTCGATAACCTCATCGTCAGTCTGGGCTATGTGGTGGTGCTGATCATCATCTGTGCGGCGGCTCTGGCGGCTGTGGTGCTGTATAACCTCATCAGCGTCAACCTTGGAGAGCGCAAAAAGGAGCTGGCGACCATCAAGGTGCTGGGCTTTTACGATCAGGAGGTGTACCGCTACATCTTCCGCGAGATCGAGCTGCTGGCGCTCATCGGCTCCGGCGTGGGTCTGGCGCTGGGTGTGCCGCTGCACAAGTTCATTGTGTTGACCGTGGAGATGGATCAGCTCATGTTCATCCGCACCATCGCCCTCCGCAGCTACCTGCTGGCGGTGGCGCTGACCATGGTGTTTACCGTGGTGGTCTGCTTTGTCATGCGGCGGCACGTCCGACGCATCAGCATGGTGGAAAGCATGAAGGCTCCGGAGTAATTACAAAGCAAAACCATAAAAAGCACCCCCTGCAGTCTGTACGGGCAGACCGCAGGGGGTGCTTGGCTTTTTATACGCTCAGGGAATCAGAGGAACACATACTTGAGGATGAACAGCACGGTGAGCACATACATCAGCGGGCTGATCTTCTTCTCCTTGGCCTTGCCGGTGATCACATTGATGATGGTCCAGGAGATGATGCCGATGGCGATACCCTCGGAGATGCTGTAAGCGGTGGGCATAGCCAGAATGGTCAGGAAGGCGGGGATGCCCTCGCTGGGATCATTGAAGTCGATCTTGATGGCAGAACCCATCATGTAGAAGCCCACGATGATCAGAGCCGGAGCGGTAGCAAAGCTGGGGATGGTGAGGAACAGCGGGCTGAAGATGGTAGCCAGCAGGAACAGCACGCCGGTGGTCATAGCGGTCAGACCGGTGCGGCCGCCCTCGGTAACGCCGGAGGCGCTCTCCACGAAGGTAGTGGTGGTGGAAGTACCCAGCACAGCGCCCACGCAGGTGCCGATGGAGTCTGCCATCAGTGCGCCCTTGATGTTGGGCAGACGGCCGTCCTCGTCCAGCATATCAGCCTTGGAGGCCACGCCAATCAGGGTGCCCAGCGTGTCGAACAGGTCCACGAAGAGGAAGGAGAACATCACGGCGAAGAAGTTCAGCAGACCAACACCGGAGAAGTCGGTCTTGAACACCTGACCAAAGGTCTCGCCCAGTGCGGAGAAGTCAAAGCTGACAAAGGCGGTGGGGATGACGGAGTACATGCCGGCATCCACATCGGGGACGTAGATACCGGTCAGCTCGCACACGATGCCCAGCAGCCAAGTGATCAGGATGCCGTACAGGATGCCGCCCTTGACCCTTTTGACCAGCAGAATGGCGGTGATGACCACGCCCAGCAGAGCCAGAATAGCGCCCACGCCCACGCTGTGGAAGGTTGCGCCCTTGAAGTGCTGGTAGGTGACCAGCGTGGAATCGCTGTTGACGATCAGCTTGGCGTTCTGCAGGCCGACAAAGGCCACGAACAGGCCAATGCCCACGCTGACGGCGCTCTTCAGGGTCATGGGAATGGCGTTGAAGATGCCCTCGCGCACATTGGTCAGGGACAGTGCAATGAAGATGACGCCCTCAACAAAGACGGCCATCAGAGCCAGCTGCCAGCTGTAACCCATGGTCAGCACGACCGTGTAGGCAAAATAGGCGTTCAGGCCCATGCCGGGAGCTAGGGCAAAGGGATAGTTGGCCAACACAGCCATCAGTGCGGTGGCAATGAAGGATGCCAGCGCAGTGGCGATCAGCACAGCCTTGGAATCCATGCCCGCTGCGGACAGGATGTTGGGGTTGACGGCAAGGATGTAGGCCATGGTCATGAAGGTAGTGATACCGGCCATGATCTCGGTCTTTACATCGGTGTGGTTTTCTTTCAGGTGAAAGAATTTTTCTAACATGAGAAACCTCCTGCTTCCAATAAAACACTCCGCCGGTTGCGGACGGCGGAGAAAGAACAGCTCCCATTCTATCAGCTGAAAACGTTTTTGTCCACACCAGAAACACACAAATTTCGCAATTTGTTCAAATTTTCTTAAATAAGTATGACTTATCTACCAAAAAATCTGACATATTTTAGTAATTTGGACGGAATGCAGGCACCTTGTGCAGAAAAAGTGTGTGTGGGAAAAAAGTAGTTCCGAAACACCCTGCGGGTGTTTCGGAACTACAAATAAAATATTTTTTACAAATGACCGGCGCTTACAGTGTCTCTACCCGGTCGAACAGATCCTTTGCGGCTTCCACGGCGTCTTTGCTGCCAAAGGCCACCCGCACGCCGCCGGACAGCACGTCAGACAGGGCGGCGGCCTGTGCTTTGAGCAGGGCGGCGTCCACGCTGCACAGTGCCTTGCGGTCGGCGGCGAGCATCTCGTCCGTGATGCCGCAGAAGTACCGGCGGTCCAGCTCTCGGGCAGCGGCGCGTGCCTTGCGGGGTGTGTCCAGCTTGGCGGCGGTGCCCACGATGAATTCATCCAGATCCCGGGCGGTGTAGTCCCGGGCGGCAAGGGCGGCAGGGGCATTTGCAAAGATCTCGTAGCTTTCCCGCAGGTGGGGGTCCCGGTAGGTGTACAAAAACTCGATGCCGTCGGCGCAGAGCATTCCTGTGCCGTAGGCACCGCCCACCTCCCGGATGGCGTGCCACAGGTATTCGTAGCTCATCACCCGCGCCAGCACCCGGCGGCGGCTGTCCAGGGGCATGGGCCAAGCCAACACATCGTAGTTCACGCCGCCGTCAATGATAAAGGCTTCGTTCACCGGGGGCGTCAGGGGCTGGGTATAGGGCTGCGCCGGGGCGCGCCGGGCGGCGGCAAAGCGGCTTTCCGGCAGCAGGGTGCGCAGTTTTTCCAGTGCGTCCTCGGAGCCGTGCAGGCTGACGGTCAGGGCGGCAGTTTGCAGCACCCGGCTGCGCACAGCATCCAGTTTGGCGCCCAGTGCGGACCAGTCGGCCTTTTCCAGCAGATTGCACAGGAAGTGGTAGTAGCTCACGCCGGTGCAGGCTTCGTCCGCAGCGCCTTCTACATAATAATGGGCGCGGGCGCGGGTGGAGGCAAACTCATTGCCCTGCTGGATAAACAGCTGCTCCATGCGCAATTTCAGCTGGCTGACCACCCGGGCATAGGCGGCTTCGGCGGCAGCGCCGGTAAGGACGGTATCGTACAGCCACTCGCCGCCGATCTCCACCGCCTTTTCCAGGCTGCGCTCCAGCAGGCTTAGGCAGAGGGAGAGTTTTGCGTGGCAGGGAGCGCCCTCCTGCCGCCCGGTCCAGAGATCCAGCTGGGCGCGGCTGTCGCCCAGCCATGTGCTGCGCAGGGTATTCAGCTGCTGGGCGGTGTGGGCGGGGGTGTCCAGCTCGTCCAGCACATCGGTGAGCAGATTCAGGTATTGCAGCTCCTCCGGGGTGACAGTGCCAAGATCATAGTAGAAATTCAGGTACAGGCTGCCGGCAGAGGGGTGGCGCAGCAGGGTGGCACCGGCCAGCTGCTCGGCGCTGCCCTGCGGGGTGGCATCGCCCGCGCCAAGGTCGGCGGCGGTGAGGGGGTGCTCCAGCACCAGCTTGCCATCGGTGCGCACCGGGGCGGCGGTGTCCTCGGCCTTGGCTGCGGTGGGAATTTGCAGCACCTGCACCGGGGCGGGGGCAAACAGCTCCCGCAGCAGGGTGTCGAACCATCCCTCTTCCAGCTTGCTGCGCAGGGCGGCAAAGAGCTTATCGGTGTGCAGCAGCAGGGCGGCATCGCCGGTGTGCAGCCAGCCGGTGGCGGCGTTGATGGCGTCCAGCACGCCGTCCGGCAGGCTGCCCGGGCGTTCCAGCGAGGCAAACTCGGCCTCGTTCAAAGCGGCCAGCAGCAGGTCGTGAGGAATGCCGGTCTTTAGCAGCTCGTCCACAGCCTTGCGTACAGCGGGGGCAAATTTGCGGGCAGAATCCACCGTAGCGCCGCGCAGCAGCAGCTCCAAGGTGGGCTGCAGGGTGCTGTCGTCAAAGCCGATGTCGATATCTGCGCCCAGCTGCTCGGCCAGCAGCGCGGCCTTGAGGGGGGAGCTGTTGGTGCTCAGCAGCGCACCCAGCAAAATCTCCACACCCAGCTGCCGCTCACGGTCGGCAAATGCGCCGGTGTACCATGCCAGTGCGCACTGCACCTCATCCGGCTTGGGTTGGTCGGTGTAGTAGGGCAGCTCCACGAATGCGCCGGGCTGCTCGTCCTGCATGGTCAGGCGGGGACGGGCAGCGGCCTTGGGCATCTTGGACAGGTAGTCCTTATCCAGCCGTGCCAGCTTATCGGCCATATCCATCTTGCCGTACAGGGTGATGCAGCAGTTGTCGGCGCTGTAAT
>OHNN01000916.1_pt1 | contig 16267 bp, 17 predicted proteins | sample 1569541 | NCBI WGS metagenome assembly OHNN01 (sample SAMEA3879563, study PRJEB24766) | human gut metagenome | biome: human-associated habitat; feature: feces | place: USA | collected 1985/1987 | reverse complement strand
TATTTGCGCACAAGAACCTGCCAACCTGCAAAAGACGTTAACAATGTTAATTGAAAAAAGGTATAAGGATGAAGATACCGGTTCAGACGGCGTAAACTCACTTCCGAAACTTAAGTTATCTTATTCAGCCTGTGTCTATTTTTTCTTATAAAAGCAAACAAAAAGAACAATTATCAACTTGAAAATAAAGAAATAAAGAATTTACCACCAAATTTAAAGAAGAACCGAAAAATAGACAATCAACACTTTTTCATCCCCGAAAGGTTCGACAGGTTCTTCCGGTTTTTCAACCGGAGATGTACTTGGCAAATCCGTTTAGGGTTCACCTGCGGAACAGCCCGTAACGGACAACACAAGCCATACAAAGAAAAATAAGAGTTTCGTTTTCATATCTGCTATTTTTAAGTTATTCCTTTGATACAAAGGTAAAAGCAAAGCCCCGCAACGTCTTTGCTGCGAGGCTCAATTGTTTTGTCAGGAAGTTCACTACCTTTTTTCTTGATTATTCAGTACCGGACTGAATGTGACTTGATTCACTTATCTGTTTCTTCACTCCATTGTTTACCGAAACTCGTCTGTTCCGTTTCCACACACCCACGATGTCCGTGTACCTTACATTCATCCAATGCTGATTGTAACTGCCGGAATTCATCATCGGAAAGCGTGACATTCCAAGCTCCCAGATTCTCCAGAATCCTTTCCTGATTCTTGGAACCGGGAATAGGTACGACATTGGGATATTTATGGAGCATCCACGCAAGCGATATCTGGGCGTTGGTAGCATGTTTCTCCACAGCGAACCGATGCAGCAAATCGAGTATGGGCTGGTTGGCCTCGATATTCTCTTTCGATAATTGGGGGACGAATTTCCGCACGTCATCGAAGCCGAACTGATCCTGTGGCGTTACCTTGCCCGAAAGGAATCCGCTTGCAATCGGCGAGAACGGTACGACTCCGATTCCTTTTTCAAGGCATACCGGAAAAATCTCCGTTTCGCAATCGCGTTCCACCATCGAATAGATGTTCTGGACGGCGGATAATGGAGTAATCTTATGTGCCGCCCGTATCTGGTCGGCCGATACTTGCGACAATCCCCAACCACGTATCAGTCCTTCCTGAATAAGCCGTCCCATGACGGTTGCCACATCCTCAAGCCGGACTGCCTCACTGATACGGTGCAGGTAATACAGGTCGATATAATCCGTACGAAGTCTGCTCATGGAATCTTCAAGATGCCGGCGTACCTCCCGGTAGAGATTCGTCTCGTCCGGTTTCGAGAGTTCACCAATATGAAATTTGGTGGCGAGCACCACCTTCTTACGGAACGGTTCAATCGCCTTACCCACCAATTCCTCGTTATGTCCGGCGTAGAATTGTTCTTTGCCATAGGCTTCCGCCGTATCGAAATGCGTGCAGCCGTAGTCGTATGCCCCGCGGATGGCTTCTATGGCATACGCTTCGGGTGGCACTTGCCCGTAACCGTGGCTGAATCCCATACATCCCATTCCTATCGGAGATACTTCCAGCTGTCCTAATTTCCTTTTATCCATGCTATTATTTTTTTAGAGTGAGATTATTATTGAATTACTTTATTTCCTTATTTTTAACCACTTCCCATAAGTCAGCATCCGCCAGCCCCATTCTAGAGGCCCAAAGCGGAAATAGGAGAGCCATAAGGCACTGAATGCCATCTGGACAAGAAAGACGTAGAAAGCTATGGATTCTGTTCCTGTCAATCCAATGCCGGCCCCCAGTCCGAAGCCGATACCGTAGAAGAGAACCATGCCCCATACCGACTGTCCCACGTAATTAGTCAGTGCCATTCTCCCCGGAGCGGCAAGACAGCGCCACAAGCGCCACTCTCTACCATGCAGGTACAGGAGACAGATAGCGGAAACGTATGCAAAACCTAAAGGATAGACACTTGCCGTATAGATGGCGGTGTGTGCAGTCGTTCCGAAAGGATGCCCGTTTACCGCACTCCAGGCATAGAGAACGGATAGGGGAAGTCCCAGCAGAAAACCGTATGTCACCGTTTTTTTCAGTAGTACCCGATTGGCCTCAAGATCGGCGTATATTTGCTTGCGCCCAATGTAGAAGCCCAATAAGAACAATCCCAATACCTTAAAATAGCGATTGCCGTCGATAAATTCCTGCAAGCGCACCCATGCACCTTGTACCAGGAATTGAAAGACCCCTCCGTAGTTTTCCGCGTCACGTAGCCAGATTCCGAAGTTATATTCCGTTATACCATATAAATTGCAATAGTGCTGTTGCATTCGCACTGCGGGAGCCGACCGGGACACTCCGAATGTACCGGCCAACCAATCAATCAGAATAGGAAGTAGCAATAAGACAGCGGAAGTCCCCAGCAACACTCTGTCCGAAACATGCCGGAAAAGAGGGAGCAACATGCCCAATAAGGCATACAACAACAAGATGTCCCCACTCCAGATAAACATCAGATGCAGAAAACCAATGGCGGCCAGAACAATCATCCGCCGGTAAAAGATACGGAATCCGTCCGTTCCCTTTTTGGCCGAGTTACTGATTATGATTGAGAATCCGATACCAAACAGCAGCGAGAATATGGTGTAGAACTTACCATCCACGAAAAGGTATTGAAGAAAGCGAATTACCTTATCTATTTCCGCCGTAGGCATAGCCTCCGTAATTTCCGGTTTTTGAAAAGTGTAAAGCGAGAATTCCGGAAAGTTGGCAAAGCAGATTCCCAGCAATGCAAATCCTCTTAGAGCATCGAGGATGACATGGCGTTCCGAGGCCTTCACGGGTGCCATGTCTTTTATGTCTATTTCCTTATTCATTGATTCTTTCTTTTACCGGATTCTCACAAGCATGAGTGGAGAAAATTCCTACCAATTTTTACTAAAAATTTAAAGCCTATTTCTCCTTTAAGGCATTCTTAAAGAAAGCATCTATCTTGTCGAACGGAATCACGTTGAGATTATCGTACAAATCGACATGGTTGGCTCCGGGTATAATCAACAGTTCCTTGTTACTACCCGTCAGCCGTTTGTAGGCATCCTCACTGAAATAGCGGGAATGAGCTTTTTCTCCATGAATCATCAACACGGCACTGCGGATTTCGCTGATATAGGTGAGCAGCGGCATATTGATGAATGCCAATACGCTGGTTTTCGTAATTCCCTCGTTGGAGTTCGGGGAACGACGATGGTAGCCTCGTTCCGTCTTGTAGTAGTCGTGATACTCCTTGACGAATTGCGGAGTATCGTCCGTTACGGGGTCAAGTACGCCACCATCGCGTACATAGCTGTCATCACGATAATCCTCAGTACGCTGTGCGTTGAGTTGTTCGCGCAACTTATAGCGGTCATCGGCACTCATGGCATCGAAATACCCATTGGCATTTACCCGGCTCATATCATACATAGTGGATGTTACCGTCGCTTTGATACGAGGGTCATTGGCCGCAGCATTAAGTGCAAACCCGCCCCAACCGCAGATGCCTAAGATTCCGATACGTTCCGGATCGACGTCCGCACGGGATGTCAGATAATCGACTGCCGCGCTGAAATCCTCCGTACTGATTTCGGGTGACGTAAGATAGCGAGGTGTACCACCACTTTCGCCGTAATAGGAGGGATCGAAAGCAATGGTCAGAAAGCCTCGTTCGGCAAGTGTCTGGGCATAACGGCCTGACACTTGTTCTTTCACCGCACCGTAAGGGCCACTGACGGCAATGGCTGCCAGACGTCCTTGCGTATTTTTCGGCTTGTAAAGGTCTGCGGCAAGCGTGATGCCGTAACGGTTGTGAAACATGATTTTCGTATGTTCCACCTTATCGCTCTGCGGAAAGGTCTTATCCCATTCCTGCGTCAATTTCAATGCTTCCATATCGGTTGAATTTATATATTTTGTTGTTGTCGTTTCTTGTGCCATGACATTCTCAAAGATCAGGAACGTCAATATGGCGATTGCTTGTAACTTCATAGCCGTATTATTTTATTTTATAGCGGAGCCAGACAATATCTGTTTCCCATTGTTCCACACTCTCTAATTTCAGCTTGTACGGGTTACATTCCATACGGGAAATTCCATCGAAAACCGCCGTCTGTCCCTTGCGACCATCAATACCCGGAGCTACCATAATACTTACTTCGTCAATCAGTCCGGCCTCCAGGAAACCGCCACAGATATGCCCTCCCCCGACAATCGCCAAGCGTTCGACGCCGAAATGTTCGTGAAGCAGCTCCATCGCTCCCGGCAAGTCAATGCGTTCCGCACCGGCGGCAATCCACGAAATACCCAATGTGCGCAGCGTTTCCAGATATTCCTCGGACACCCGTTCACTGACAATACAAAGTAGAGGATACCCGTCAGCTTCCCCCTCCTGCCAGCGCAGTTTCCCATAGGTATCGACAATGATCGTATATTCGTCCGATTTACTGGCGACATATACGGATTTATGACCTATTGAAGTTCCCTCCATGGGGGTACTTTCCCCTTTGACGGCGGAACATTCGAGTGCGGTAGTTATTCGTCCTGACAGTTTCGAGCAAGGCCCCAGTTTTTCCAAGGCTATGTAATATTCATCCGTACTCAGTTGCCCGACCATCGGGCAGTCGATGCGGCCATCGACCGAAGTCATCATGTGACTGATTATATATGGTCTCATATTCTTGGTTTTTATTTATAATGCAAAAGTAAGGCAGCTTCTCCACTCTGCCGGTAGACAAATTACGGATTATACTACCTTATTTACTGATTCTTTATCGGCCTACCTGCTTCTGCTGCTCGGCATTATAACGGTCTCCGACAACGGGAATAGCAGCCACGGCATCCTCCAGTTCTTTCCACTCCCCGGAGCTGATGTTGAAGTCGAGTGTGCGCAGGTTCTCTTCCAGATGCGACAGTTTTGTCGTTCCCGGAATCGGTACGATCCACGGTGCTTTCTGAAGCAACCAGCCAAGAGCCACCTGTGCCGAGGTCATGCCCCGTGTGCGCCCGAAAGCTTGCAGCGCATTTACAATGCGGGTATTCGCACGCATCGCTTCCGGCTGGAAACGCGGCAGGGTCTGACGGTTGTCGTTGTTTACATCGAAGACCGTATATTCGTTGATGCAACCTCCCAAAAAGCCACGGTTAATCGGACTATACGGTACAAAGCCGATACCCAACTCCCGGCATACATTGAGAACGCCGTTTTCTTCCACCAGGCGGTGCATCAGATGATACTCGCTTTGGATAGCTGTCAGCGGACAAATGGCGTGGGCCTTACGGATTGTTTCGGCACTGACCTCGCACATACCCCAGCGTTGCACTTTACCTTCCTTGATCAAGTCGGCAATGGTAGCCGCTACCTCCTCGGCCGGAGTATTCGGGTCGGCACGGTGCTGGTAGAACATCGGCAGTGATTCGAGTCTCAATCGGCGAAGCGACTCCTCGCAATAGCGGCGGATGGTTGCCAGACGGCTGTCCTGACGACCGGTTCCTTTGCCGTCGATGACTTCATGCCCGAATTTAGTCGTTACGTTAATCCGTCCCTTGAATTCGGACAGCGCTTCTCCTGCCAGGTTCTCATTGGTCAATGGCCCATAGATAATAGCCGTATCGAAAAGCGTTACACCGCGATCCACCGCTTCATGCAACAATCGGATACACTCTTTCTTATCCGGGTGTTGGCTGCGGTTGTAAGTCATGCCCATCACGCCGAAGCCGAGTGCTGACACCTCGAAGGCAGCCTTACCCGTACCCAATACACGATGTCCCTTGATACGGGCTGCATCGGTATCCACATCGGATGTTTCCGTTTGTTTCGCTTCTGAAGCGAATACTTTGCCCAATCCCGAAGGCATGGCCATTGCAGCTCCTGCCAATGCAGCCGTCTTGAGAAATCCACGACGGCTGATATCCATTTTATTGTTTTCTTCCATGATTTTATGTTTTATGAATTATAACTTAATGGATGGAAAATGCCCCGTCCACTAAAAGGGCGTGCCCGTCTACGAAACTTGCCTGCGGTGAGCAAAGCCACAATACGGCATTGGCTATCTCTTCCGGCTTACCGAGACGTCCGGCAGGAATATCACGAACCAGTTCCTTTTCCAGATCAGGGTTACGCCGTATCAGTTCTTCGGCCATAGGTGTTCGGATCACACCCGGACAGACGGCATTGATACGGATTCCTTTTGCCGAGTAGTCGATGGCAGCCGTACGGGTCAGACCGATTACCGCATGCTTGCAGGCGATATAGGCCGCTTGTCCGGGGAATCCCGTAACGCCGCCTTGCGATGAGGTATTGACAATAGCACCACCGCCTTGTTGCAGCATCTGGATAATCTCGTAACGCATGCAGTTCCAGACACCTTTCAGATCGACAGCTACCGTACGGTCGAACTCCTCGTCGGTAATCTCGGCCATCGGTCGTTGCGGGGTCTGTATCCCGGCATTGTTCAATGCAGCGTCCAGTCTGCCGTAAGTCGCAACGGTCCAGTCGATCATCTCCTTTACAGCCCGCGTGTCGGACACATCGCAGCGATATGCCACAGCTTTATACCCTTCTGAAACCAACTTCCCGGCTTGTTCTTTCGGTTCATTGATGTCCACCAATACTACGGTTGCACCCGCTTTTGCAAATGCTTCTGCCGAGGCCAGCCCGATACCTGCCGATGCACCCGTTACCATTGCTACCTTTTCATTCATTGTTTCCATGATTCTTTTGTTTTAATGTTCTGATGCAAAGTTACGAAGAGAGTCCCGCAACAATTTTGCTGCAAAGCTCATTCTGCTTTGTTATAAAGTTCAATTTGTTAAAATAATACCATTGGATATTTTACAATATAAATTTCCTTCCAGATCCATATATTATTCCCTCTGTTTGAATACTATTCTGTTTTTGCACCACAGTAGAAGTCTTTTGTATTCCCACGCAAACAATATGTTTAGAAATGTATACCCCAAAATAGATAGACAAGGGAAGTCTTGGTTTATTCCGAGCATGCATGATCCGGTAACAGAAGCAGCCAAAGTTTGTCGGCATGCCTCTTCATAAACTCCCGAAATTTTAAGGAGACCTCTTTTTTCTCATATTTCATGACCAGACCATATCCACTTTGAAAAACGAATACCGGTACTCCATAATGCCCATAGTGGGAAATCAAATCCAGGAATAAACCGGAATCAAATTCAAGGAAACTATCTATAAGCTCCTTATTTCTTTCAGGATAATATACATGCTGATTTTCAAGTACGACATTTGAAAACCGGTGAATATAATTATGCAAAATAATAATCAATATGGACATACCTCTTAGCACGAGGGTATCATCCAAGGTCATTTGGTATTTCTCATTAATCATAAATTCCCTTTTTTCATGTTTGAGATAAATAAGCATCACGCCACGTCAGGGCTGTAACATAATAATGGCAGTATTGTAACCAAGGATACACCGGATAGTAAAGAGTCGATGGCTGGTAAAAAGACCGCAATCGAAAATCTGACTTTCCGGTCATGACCGCACGCTACAATCAGTGTAAAGAGATGAAATGGCAGCCAGGTCTTCCGTTTTCAGGTGAGATGAAAACACTGGAGTAAAAGTAAATTGCCTGAAACGGATAACGAGACTGCCATATAAATTCGGTGGCTACTATGGCCATTTAAACCTGGGAACGATATAAATTCGTCCGGTATAATCTCATCGATACTGCCGATCAGAATAGCCCTCCTCACCGGAATTCTTGATACTCGCTATATGTCCAATTTAGACCTGCAAAATTGGAATATTCAAATGCAAGAACTGCATTTTCCAATTGGAGGTTGCGAAATCCGGACCAACGGCTATTCTCCTCCATAGTCCGTGTTGCTGATTGTTCCCATATTTTTTGAATCCATAACGATTTGCTTTAATGTTCTGGTGCAAAATTACGAATTGAGCCCCGCAACAACTTTGCTGCGAGGCTCAACGTTCTTTGTCAAGAAGTTCATTTTGTTAAAAAAGGAACAGGATGTATCTTATGGACTATTTCAATAGGTTATGGGACTACCGATGATACCATGTATTACATGCAGGCTGCTGTCCTTTGTTGCTGCTTGTTCGATGCGGTGGATCGGTTCGTCCCATGCGTGACGGGACAGTGAAAATTTGCTGTTGTGCACCGGAAGGACTTTAGCCGCATCCAGTTCGTGAACCTCTACCGGAAGCTGTTCGGGCATCGTATGTATATACCGCCAGTCTTCGTTGTATTGCCCGTTTTCGAGGATGGCAAGGTCGATATGCGGAAACCGTTTGCCGATTTCCGAGAAATGAGCGCCGTAGCCGCTATCACCGCCAATATAGACCGTAGAGTGCCCTTCGAGCATGAATGAAGCCCACAACGAGGGATTCTGCCGAAGGAACCGGCCTGAAAAATGGCGGGCAGGCAAACACGTAATCCGAAAGCCGGGTTCGGAGGTATATACTTCATTCCAGTCCATTTCGACAATCTTCTCTGCAGAATATCCCCAGTATTCAAGATGTTCCCCCACACCGAGCGGACAGATGACTTTGTCCACTTTGTCACGTATCGCTTTCACAGTCCCGTAATCGAGGTGGTCGTAATGGTCGTGCGTGATGATAAGGTAATCCACCTCCGGGATGTCTTCCGGCGAGTAAATGTCCGTCCCCTTGAAAGGCTTCATCATAAGAGAGGCCGGGAACCCCGTCGTCAGCACCGGATCGACCAATATTTTCTTACCGCCGTTAATCAGCAGGTAAGACGAGTGGCCGAACCATACGACGGCATCTTTCGACAGGTCCAATTGTTTCAGGTCGGTCTTGACCGCATGGATGCTTTCGGACGGAACAAGATTGTCCGGTTTCTTTTCCGTCAGGTTGTCCCACATGATCCGCCACCGGCTTTTATCGGTGGTCATAAACGGAGTCGGTTCCTGATTTACGAATTGCCCCTTTTTGTAGTTCGGAGAACGTTCGATCCGTACCAGTCGTTCTCCACGAGGAGTACGGTCGAAAGCCGGATGGTTCAAAACGATAATAACGGTAAGAACCAATACTATAAAAATGGATATACATATAATCATTTTCTGTTTCATCCAATCATGGTTTTATCTTACGAATAAATTTGGCGGGATTGCCCGCGACAAGGGTATTTGGCTCTACATCATGCATGACAACACTGCCGGCTCCGACCACAGCATTCTCACCGATGGTAATGCCTCCCGCCGATATCATCAGACAGCCCGGCATGACAATCACATTACGTCCGAACTTCACGTTAGCGGTACGGACACCCGAAAACGGTGTTTCGATACGGCAATTCTCTCCGAGATGCGGAAAAACCTTGTGCAATAATTCACGATATTCCTCCGTATCCGGCATCGTATGATTCAACCGGAAGATATTTTGCCGTAACTCTTTTGTTACTACCAGTTCTTCTTCCGTCTGGTACAGGCAGTCTATTCTGAATTCTTCCATATCATTTATAATAAATAATAAACAGACAGACTCCTTGTCCGAAAATCCGTCCGCGATTATATTCCTCGTATATTCTACAATGATGCTTCAAGTATTTCGTAAATGTCCTTTTCCGTAAGCGGAGCAAACCGTAAATATCCACACTGAACTTCACAAAACGTTCCAGCGTGTGGTCGTTGAGGATATGTCGCATCCATCTCGGTGTGATGATGGCGAGCCCTTTCCCGAAAATCAAACGGGTCGGAGTATAATATGCGAAATTTTCCATATCTGTCGTTTTTAGAGTTTTTCAATAATCTGCTTCGACCATCCGGCGACGTTTGCCGTACCACTGTTGAACAGTCGGCCTTCTTCCCATTCGATTTTGGGATAGAGTTTCTTGAGTTGTTTCACGCTACCCGTGATTGAACTGCCACCCGAAGTGGCAAAAGGAATAACGGTTTTACCCGCGAAATCATATTTCTCAAGAAAGGTATTGACCGGACGCGGACACAAGTCCCACCATAGCGGATAACCGAGGAACACCACATCATAATCTTTCAGATCAATCGTTTCTCCACCCAATGCAGGACGTGATTTTTCGTCTGTCATCTCCACCGAACTGCGGCTCGCTTTGTCGTTCCAGTCAAGATCCGACGAAGTGTAGGCCGTAGCCGGAGTAATCCGGTAAAGTTTACCGCCAGTCTCTTTTGCGATAGCGGTTGCCACTTTCTCTGTCGTCCCCGTGCAGGAGAAATAGGCTACAAGGATTTTCTTGTCGGACGGCCTGTCGGTATCCGCTGTCTGTTTTTGTGCTTTCGACGGGCAACTGAAAGTAAGCAGGCTCATAAGTATCAATACTAACTGTTTCATGTCATTTTAATTTAGAATATTCTTCATCACCGACAGGTTCCAGCCATTCGGTACTGTTGTTCTCACCGGGCACTTCGATGGCTAAATGCGAAAACCAGCTGTCGGGAGCCGCCCCGTGCCAATGTTTCACGCCTGCCGGAATATTGATAGCATCCCCGGGACGCAGTTCCACCGGCTCTTTGCCCCATTCCTGATAGTAGCCGCGACCGCCCACGCATACGAGTGTCTGACCGCCGCCTTTTGTTGCCTTGTGCACGTGCCAGTTGTTGCGGCAGCCCGGCTCGAAGGTCACATTTACCACGGGGACTCCGTCCGTTACCACGGGAGCCGTGTAACTTTGACCGATGAAATACTTGGCATAGGCATCGTTGGGTTTCCCCACGGGGAAAATGATGGTTTGCGCGTACGCTTCGAGTGAACCTGCCGCCACGCTGTCGGCATTACCGTCGGTCCAAACTTCTTTTGCCATACGGAAAGCCGCCCACGCTTTCGGCCAGCCCGCGTAGAATGCGGCATGGGTGAGTATTTCGGCTATCTCGGTTCGGGTCACTCCGTTCTTCTTCGCCGATTCGAGATGGTATTTGAACGAGGAATCGGTCAGTCCCTGCGACATCAGGGCCACTACGGTTACGATGGAACGATCGCGGAGCGAAAGCAGATCGTTCCGGCTCCACACTTCCCCGAAAAGAATATCATCGTTCAAACGTGCAAATTCGGGGGCAAATTCTCCGAGCGCATCGCGTCCGGCAGTCTGTTGAATTTTTACTTGTGATTTTGCCATGATCGGAAAAATTAAAGTCAATAATAAAGCTAATGATGCTACTTTTGTTTTCATACGATATGATTTTTAGTTCGACATTTCCAAGACAACCGACATGTCTTTCCTGTTTCCGATACAAAAGTACAGGCATTATTCCACAACAGCTTTGCTGTAAGGCTCAAACTGTTTTGTTCTGAAGTTCATCTTACCAGGAAGGAGCGACACCATAAGCCTCCTTGTATATCTTGGAGAAATGCGACAGGTTCTTGAAACCCACATCGAAGCAAGCTTCCGTCACTTTCTTTTTACCTGATTTTATCAGGCCGTGTGCGGCCTCCAAACGGCGTTTGACAATCCACTTTTGCGGTGTCAGATTACTGACTTTGGCAAAGTCCCGCTTGAAGGTAGCCAGGCTGCGTCCCGTGTAACTTGCGATTTCCTCCAAAGAGAGATCACACATATAGTTCTCGTTCAGATAGTCGAGAATGTCGATTTTCCACGGCTCCACGAAGTCGAACAGCGAAGCATAAAGATTCCGGTCAGTATTAAGCAGTACATATATCCCTTCTACCATTTTCAGCTTCAGTACGTCTTCGGACGGTTTTTCGCCTGCCTCGAAATAGGGAATGACGGATTCGAACAGCGAACGGATATCAAGCCTGTTACTGGGCAACACACGCAGGCTTACCTTCTCACGTTCGGAGTCGTTCGGAATCTGTTGCCGGTTAAGCGTCTGGTAAAATTCTCTTAGAAACGGTCTTGAGAACTTCAGTACGACAGAACGGTAAGGCTTTCCGTCTTCTACCTTTTTCTGCAACCACATCCGGTTATCGCGCCGCATGAAAGCACAATCCCCCGGATGCAACACGGTTTTCTTACCACGCTCTTCTATCTCCAATTCACCGGAGCACAGATAAATAAGCGTATGCTCCCTGTTTTCATGGGCGCATCCCCGGTCATCGGTGAAATAACTCGCTATAAGCACGTTCGAGCAATCGAATACATCTAATCGTTCCATATTGTCAGTCTTTAATTTTCACAAATATAACGCATTCCAACCATAAAGTCTTTGTTGTAAGGCTCAAATTTGCAAAACGGATAAAATATTTTTGTACGCTTGACATTGTATGACAGCGGTTACCTTACTGTTTACAATACATTAAGGTTTCAACGGGCCGTAAAAATAAGATACCGTGGCACCGCCGTCGATCAGAAAGTCCGCTCCCGTGATAAATGCCCCTCTGTCGCTCATTAGTAGTTCGGCAACATTGGCAACCTCGTCCGCGGTTCCGGGGCATCCTGCCGGGCATTTGGCGAACATGTTTTTGTAAAAATCACCTCGCGGCCCGTTGAATTCGTCGATAGCCAAGGGAGTTACGATGATACCCGGTGAAATGGAGTTGATTCTTGCCCCGCGCTCACCCCATTTCACAGCTTCGGCCATTACACGTTTCACGTTACAACGCTTGGCCATCTGGTAAGCATGTAACGTATCCTCGATACTATCCGGTTGCAGCATGTCGAGCGAGAGTAATTCTTCGGTAGGAGTCGTGGCCAGTAGCATATCCTCCTCGATGGTCAGCGCGGGCATCCGATGTCCCGACTGGCTGGAAATCGTCACCCCGACACCGTCCTCTTTAATAACCTTCCCCACTTCTTCGAGCAAGACAGCCGTTCCGTACAGATCGACTTTCAGAATCGTTTCGATGGAAGCCTGACTCGGTGATACGCCCGCCGCATTGACGAGCACTGAAATTTCACCATGTTCCCGTGCAACCGCAATCAAGTTCAAAATGGACTCCCTTGAAGAGAGATTCATTTCGACGGGTACTGCATCAAATCCCGCCTCATTCAATATACGGCAAACAGCCTCGGCACTCTCCGGGTTCAGGTCTCCGACAATGATCTTTTTCCCATATCCCATACGGCGGGCTATCGCCATTCCTATCTGACCGGCACCGGTCAATATCATTACCTCTTTCTTCATATTACTCATTTTTATCTGTTTACTCATTTTTATTTACCAAACAGTTTAAGGGCGTTGTCATGCAGGATTTTTTCCGCAAAAGGTGTGAGCTCGGCATCATCGGTTATCCACGTTCGCAATTGTTTCAAATTTCCTGTCAGAACTGTTGCCGGCTGGTATGGATAATCCGAGCCATAAAGCAACCGGTCGGGGGTGGTTATGGTCAGCAGAGCCTTAACAACTTCAGGTGTTGCACCTCCTGCAAGGTCATAATAGAACGCCTTCAGATTGGCATCCCAGTCAATCGGTTCCATAAGCCCTTTCGCCGCCATGACCGGATATACCGCCTTCATGCGCGGAAGGGCCAGCGGCAGAAATGAACCGCAATGCGGTACGACGAACTTCAGATTCGGATACCGGGCCGGAACATTCCGGGCAATCAGATTGACGACGGTACGGGTCGTCTCGGCCGGATATTCGTAAACGGCCAGCGGTGCCGTCGCGATGATTCCGTCGTTTACGGGCGAAGGTTTGTGCGGATGCAGCATCACGACGGCATGGCGCTCGTTCAGTACTTGCATCAACGTATCGAGTGCCGCATCGCCTACATACTGTCCCCGGCTGTTGGTAGCCAGCTTGATGCCGTCCGCGCCGAGCGTGTCGAGTGCATAGACCGCTTCCTTGATAGCCGCGTCCACATCGGGCAGGGGCAATGAAGCACAGAAGAGGAATTTGCCGGGATAATCCGCTTTCAGCCGGGCGCACGCCTCGTTGTATTGCCTGACCGCACGGCGGCTCTCTTCCGCATCGCCGAACCACGGTTGGGGAGCAGGCATCGAAAGGACGGATGTTTCGATACTCGCCTCTTCCATGAATTTCAGATGAGAAGCCACATCCCAATCCGGAAGCGGGAAAGTTTCTTCCAAAGCTGCCCCGTGCCTGTCCAACAGTTCCTTGAACGCGGGAAGTATATTATAACAATGCACGTCTATCGCCTGTTGCCCCATAGCGGCATGTACGGACAGCATACTCAATAAACCGATCAAATAACACTTCATACCCATTCCTCCTTTCTTAAACCATCGGCATTTCCCACGAACCTCTCGTATCGACACCGGTACTTTCGGCAGCTTCTTCCAATGCCTTCATTTCGTCGGCAGTCAAGAAAACTTTTGTCGCTTGCAAGGCATCCTGCACTTGCGAGGGTTTCGTCACGCCGATAATCGGTGTCGTGCCTTTCGCTATCGCCCACGCCAGAGCGACTTGTGCCGGTGTGATACCATATTTATTGCCGACTGTGCGCATCACGGCAACAAGTTTCTCAATTTGCGGCAACAACGGATTGTAAGTTTCCCCACGCTGGCTACCGGCGGGTAACGGCTGCGCGGTATCGTATTTCCCGCTCAACGCTCCTTGCTCCAATACCATGTAAGCCCAGAAGTCGATACCGTTCTCCTTGCAATAGTCCAGAATACCGGCTTTCTCCGAAGAACGATACAGCAGGCTGTAATGGTTCTGTACAGCAAAGATATGTACCCCTTCTTTCGAGAGAATCTCCTCCGCACGCTTGATTTGCGCAAGGTTGTGATTAGATACACCAATCCGTTTTACCTTGCCGCTTTTTACCAACGGGATAAGATAAGGCGTCCATTTCTCCACGTCGGCCGGATTGTGTATCCAGTAAATGTCGATGTAATCGGTGGCGAAACGATCGAGGCTTCCTGCCAGCATATCCGCTACCGGGTTCTCCGAATCGCCAGCAATCTGCGGTGTGAACTTGGTCGAGATAAACACATCCTCCCGCTTGCAGTTCTTCGTAAATGTCGAAAGCACCGTTTCCGAAGCTCCCATGCCATATACCACGGCGGAATCCCACAAGTTCAGCCCGTTGGCCATCGCCTCGTCGAATACGGGTTTCAGTTCTTCCACTCCGAGATTGTTCCCGAATACCTGGTCGCCTCCGGCGAATCCCGTACCCCACGACCATGTTCCTAATGCTATTGATGGTAATTTTTCCATATCCAATTTCTTTTTTCGTTATTCAATTTCTAATTCACATTGCAAAATTACACGGTTCAAAATGATCCGTTTGTAGACGATTTACGGATATTTATACCCAAATACTCGATTCCAATCTTTTAACTGTATTCCAATACACGCGCCATCCTTTCCAGTCCGTCGGCAAGCAACGCACGGGGGCAGGCGATATTCAGGCGAATGAACCCTTCGCCGCCGGGGCCGTACATCGTGCCGGAATTGACCATCAGTTTCTGCTGCTCTTGCAGGCGCAGGGTCGTGGCGTCCGAACCGATACCGAGTGCCCGGCAGTCTATCCAGACCAAATAAGTTCCTTCGAGCGGCAATACGGGATATTGCAGCAGCCTTTCGGCGAAAAAATGGCATAGATATTCATAATTCCCTCGCAGGTATTTTCGCAAAGCATCGAGCCACTCGCCACCCTCGTTGTAAGCGGCTATCGTAGCGATCACGCCGAACGGGTTGACGTCGCACACCTCATTGATATTGATGGCACGGTCGATACGACGACGTACATCATCATCGGCCGCAATGATGTTGGCGATTTGCAGTCCGGCAAGGTTGAACGCCTTGCTCGGTGAAACGCAAGTGATGGAGTTTTGCTGGAAGCGTTCGGAGAGGGAGGCAAAAGGCGTATAGTCGTGTCCCTCGTAGGTCAGTTCGCAATGAATTTCATCTGCCACAACAAACACTCCGTTGCACAAACAGATGTCGCCGATATGCCGCAGTTCTTCCGGTGTCCAGACCCGCCCGACCGGATTGTGAGGATTACATAGTAACAGGATTTTCGCCTTCGGATCAGCCGCTTTCGCTGCGAGGTCGTCGAAGTCTATCATATAGCGACCGTCCCGATAAATTAGATTATTGGCCGATAGCTCGCATCCGTCGTTGCGAATCGACGAATAGAAGCAGTTGTATGCCGGAGTTTGGACAATTACTTTATCGCCCGGTGCGGTCAGGGCTTTGATAATGGCCGACAGAGCCGGTACGACACCGCTTGTATAGATAATCCACCGGGGATCTATCTGCCAGCGATGACGGCTCTCGAACCACTGGACGACCGCATCGTAATAGGTTTCGGGTACTTTGGTATAACCGAAAATACCGTGTGCAACCCGCCTTTGTAAGGCTTCTACAATGGCGGGTGCCGTACGGAAATCCATATCCGCTACCCACATAGGTAGCACATTTTTCTCTTTG
>OHNN01000877.1_pt1 | contig 16877 bp, 17 predicted proteins | sample 1569541 | NCBI WGS metagenome assembly OHNN01 (sample SAMEA3879563, study PRJEB24766) | human gut metagenome | biome: human-associated habitat; feature: feces | place: USA | collected 1985/1987 | reverse complement strand
CTGCTTTAACGGCAGGGTATTTTGACAAATACGCACGCAGCGTATATAATATTCATGAGATAGCCTGACGGGTAGCAGCGTCGGCTCGTCTCCCTGTATTTTCAGTACTTGAAGAAACGGCCGCACGTTACCTTACGTCAGGCCGTTTTTTATTTCAGCGTTTTATAAACAATGAAATGATGAAAACTATGAGCGAAGCAAAGGCAATCATTAAAGAAAGCGCTTCAAAAACTGTCATAGCAATCACCTCCGCTCTTTGCAGAGTGGAGCGGCCGACTCCGTCAGGCAATCTCATAGGCAAAATTATAACACAAAAACATATTTAATAAAAGCAAACAGCCGGTGAATTTTCACTGGCTGAAATTTTTTGCTGGGGTTTATGTTTGGGGCTGATAGTTTTATTATAAACATATACCATCGTTTTATCGGGAGCTATGTAAAAATAATGGAAGCAATTGATAAAAAGTTGAGTCCAATTAAAACTTAATTAAGTGCAATAAATAATAAATATTGATTAAAACTCAAAAGAATGATATAATTAAAACAGGCAGTAACAGATATTTTGTTTGTAAAGAAGGGGGCGGAAATTATGCTGTTTACTTTTGAGGACGCTTTACAGATTCACCATGCCAAATGTGAGAAGATTGAGGTTTATAAACTGGCAAACCCGGCGGAAGCGTGGGCCGGTTTTGGCGTAACGGCTATTTGCCCTACTGATGATTTTTACAGTGACGATGAGCTGGTGGCTTTCGATTCTTTTGACCGCACGGCTTACGAAGAAAAAATCAGCAAAGGCCCTTCCGCCTTGCCGGACAAGGCTTTTCCGGTGCTTGTAATTGTAAGGGCAGAACGTGAAGGTTAAGTTAATATGGCATAATAAAAACTCCGCGGCTTTTGGCTGCGGAGTTTTGCTGTTGCGGTTAAATTTATTCTGCTTTGGCGGCGTGGCCGTTTAAAAAGTAATCTACTATTATCGAGGTCAGCTCCGTGTTATCCATAGTGCTGTTTATTACGTGGAACACGCCGTTGGCAATGCCTGCAAACAGGTGGTAGGCGCCAAAAATTGCTTCGGATGTTAATTTGCGCGTCGGGTCGGGCACGGTAAATATCTGCTGCGAAGGGGTATATTTTAAATAGCCGCTTTCCTGCCCGTCCTGTAAAATTGCTGCCAGTACGTAAACTTCCTCCCACAAAATTTTGTAGTAGCGTAAAAGGCGTTCTTCCTCCGGCCTGGGCAGCGGGTCGCCGTAAAGGGAGGTTAATATCCAGTTGCCGTTTTTGTCAAAATCGGGGTGAATGCCCTGGTGCGCTGCGTTGAGTTCGTACCATACAATCAGCCACAGGCCTTTATTGGTGCGCAGAAATTTTAACATGCAGTTAAGGTAGGCCTGCAGCTTGCCGCGGATATCGGGCTGCTGTGCCGTTAAGGAATGCAGCTCATCCATTAAATGGCTGTGCTTTTCTTCTATCAGCGTGTAAAATAGGTTATCTTTATTGCCGAAGTATTTATAAAGCGTGCCTTTGCCGGTATCGGCCAGGGCAATTATTTCATCAAGCGTGGCTTTGGTGTAGCCGCGGCGCGAAAAAACATCTTCCGCGGCAATGAGGATACGTTCTTTTTTTGGCAGTGAAGCATCTATGGCAGTCATGGCGGCCTCCGTAAAACAATTTCATCATTAAAATATATTTATAAATTTATACCATTATATCATTTTTGGGCATTATGTGCAATTTGCACGGTTTATCCAAATATTTTGCGGGTATCATCCAAAAAATAAATTTGACTAATGAACTGTATCAATTATAATTATTATAGAGGTAGTATGTGCTTATTTGAGCATGAGAAATATTTTTAAAGAGGCAGGTTAAAGGAGGTTTAATAATGAGCTTAAAAATTTATACCGAGCGCTGCAAAGGCTGCGGCATTTGCGCTGCGTTCTGCCCCAAAAAGGTTCTGGCGGTAAGCGAACTTGAAAAGATTGAAGCTGTTGCGCCCGAAAACTGCATTCAGTGCGGCCAGTGCGAACTGCGCTGCCCGGATTTTGCCATTTTTGTACATAAAGAAGGAGATGAGAAGTAATGTCCAAGGTTTTATTATTGCAAGGCAACCAGGCTGTTGTTGAAGGCGCAATTGCAGCCGGTGTAAAATTCTTTGCGGGTTACCCCATTACTCCTTCCACGGAAGTGGCGGAATCCCTGGCTGAAAAGCTGCCGAAAAACGGCGGTAAATTTATTCAGAAATTGCTTCTATGGGCGCTGTTATCGGTGCGTCCTTAACCGGCAAAAAGGTTATGACGGCTACCAGCGGCCCGGGCTTTTCGTTAAAGCAGGAGCTTATTGGTTATGCCTGCGCTGCGGAAATTCCTCTGGTAATTGTTAACGTACAGCGTGTGGGCCCGTCTACCGGCCAGCCTACCAGCCCTTCCCAGGGCGATGTTATGCAGGCGCGCTGGGGCACCCACGGCGACCACTGGCTGATTGCCCTCACTCCTGCAAGCGTTCCCGAATGCTTTGAACTTACTCTGCGCGCTTATGCGCTGAGCGAAAAATACCGTGTGACGGTAATTCTTTTGATGGATGAAGTTATCGGCCATATGCGCGAAAAAATTGAACTGCCTGATGATTACAGCGATTTTCCGCAGGCAGAACGCAAACAGCCGGATTGCGCACCGGAGGACTTTAAGGCTTATGCCACGGACGAAAGCCTTGTTCCGGCAATGCCTGCTTTCGGCAGCGGCTACCGCTGGCATGTAACCGGTCTTGTTCATGACGAAACCGGTTTCCCGAAAGGCACCCCGGCAGCTACTCTTGCTGCTGCCAACCGTCAGCGCGCTAAACTTGAAAACAACCTTGACGATATCGTACAAGTTGAAAACTACCGTATGGAAGATGCCGATTTTGCCGTTGTAGCCTTTGGCGGCGCAGCCCGTACCGCTTACGAAACGGTTGACATGGCCCGTGCGGAAGGCCTTAAGGTTGGCCTTGTGCGCCCGGTTACCATTTGGCCGTTTGCCGAAGCGCAGATGAAGGAACTGGCCGGCAGGGTAAAAGGCATTTTGGTGCATGAGCTGAACTGCGGCCAGTATGTTCACGAAGTTGAACGTGCCGTTAACGGCAAAGTGCCTGTAAGCCTGTACGCAAAATATGATAACGAACCTGCAACTCCGGCCCAGCTTTTGGAAGAAGTTAAAAAAGCTATGGCGGCCCTGTAAGGAAAGGAGACTATATTTATGAATATGGAAGAAATGATCAATAAATATTTCCGTCCGGGCCGTTTGCCGCATATCTGGTGCCCCGGCTGCGGCAATGGCGTTGTTACCGGCAGCGTTGTTAAAGCTATTGCCAAACTCGATCTTTCCAAAGACGATGTGGCTGTAATTTCCGGTATCGGCTGCTCCAGCCGTGCTTCCGGCTATCTTGATTTTAATACCGTTCATTCCGCTCACGGCCGTGCTATTCCGGTTGCAACCGGCGTTAAACTGGCAGAGCCGAAACTGAATGTTATTGTTCTTACCGGTGACGGCGACGCTACCGCTATCGGCGGCAACCACTTCATTCATGCGTGCCGCCGCAATATCGACCTTACCGTTGTTGTTTACAACAACAGCATTTACGGCATGACCGGCGGCCAGTATTCGCCGATGACTCCGTATCACAGCAAGGCAACCACCGCGCCTTACGGCATGATTGAACCTGATTTTAACCTTGCCGAGCTTGCCAAAGCAGCAGGCGCAACCTTTGTTGCACGCTGCACAACCTTCCATGCGCAGATGCTGAGCGACCTTATCGTTAAAGGCATTCAGCACAAAGGCTTCAGCCTTATTGAAGCAGTATCTGCCTGCCCGATTTCCTTCGGACGCCAGAACAAAATGGGCGGCCCTGCCGAAATGATGATGTGGCAGCGCGACCATGCCGTTCCGGTTGCAGCCTGGGATAAACTGCCGGAAGAAAAACGCGAGGGCAAATTCCCGATTGGCGTTTTGTATCAGGTAGAAGGCAGAAAAGAATACACTGAAGCCTATGATGAACTTATTGCCATGGCGCAGGGAGGTAAATAATATGAAACATGAATTACGTTTATCCGGCACCGGCGGCCAGGGCCTTATCCTTGCCGGCATTATCTTAGCCGAAGCAGCACTTTTGGACGGCAAGCTTGCTATCCAGTCGCAGTCCTACGGCCCGGAAGCACGCGGCGGCTCATCTAAATCGGAAGTTATTATTTCCGAGGACGCCATTCACTTCCCGAAGGTTACCAAACCCGATTTGCTGCTTGCCATGAGCCAGGAAGCTGCCAATAAATATTCTCATGACCTTACCAAAGACAGCGTAATGATTACCGACAGTCTGTTTGTAAGCGAAGTGCCCGATTTTGGCGGCAAAGTTTACGAACTGCCGATTACCCACAGCGCACGCGAGGGGCTTGGCAAAATTTTGTTTGCCAATATTGTTGCCCTTGGCGCACTGGTTAAATTAACCGGCGTTGTAAGCGCAGAAAGCCTTGAAAAAGCAGTTTTGAACCGCGTACCGAAAGGCACCGAGGACAAAAACCGCAAGGCTCTGCAAATTGGCATGGATTTAATTAAATAATTAAGTTAGAGCGAAAATAAAACCCGTCCATTTTTATGGACGGGTTTTGTGCATTGTTAAGCTGCGTTATGCAAGTTTGTTTTGCCCACAGATAAGTTTTACAACATCCTGCGGCGCAGTGCAGATAAAATCGGCGCCTGCTTCTTCAAGTTCGCCGGGAGCGGCATAGCCGTAACGCACGCCAAGGGTTTTAAGGCCGCATTTTTTAGCGCCGGTAATATCCTGGCTGCGGTCGCCTATCATCAGCGCCTGCGCTTTGGCAGCGCCTGCCAGCCCAAAGTTTTTCAGGGCATCGGCAATAACATCGGCTTTGGTGGGCAGCGAACCGTTAAAATCCGGCCCGGTAATGTAATCAAAATACTGCGTCAGGTTAAAATAATCCGTTACGCGGCGGGCAAATTCCACGGGCTTGCTGGTAGCAACGGCAAGCGTAAAGCCCTGCTCCTTCAGCGCAGCAAGCATTTCCGGCACGCCGGGGTAAACCTTGTTTTCGTAAATGCCTATGTCTTTAAAGCGCTCGCGGTATTTGGCGGTGCATAAACGGGCTTCTTCTTCCGTCATGCCGTAAAATTTCATAAAACTTTCAATTAAGGGCGGGCCAATAAAGGGGCGCAGGGTGTTTAAATCCGGCACCTTAATGCCGCGCGATTCAAGTGCGTACTGCACGCATTTGGTTATGCCTTCGGCAGAATCGGTGAGAGTACCGTCCAAATCGAAGAAAATATATTTAAACATGAAATTACTCCTTTGCTATTTTTACAAGAGTAATTATAATATAAGCATAGATTGTTTTACAAGTGAGGGGTTTAAAATGACAGAAAAATTATTTGAAAACGACGCTTATTTATGGGAATGTGAGGCTGTGGTTACCGCCTGCGAACCCTGCAAAAACGGTTTTGCCGTTGAGCTTGACAAAACGGTGTTCTTCCCGGAAGGGGGCGGGCAACTCAGCGACCGCGGCAAGCTGGGCGAGGCTGCCGTTACGCACGTGGCGGAAGAAGGCGGGCGTATTCTGCACTTTTGCGATAAGCCGCTTGCCGTTGGCAGCACCGTTAAAGCCGTGGTTGACGGCGTGGTGCGCCTTGACCATATGCAGCAGCACTGCGGCGAACATATTTTGTCTTACGCGGCGTGGAAGCTGTTTGGCGCAAACAATATTGGCTTTCATATGAGCGAAGGGCTGGTAACGATTGACCTCGACAAGGAACTGACGCCGGATGAGCTGGCGCAGACGGAGGATTTTGCCAACCGTGAAATCTGGCTGGATAAGCCCATCAGCGTAAGCTATGTGCCGCACACCGCTTTAGATAACTACACCATGCGCAAAAAGAACACCAGGCTGACGGGTACGCTGCGTTTGGTGAGCGTGGAAGGCGGCGATATCTGCACCTGCTGCGGCACGCACCCAAACAGAACGGGCGCGGTGGGCAGCATACGCATTATAAGCGCGGAAAAACATAAACAGGGGCAGCGCATAAGCTTTTTGTGCGGGCGCTGGGCACTGGAGGATGCACGCCGCAAAAATGCCGCGCTGCGCAAAACAGGGCAGATGCTTTCGGTTAAAACGGAGCAGGTTCCTGACGCGGTGCAGCGTTTAAAAGGCGAAATTGCCGACCTGAACGCACGCCTTAAAGAAAAAACAATGGCGCTTTATGACGCGCAGCTGCCGCAGTTTTTAAGCACGGCACGCGTATTGCCGGACGGCAGCCGTTTTGTTGTGGTAACGCCTGAAGATACCGGCGCGGCGGAAGCCAAACTGCTGCTGCAAAAGGTAACTGCCATGGAAAACCTGCTGGTAGGAATAGTTTACGAGGCAGGCGGCAGGGTAAACTACATGTTCGGCCATTCGGAGGGCGTTAATGCCGACTGCCGCGAATACTGCAAAAAAGCAAACGAAATTTTTAACGGACGCGGCGGCGGCAAGCCCGATTTTGCGCAGGGCAGCGGCAGCAGCACGGAGGACTGGCAGCAAAAAGCACATACTTTATTGATGTGAAAATAAAATAAAGCAATTAACGGGGCATAATGAAAAGTTATGCTCCGTTTTGGTTTATATAAATTACATCATCTTGTATTTGCAGAAGAAAAACAAAGAAAAAATACATTGCAATGTAGATAAAATATTGAAAGTGATGATAATATGCATTATAATGTATATTGTAAAGGCGGTGATATAATGCCAAAATATATAGAGCGCAATGAATATTTAAATAAGCTTATATCATTTAAAGATACTGATGTAATAAAAATTATTACCGGTATCAGGCGCTGCGGTAAATCTACTTTAATGGAAATTTTTCAGCAGTATCTTTTAAAAAACGGTATTAGTGAAAAGCAGATTATAAAAATAAATTTTGAAGATTTTACATATAGAAAATTACTGGAGCCGGAGCTGCTTCATGAGTATATTATTCAAAATATTAAGCCTGATATAATGAATTATATTTTTTTGGACGAAATACAACAGGTGAAGGATTTTCCGGCAGTTTTAAATAGCCTCAATTTACGCTCTGATATTGATTTGTATGTTACTGGTTCAAATGCCTATATGCTTTCAAGTGAACTGGCAACAATGATTTCCGGGCGTTATGTTGAAATCCGAATGCTGCCGCTCTCCTTTAAGGAATTTGTGTCGGTGCAGCAGGATAAGAATAATCTGCCTGTTTTGTACCGCCGTTATATTGAATATGGTTCTTTCCCCGGAGTGCTTGTTTTTGACCGAAAACAGATTAACGATTATCTTGAAGGAATTTATAATACAGTAGTAATTAAAGATATAATGGTAAGAAAAAATATTTCGGACCCATTAATGTTGGAGAGTGTAGTTCGTTTTGTATTTGATAATATTGGCAATGAACTATCATCAAAAAAAATTGCCGATACTATGACAAGCGAAGGACGGAAAATTGACGTAAGAACAGTTGAAAAATATTTAAGTGCTCTTACAGAAGCTTTTATTGTATATAAAGCGGGACGTTACAATATTAAAGGACGTCAGCATTTGCGTAATAACGAAAAATATTATGCTGTTGATATGGCGCTGAGAACGATGCTCCTCGGAGAGCGTTCTTTTGACGCAGGTCATATTTTGGAAAATATTGTTTATTTAGAACTTTTGCGGCGTGGTTATACAGTTTTTGTTGGCAAAATAGATATGCTGGAAGTTGACTTTGTGGCAGTAAAAAGTTCGGAAATAATTTATTATCAGGTGGCTGCAACTGTACGTGATGATAATACTTTAAAACGTGAACTGGCTTCTCTGATGAAAATTAATGACCATTATCCTAAGTTTATATTGACACTTGATGAAGATCCTGATGCTGATTACAATGGCATACGCAGGATTAATGTATTGGACTGGCTTTTGGCCTAACACATACTGAAAATTAAAAAGCGGAGTATAATTTTATAATTATGCTCCGCTTAATTTTTTAATATTTAGGGTTCAAGATTAGTAAGACTCGGGCTTATTTCATATTCAAGTTCGGTTACGCTCTTTATATAATCTAAATCAATTTCAGGAGCGATTTTTTCAAGAATTACTTTTCCGTTTTTAAAACGGAATTGTCCAAGTTCCGTTACAACTACATCAACTTCTCCTTTGCCTGTAATTGGCAAAGTACATTTCTTTATTAATTTGGAACCTTTTTTGCTGGTGTGAGTCATGGCTATTATTACCTGTTTTGCACCGGCAACTAAATCCATTGCTCCTCCAACACCAAACATTTTGCCATTAGGTATAATCCAGTTAGCAACATTACCGTCTTGGTCAACTTCAAAGGCTCCTAGTACAGTGGCGTCAATGTGACCGCCGCGAATCATAGCAAATGAAGTAGTACTGTCAAAAAATGAGCAGCCGGGAGTTAATTTTACTGGCTGTCTGCCGGCGTTTATAAGCTGAGGATCAATTTCATCACCATTAGCAATCGGGCCAACTCCCAACATACCGTTTTCGGCTTGCAAAAATACTTTGTCATTAGTAACATAATTAGAAACTTGTGTCGGAATGCCTACACCGAGATTAATAATGGTAATTTTATCGGTTTCATTAAAAATTGCTGCAATGTTTTTAGCAATACGAGCATTAATTTCATCTTTTGTTAAGTTCAGCATTATTTTCCACCTCCCAGAACAACTGCATTAACGAACAGATGCGGAGTAACAATGTTTTCCGGGTCTAATTCTCCCGGTTCAACAATTTTATCTACCTGAGCGATGGTATATTTTGCAGCCATAGCCATAGCCGGATTAAAATTGCGGGCAGAACGATAGTAAATGAGATTGCCTAAAGTATCAGCTGCAGCGGCTTTAATCAGTGCAACGTCTGCATAAATAGCATGTTCCAAAACATACTCACGTTCGATGCCATCTACCGTAAATTTATGGATTTCTTTACCTTCTCCAAGTTCCGTTCCCGCTGAAACGAGAGTATAATAGGCCGGAATGCCACAGCCTGCAGCACGTATGGATTCAGCAAAAGTACCCTGAGGAACAAGAGTTGCTTCAATACGTCCTGAATTTTTAGCTTCGGCAACATCGTAGTTCCAGTTGTAAAAAGTTCCGATAAGTGCTTTAATGCAGTTCTCAGTGAGCAGGCGCCCTAAACCGATGTTGGGCGAGCCCAGGTCATTGCTGATGATTGTAAGGTTTTTTCTGTGAGCTGCAACCAGAGCATCTATAAGATCGTCAGGGCAACCCCTTAGGCCAAAACCACCAACCATGATACGGTCGCCGTCTTTAATATGGGAGATTGCTTCTTGGATAGTAGTTACTTTATTGACAGCCATTTTTATCCCTTCCTTTCATTAAACTTCTACTGCTGCAGCCATACCAAGTCCACCTGCAACACAGATTGCTGCGATGCCGCGTTTGCTGCCGCGTTTAACCATTTCGTGTACTAAAGTAACTATAATGCGTGTACCGGAACATCCTAAAGGATGACCAAGAGCTATTGCCCCACCGTTAACATTTAAACGATTAAGCGGAAGATTAAGCTCTTTTGCGCATGCTACTGCCTGCGCTGCGAATGCTTCGTTAATTTCAAACAGGTCCACGTTTTCTATTTCCCAATTAACCTTTTTAAGAAGTTTATTTATTGCCGGTACAGGGCCAATCCCCATATATTTTGGGTCAACTCCTACGGCTGTGCAGGCTTTGATTACAGCCATAGGCTTAATGCCGATTTCAGCTGCTTTTTCTTTAGAAGCAAGAACAACTGCCGCTGCGCCATCATTACGGCCGGATGCATTTCCGGCTGTTACGGTGCCGTCTTTAAAAATGGTGCGAAGTTTTGCCAGTTTTTCTGCATTAGTCGTACGTTTTGGGTATTCATCGGTATCGAATATTATTGGTTCACCTTTTTTTTGCGGTATTATAACAGGGATAATTTCATCTTTAAAACGTCCGCTGTCGATGGCTGCAATAGCATTTTGCTGGCTGGTAAGTGCGAAATTATCTTGATCTTGCCGTGATACATCGTATTTAACAGCAACATTATCGGCGGTTTGAATCATATTGAATGTACCGTAAATATCACTCGGCTGAGAGCGTGGCTGGCTTTCAACATTGGGGTCAAGTAAAAGAGCATTACCTGTACCTACACCATAACGTGCGCCCCGGATATAAAGGAGCAGTACTCATACTCTCAACTCCGCCTGCCAATACGACATCAGCATCACCACAGCATATTGCTTGCATTCCGTTCCAGATAGCCTGAAGCCCTGAAGCGCATTGACGGTGAACTGTATAAGCCGGAATTTCTTCGGGAATTTTTGCCATTAATGATGATAGACGGGCTATATTGGGCGCATCGGTAGATTGTTTGGTTTGACCGGCTATTACTTCATCTATGTCGGAGGCTTTAATGCCGGCTTTTTCAATAGCTCCGGAAAAAACAATTTCCAGAAGCTTTTCCGGTTGTATGTTTTTTAATGTGCCGCCAATATTGCCTATAGGTGTTCTGACTGCTGAAAGAATTGCTATATCCTGCATAATGTTAACCTCCAATCAATTTAGAAACTTCAATATCAAACAAATATGACTACAATAAAAGCAGCGTTGCTGAAATTACGATACCGGACCATACAAGTACGAAGAAGCAGTAACCCATAATATCGTTTACATCAAGGCCTGCAATAGCAAGAAGCGGTAGAGCCCAGAATGGCTGCAACTGGCTTGTCCAGGAATCACCCCAGCCCATACCAATCATAACGGCCGCCGGGTCTGCTGCAAGGTTTTTAGCTGCTTCAAGCATAATCGGACCCTGAATTGCCCATAAGCCGCCGCCTGAAGGTACGAACAGGTTAATGAGACCTGCTGCGTAGAATGCGTTGAGAGGCAGAGTTTCAGCAGTGGAAATATTAACAAACCAGTTGGCAAGCTGAGTTGAAAGTCCGGTTTCACTCAACATGTTCATAATTGCCGCATAAAACGGAAACTGCAAAATCATGCCGTCACATGTTCCGCAGGCATCTTTAACGGCTTTTGCATAAGCTCCTGGTGTTTTATATGCGTAAAGGCCTGCAACCAAAAAGATTAAGATCATCATATTGATGCTTAAGTTAAGTGACATTGTACGCATTGTATCCAATACTATGTAAACGAGCAGAATAGTTGCAACAATGAACTGCAAAGACCAGTTTTCTTCCATGCGTTGAGCAAAAGTCATTTCTTTAAGTGGTTTTTTTGCAGCTTTGGCAGCTGCTTCTTTTTCTTTGGCTTCCAGCTCTTTTTTTACAATTTCCGGACTTATTTCAACAACATCTTTTTCGTCTGGCATCATAAATTTAAACATATATGGAATGGTGAAAAGTAAAATAAGAGTCATAGCAATGTTATAAGGATTATACAGTGTATCAGCAAGCGGAATAACGCCAACTAAATCTGCTGCTACATGGTTAGGGTCAGTAGGCCCTAAAAATACGGATGAAGAAGGACCGCGGAGCAGGTTGCCGCTGTATGCAGCTGCAATTAACAGTGCATAATGAATTTTTTTGCCGTAGTTAACAATAGCTACTTCTTTTGCTACAAGAGCACCTGCTACGAGGCCGAAGCCCCAGTGGATATAGGTGCTTACTGCTGCTATAAATGCCGTAAAGATAATTGCTTGAGTAGCATTTTTAGGCAGACGTGCCAGATATTTTAAGAACCTTACAACTATAGGCGCTTTAGCGAGAGCGTAGCCTGTAATTAAAATAAGTACCATTTGCATGGTAAATGCCAAAAGACGGAACATGCCTTTACCTGTAATGGAAAACATTTTTTCAAGTGGTGTATTTGTAAAAATTGCTGCATACAGGAAAACTATTAAGGTGAGAATAAGTGCCAGCCAATAAGAACTGGGGAGATATTCTTTTAAAAAACGTACAACGGCATCAGTAATTTTCCTAAACACGGTTTAAACCCCCTTTTAATATTTTTGCAATTTTTAATTGCAGACAATTCAGATAATTTACGCGCGCTTTGAACTGTATATCTGATGTTACGTTTATTGTACTTATAAAAGAATATTAGCGATATGTAGAAAACTACAAAAAAAGGCAACGTTTTTTTGTAAACACAAATATTTAAAGTCGCGTATATAATATATAATATATTTGTGGGGAGTTATAATTATCTGAAAAGAGGTGATGATTAATGAAGCCTGTTAATATAAGACAGTTACAAAATATTAAATGGTTTAATGAAAGAGCAAAGCTCGTTAACAAGCATGCTGATCTTGATAAATTGGTTCAGCACGTGACAATACTGGAAGCACCTGATTTATGGGAATGGTGTAAGGGTGGAGAATTTGTATTGACAACATGGTATGCATTCAGCCATAATCCTGAGCTGCAAGATAAAAATTTTGAGAAATTAGCACAAAATATATCCGCAATAGGGATTAAAACAAAACGTTTTATTAATAAAATTCCACAAAGCATTATTGATATAGCAGATAAATATGGTGTAGCTGTTTTTGAAATTAAACGAGATGTTTATTTTCGTGAAATGAATACCGTAATTAACAATGAAATTCAAAATTATACAACTAATATGTTAGTTGAGCTGAATGGTATTTTTCAGGAATTTATGAAAAAATCTGTTAATGAAAACCATGCAGCGGCAATATTGGGAGTTTTAGCAAATTATATAAAGAATCCTTTGTTGCTTTTTAATAAACGTTTCGAACTTTTGGCGAGCAGAAATGGCGTAAATCTTAATCATAAAGTGATAGATGAGTATGTAGCACAAATTAAGGGAGGACATTATAGCAGTGATATGTACTATAAAGGGTACGAAACTGATAATATGAGCCTGTTTTTTTGTTATGTTAGAAACACTGTGGTTGGATATCTTGTTATGCTGCCGTTAGCAGGAGATAAAGAAAACAGAACAAACAGTGATGTTTTTCTGGCACATAAAAAAAGTCTGCTGTGCCAGCAGACTGCTGCGTTTTTATCTATTAAACTTTGGGAAAGTTATGATGATGAAACAAAACTTATTTTGAAATTATGGAATGAATTGAAAGTAGGTAATTTAAGCCATCAAAAAATTTTATTAGAAAAAGTTAAAGAGTATGGTTTTGAAAAAAGGGATAAATATAATATTATTTTGTTTTCTAAGTCTATACCTTTGCGTAAACTAAAGATTTATTGTGAACAATATGCAATACAGCATCTGATTTTAGAAGAAGACTATTGGAATGTAGTGATAATTCCAAACAAAGCAATGGATATTTTTAGGAAACATTTGCAAACAGTTTTCAAAAAAGGAAAAATTATTATAACGCCATACTTTGAAAAGCTTTCTGAAATAGTGACACAATATGAATTAGCGCTGCAAACAGCTGTAATAGTAAATGAAAATAATATAAACGGTGTTATTGATGCAGTAGAATGGATTCCGAAACTTTTGTGTCTTAGATATAAAGATTCGCCAGAAGCTGTGTGGATTTTCAAAAATATTCTATTGCCGCTCAGACAATATGATTTAGCATATCATTACGATTTATTAGGGACATTAGATGCTATTTTCAATACGCAAACGCTGGATGAAGCAGCAAAAAAACTTTTTGTGCACATTAATACAATTTATTACAGAATTAAAAAAATTGAAGAAATTACAGGAAAAAATCTTAATGTATATACAGACCGATATCTTTTAATGCAGGCGGCTTTTATGAATACGGTTGATAAACATAAGTAAATAAGAATAAGGGGTGATAATATGCGTAGAGCAGCAGAAGAATCAGCAAAAATACAATTTAAGCGTATTAGACTCCTTATTTTTTTTATTTTATCTATAAGTTATATGTACGCTCCTCTTTCGCGTATGGCACCTGCCATTTTAGGCCCTGAATTAATGAAAAGTTTTGCTATGAATTCAGTTCAGTTTGGATTAATGGGATTGTGTTTTATGTGGCCGTATGCATTGGGGCAGATTCCGGCAGGAGTTTTTGTAGACCGTTTTGGCAGCAGTAAGGCATTGGTTTGTATGTTGCTGTTAACTGCAGCAGGTAACTTTTTATTTGGCGTGGCAGAAAATTATTATGTATTACTTGCTAGCAGAATAATTATAGGTTTTTCTGTTGCCGGATATTTTTTGGTAGGTACTAAAATTATTTCGGCATGGTATAAAAAAGAAGAATTTACCCCTGTATACGGATTGTTTATGGGAATAGGCGCATTAGGCGGAGTTGTTTCTACAATGCCGTTGCAGGTACTTATGACAAATTTTGGATGGCGGACAGTTATGTTTATTTTATCTATTTTTAGTTTGATATTGGCTTTAATGGTATTATTTAAGGTTAGTGACAGACCGCCGGAAAATATTGTGGGTATACAAGATTGTATTAAAAACAAAAACATTTTTTCTGTAAAGCAACAGTTATATGGAGCTGTAAATATACCTTTTATTTTTAACTGTGCTTTTATTTGTATGAGTATTTCTTCAAGCGGCCACAGTTTACAATCATTATGGAACGGCATTTATCTTTCTGATGTTTACGGATATGACCAGAAAACTATTAGTATTATTTTACTTAGTTCTGCTGTAGGCTTGGTAATGGGTGGTACAATGGCCGGTTATTTAATGAAACATTGTAATAAATTAAAAATAGTTCTAATCTGCAACATTATATTTTTATTATCATGGGTTTATATGGCTGCTAATGTTGATGGACTTAATACTGCAGAATTAATTACATTAAATTTTATTTTTGGATTGATGCAAATGTTGATAATTACTGTTTGTTATACGATAGTAAAAGAAATTTCTCCGCCTGCTTTTTTAGCAACATCTATGGGGCTTGTTAATACTTTTATATGGGTATTGGGGGTAGGCTGCTGCCAACAGATATGGGGTATACTTATAAATATTATTTCTAATGGTGTTACACCTTATTACGCAGAATCTTTTGCTGGAGCAATGTGGTTTCAGTTTTGTGTAATAATTTTTGGGTTTGCTAATACTCTTTATATTTGTAAACATAGTTATAATAAATAGCCTGATTTTTTCTTTTTACCTCTTTTTTTCACTATTTTGTCAAAAAAGGTACTTGCATTTTTACAAATAACGGATATAATAATAATTGTAGTTAGCACTCGAAGAAAGAGAGTGCTAACAAGATAAAACGAAATTAATACTAACGTAACTATATTGAAAGGGGAATTACAAATGTTGAAACCATTAGCAGACCACATTGTTGTAGAAATTACTACTAAAGAAGAAAAAACTGCCAGCGGTATTTACCTTCCCGATACTGCTTCCAAAGAACGCCCGCAGACCGGCAAAGTAATTGCTGTCGGCGCAGGCCGCGTGCTTGATAACGGCACCCGCGTTGCTCCGGAAGTTAAAGTTGGCGAAGAAGTTGTTTTTGCAAAATATTCCGGAACCGAATTTAAACTTGACGGCAAAGAATATTTGATTTTGAGCGAACGCGACGTACTTGCCGTACTGTAATTGATAAAGAATTTAAAGGAGTGCATTTTAAATGGCTAAAGAAATAAAATTCAACGAAGAAGCTCGCCGCAGCCTTGAACGCGGCGTTGACGCACTGGCTAATGCCGTAAAAGTAACCCTTGGTCCTAAAGGCCGCAACGTTGTGCTGGAGAAAAAATTCGGCGCACCTACCATTACCAACGACGGTGTAACCATTGCCCGCGATATTGAACTGGAAGACCCGTTTGAAAACATGGGCGCACAGCTTGTTAAAGAAGTTGCAACCAAAACCAACGACGTAGCAGGCGACGGCACCACCACCGCAACCGTTCTGGCACAGGCTATGGTACATGAAGGCCTGCGCAATGTAGCAGCCGGTGCAAACCCGATGATTCTTAAAAAAGGCATTCAGAACGCAGTAAACGTTCTTGTTGACGAACTGAAAGCAATCAGCAAAAAAGTAGAAACCAAAGAAGCAAAAGCTCAGGTAGCTTCCATTTCTGCAGCTGATGAAGAAATCGGCAATCTGATTGCTGACGCTATGGAAAAAGTTGGCGACGACGGCGTTATTACCGTTGAAGAATCCAAAACCATGGAAACCTGCCTTGAAACCGTTGAAGGCATGCAGTTTGACCGCGGCTACATCAGCCCGTACATGGTAACCGATACCGATAAAATGGAAGCAGTTCTCAGCAACCCGCTGGTACTTATTACCGACCGCAAAATCAATGTAATTCAGGACATTATGCCTGTACTTGAAAAAGTTGTACAAGGCGGCCGTGAACTCCTCATCATCGCTGAAGATGTTGAAGGCGAAGCACTGGCAACCCTTGTTGTAAACAAACTGCGCGGCACTTTCAAAGCAGTTGCTGTAAAAGCTCCCGGCTTCGGCGACCGCCGCAAAGCTATGCTGCAGGATATCGCAATCCTCACCGGCGCAACCGTTATCAGTGAGGAAGTTGGCCGCAAACTCGACAGCGCAACCCTGGAAGACCTCGGCAGCGCAGGCCAGGTTCGCGTAACCAAAGAACTTACCACCATTGTTGACGGCGGCGGCAGCAAAGAAGAAATCGCAGCACGCGTTGCACAAATCCGTGCCCAGATTCCGGAAACCACTTCCGAATTCGACAGAGAAAAACTTCAGGAACGCCTTGCCAAACTTGCCGGCGGCGTAGCAGTAATTAAAGTTGGCGCTGCAACCGAAGTTGAACTGAAAGATAAAAAACTGCGCATTGAAGACGCTCTTAACGCAACCCGCGCAGCAGTTGCCGAAGGTATTGTTGCTGGCGGCGGCACCGCACTTCTGCAAGTACAGCCCGCGCTGAACCGCATTAAAGCAACCGGCGACGAAAAAACTGGCGTGGAAATTG
>OHNN01000872.1_pt1 | contig 16929 bp, 11 predicted proteins | sample 1569541 | NCBI WGS metagenome assembly OHNN01 (sample SAMEA3879563, study PRJEB24766) | human gut metagenome | biome: human-associated habitat; feature: feces | place: USA | collected 1985/1987 | reverse complement strand
TGTTGGTACTTCGTATTCAAACGAGATAACGGTATCCGTAATATACGGCGCGTAAATTTCTAAAATGCGTGCGGCGTCCTGGGGGCGGACGAAACGGATTAAATCATTCATTTTTGGTTCCTGTCTTTTAAAATGCGGCGCAGAATGGCAAACATAACTTCGGCAGCGTCATCCTGCATTTTAAAGGAAAGGCTCTGCCCGTCATTCTGGTGCGCTTCTATAATATTGGTAGAAAGGTTTGCTGTTTTTAAATCGTCCAGGCGGATTTGCTTGGCCAGTTTTTTGCTTAAATAAATAATGCGGCTGTTGGTTAAGAACAAATACCCGGTGTCGATAATTACGGCTGTTTCCTCCATAACCTGCGGGTGTTCGATATGCTCGCCCTTAAAGGAAATAGTTTCGTCGATGCGCAGCTTGCGCGTCAGCTGATAGTAGTTGTCCTCTTTGGCAACGGTTTTAACTTCGCACAAAGCGGCCTGCCCTGCTGCGTGGCAAATTTCGCCGTCCTCCAGCGGAAAATCTACCTTAACATTGCCCAAAGGCGCGTTCTCGGCGTTCCACAAATAGCGGTATTTGGTTAAAGCGTTGTCGATATTGGCTTTAAATTCGTAGGGAATATCCAGTTTGGAGCACATATCGCGCAGCTGCTGCTCGTCCTCAGGCGTAAAGCGTTTGGCGTCGGCAATGCGGTCAAACTCGCCGTTAAAGTAATCGTTAAAAACCTGCTTGCGGAAGTCGAAGCCGTCTTCATAGTCATAGCCGAACAGCTCGTTAATGGCGGCAATGGTAAGTTTTTCTTCGCCGGTTACAAGTCCGCGGCAGCGCGAAAAATAGGCGGATTTTTTAGCGCCGTTATCGGCAAGGCGGCACAGGTTTTCGGGAATTTCCAAAATTTCCGCCATATGGGCGCGGTCATTTAAAATGGGGTCGTCCTTGCTCTGCGCGCTTGAAAAAGCGTTGTCGGCAACCTTGCGGTAAATGGCACTGCGCTGGTCCATATTGGTGTCGCTGAATTTGCAGCCCCACTTTTTAAAAATGGCAGCGGCTGCGTCTTTTGTCAGTTCCTGCGCGCTTTTGGCTTCGGTTAAAATATTATTTATTTCTGCAAAGGCGTTCTGCTGGGGCTTGGAGCCAAACAGCCTGCCCATAAAACCCTGTTCTTCCAGTTCCTGCTTTTTAAATCCTTTCACGGTCACACATCCTTATTAATGTAATAAATTAATTATACAATATCCACGGTTATGCCGCAATAAGCGGTTTAAAACGAGGAGTTTACACAAATGTCACAACTAATATTTAGGATATGTTAAAATGTTAATATAGGATATTATCGTGCGGAGATGATATAGATGAATATTTTTGAGGACCGCGGCGGCGGCAAACTGCACTGGAAACTTAATTTGTATGTTTTATGGGTGTGCGTGTTTTTTACCTGTGCAAGCTATACCATGTGCGTGCCGTTTTTGCCGGTATATCTTTTGCAGCATTTGGGCGTAGCCCAGGCTGATGTCAATTCGTGGACGGGCCTTATTTATTCCGTTACCTTTTTTACGGCGGCCATTATGGCGCCTTACTGGGGTGCCCATGCCGACCGTATCGGCCAGCGCCTGATGGCAATACGTGCGGGGTTTGGCCTTGCCGTAACCTATGCCTTGATGGGCATGTGCCAGAGCCCGGAACAGCTTTTTGGCGTGCGCCTTTTGGCAGGCCTTGTAAGCGGCTTTGTGCCGGCGTCGCTGTCGCTGGTTTCTTCAACCCTGCCTGCCGTTAAAATGGGCTGGGGCATGGGGCTTATGCAGACGGCTGTTGCCTCCGGCAGCATCCTCGGGCCGATGCTCGGCGGTTATGTAAGCGCCTGGTTCGGCATGCGTATGTCGTTTTATATCGCGGCGGGAGCGCTGTTTGTTGCAACTATTATGGTTATTGCCTTTGTGCGCGATGTGGAGCACGAAAAGGGCGAAGGCAAAGTTATTCATATCTGGGCGGATTTAAAGGCATCACTGCAAAATAAAGGGCTGCTGTTTGTAATGAGCATGTTCTTTTTGGTGCAGGTATGCGTAATGATTGTGCAGCCGTTGATTACCATGTACGTATCGTACCTGTTGGGCGGCGTTGTTAACGACGATGTTGTTAAAACTGCCGGCATTATCTTCTCGCTGGCGGGCATTGCCGGTATTATCGCCGGGCCGTACTGGGGCAGCCGCGGGCAGAAGCGCGGTTATACCAAAACGCTGTTTATGGTGTTTATCTGCGCGGGCGCAATAAATATGTGCCAGTTCTTCGTGCACAACATTTGGCAGTATGCAGTGGTAACCTTTATTTACGGCCTGTTTCTGGCAGGGGCGGTGCCTAACATTAACGCCCGCCTGGTTGAAGTTACCGACCCTTCAGTGCGCGGCAAGGCGTTTGGGCTTGTAACCAGCGCGCAGCAGTTCGGCGGCGTGGTTGGCCCGCTTTTGGGCGGCTTTTTGGGCGGCTTTTTGCCGACGCGCCTGATACTTGTTTTAACGGGTGTAATTTTGGTATGCGCCGGTGTTTACACTTACTTAACCAAAGTGCGCGGCGTTTCGCAGAAGCCCTGAATGCAGGGTTTGGCAAATTCAAACATACAAACTGTTAAAAACTGAACAGTTTGTGAAAGCTTTAAAATTAAGGGGGCAAAACCCCTGATTTAGCTTGACAAATTTTGTATACAATATACAATAAAGCTGTAAGCAGCATAAAAGGGGGAATTTTACAATGCTTATTAAAAAATTTGAAGGCAATTCGCCGAAAATTGACCCGAAGGCTTTTGTAGCCGAAACCGCAGTAGTTATCGGCAAAGCAGAACTGAAAGAATACAGCAGCGTATGGTATAACGTAACCATCCGCGGCGATGTTAATGAAATTAAAGTTGGCAGATATACCAATGTTCAGGATAACAGCGTGCTGCACGTTTCCGACAGCCATGCCTGCATTCTGGGCGACTATGTAACCGTAGGCCACTGCGCGCTTCTGCACGCCTGCACGGTTGAAGACCATGTGCTTATCGGCATGCACTCCACCGTACTGGACGGTGCTGTTATCGGCAAAGGCTCCATTGTGGCAGCCGGCGCGGTTGTAACCAAAAACACTATCGTTCCGCCGTACTCTTTGGTAGCAGGCGTACCGGCAAAAGTTATAAAAAAACTGCCGGAAAATACCGACGCAACCCACGCACAGGCCGTTAAATACGAAAACCTGTGGACCCGCCGTTACAACGAACTTCCCGATGGCGGCGGCGAAGAATACCATGGCGAAAAAATTGTGTAAGATAATTTAAAACTAAAAGCGCAGTTAAAAGCTGCGCTTTTTTTATGTCCGTTTTTTGTGATATACTATACTTGTACTTGAAAAAGTATTGATAAAATCAAAAAAATTATCAGGAGGCAGGCTATGAATTACGAATTGAAACATTTTAATACAACACTGCTGCGTTTCAGCGCAACGGAAGATTCGGCAACTCCTGAAATTGAAATTTTATGGGTTAATGAAAAAGAACGCTATTTACTGCCGCTTGGTATGGAGATTAGCGGAGCAGGCATTGCCAAATGGTTGAAGCAGCGTACCATACCCAAAAACCGTGCTTATGTAAATAACTTTTTAAGTAAATGCGGACTGCATATTAACCGCCCGATGAATATTATTAAAGTTTCCAAAGGCTTATCGCTTAACGACTGTTATTGGGTTGTGGAAGAAGGCTTTACCGGAACTTTTGAAAAATATAATTTGTATGATAACCGTTTTAGCCAGCTTTTAGCGTTGATTGCTTTTACAGGTTACGGCAGCAGTGTGCGTACTTCGCTGGCATCGTGCCCGGAATTTACTACCAACGGCATGTTGCCTAAATGCTGGCGCAGGGTGGATGGTACTATCCGCTTGTATAAAGGCGGCACCAGTGGTGCAAGCAATACAGGCTGTGAACCATATTCCGAATTTTATGCTGCGCAGGTAGCAAAGGCTTTAGGCGTTGATGTAATCAGCTATAACCTTTCTAAATGGAAAGGTGAACTTTGCTCTGTCTGCGATTTATTTACAAGCAAAGAGTATTCCTATTTACCAGTGGGCAGGGTGGTAATATCAGGCGGCATGGAAGCAGTTGAAGAATATTACCAAAAGCTTGGGGAAGAATATGTTAACGCCCTACACGCCATGTTGGTTTTGGATGCTGTAATTTTTAATACTGACCGCCACTTTGGCAATTTTGGCTTTTTAATTGATAATAAAATTAACAAAATAGCTGCGCCTGCACCGCTTTTTGACCACGGCAACTCGCTTTTTAATTACGCCGGGCATGATGATTTGGAAAGTTTTGCGGCGCTTGAAGCTTACGCCCAAACGCTTATGCCATGTACTTATGATGACTTTACAGGCACTGCTAAAAAAGTGCTGACGCCGGAACTGCGTGAGGGTTTACGCCATTTGCTTGATTTTAAATTTAAAAAGCATCCGCGTTATAACCTGCCCGATAAACGTTTGAAATTATTAGAGCAGTTTGTGCAAAAACAGGCAAGGGTGTTGCTGGATAAGTAAAAATTTGGGGTGTTAATAAATGTTTTATAAAATGATTGATAAAGCAAGAGATAGATGGTTTGATTCTAAAGAATGTACGGTTAGGAATCTTGTCGATTATATAGTGGAAACTGGGCAAATGCGTGATGCACAGATAGAAGCAATTAAAACGTATTTGTTTTTGAAGATAAAATGTCGAAATCAGCCTTTAGACATTTTATTTACTAATGGCGTTTTTAATAATTTAAATTTAGATGAACTTGAAATCTCAAATAATTTAAGAGAATACCTTAAATCGCATCCCTCTGCTGCCGCTTTATATGAATATGCTAGTTTGAAAAACGACAAGGGAGAACAAGTATCAGAGAAAATTGTAAAACAAATCAAAAAAGATCCTGAAAGTATAGTGTATAAAAATTTTTTCTTTGATATGTTTTATCAATCTCAATATACAGAATATCTTTTTAGTTTGCCAATGGGTGCAGGTAAAACTTATCTTATGGCAGCATTTGTGTATCTGGATTTATATTTTGCTAGTATGGAACCTCAAAATCCCGCATTTGCACATAATTTTATTATTTTTGCCCCTTCTGGTTTAAAATCTTCTGTTGTACCGAGTCTCAAAACAATTCAAAAGTTTAATCCGGCGTGGATTATACCGGAACCGGCAGCAACGGAAATCAAAAGAAAACTTATTTTTGAAGTTCTTGACCAGTCTAAAACGGATAAAAAATCTAATAAAACTAAAAATCCTAATGTACAAAAAATAGCTAATCATCAGCCTTTTAATGAATTATTCGGTCTTGTTGCAGTTACTAATGCCGAAAAAGTTATACTTGACCGTATAAAAGAAGCCGATGGTAAAATTTATTTGTTTGAAGATAGTGATGATGAAAAAGACAGGCAAGCTAACGAATTAAGAAATTTACTTGGTAAATTACCATCATTATCAGTATTTGTTGATGAAATGCATCATGCTGTAAAAAATGAAATTAAATTGCGTGCCGTTATAAATACATGGATGAAAAATAAAACGGTAAATTCTGTTATTGGCTTTTCGGGTACACCTTACCTTGAAAAAGCAGAAAAGATTAAAGTTGCAGATAAACTTAATATTACTTCTGCCGAAATTACTAATGTTGTTTATTATTATCCTTTAATTAAAGGAATAGGTAATTTTTTGAAAAAGCCCATAGTTAAAATTTCTAACGAAAAAAACAGTGCAGAGCTTATTAGTAAAGGTGTAAATGAATTTTTAGATAATTTTAAAGACACAGTTTATGAAAATGGCTTAACGGCAAAACTTGCTATTTATTGTGGAACAATAGAAAAATGCGAAGAAATTGTATATCCATTAGTTAAGCAAATTTTAAATGGTTATAATTTATATGATAATATTATTTTGAAATTTCACAAAGGAAATAAACAATATCCGCAGCCGGCCGATAGTCAGATGTTATTTAATACATTAGATACTATAATGTCTCCAGTTCGCATAATTTTATTAGTACAAATTGGTAAAGAAGGCTGGGATTGCAGCAGTCTTGCTGGTGTTATACTTTCACAAGAGGGTGATTGCCCTACGAATATGGTTTTGCAAACTTCTTGCCGTTGTTTAAGGCAGGTTGTAAAAAATGAAATAGAAACTGCGCTTATATATCTTAATGATAGCAATGCTCAAAAATTACAAGAACAGCTTAAAGAACAACAGCGTACTTCTATTAAAGAGTTAACTGAAGTTGACAACAATAAAACGATTTTAAAGCGGTATAATCGTACTGCTTATTTAAAATTGCCCAAAATTGAGTATTACCAGCTGAAAATTAATTACGATACCGTTGAAATTGATGATAACATAGAACCTGATAAAAAGATTAAAGTTGCTGCTGATAATGCTAAAATAGAAAGTGTTGTAAAAACTACTGATTTTACAATGAAGACAAATTCTATTGATGTAGAAGCTAATGAGAATGGTAATATGCAGGCAACTTTTAACACATGGCTTTATAACATAGTAAAGGGAAGTTTTGGCTTTATTACTATGAATCAGTTAAATAAGCATGCGAATATTTTAAAAGTTTTATTTAACAAAATTACTTATATTGATAACAGCATTTGTTATTATAGTTCTTTATATAATCACGCACTTATAGAAGCAAATATCCGAAAAGCTTTTTATCAAAAACGTGATTTTAAAACAGTAGAGGAGCTGATACCGGACGAAGCAAGTCTTTTAAATATTGCTAATTTTACATTAAGTGTAAGTACAGATAAACCTCAAGATTATTATCCGCCACAAGAAGATGTAAAAAAGATAATTGATGCAGATTCTGGAAAAATAAAATTAGATGATAAAACGAAACAAGCAATCCAGTCTTTAGAAGCAGCTGGTTTTATTGATATGGCTAATAAAATAAAAGCAGAAAATCTGCCTTATCCAAATAAAGATAGGTCATTTCATTATTTGCCATATCATACAGATAGTTACTTTGAACAGAAATTTTTAGATGAAGTTTTAAAAATGTCTGTTATGGAAAGTTTAGGACTGGAAATATATTATAATGGCGACCGTGCCATGACAGAATTTAAAATTAAATGCTATAAGCACAATGGTAATAAATGGCAATATTTAGGTATGTACACACCGGACTTTTTGATTATAAAACGTAAAGATGGAAAAATTAATAAAGCTATAATTGTAGAAACAAAAGGTGAAATTTATGCAAATGACTCAATGTTTAAAGAAAAACGCAGTTTTATGGAACAGGAATTTATAAAACAAAATAACCAAAAGTTTGGTTATAAACGATTTGATTATTTGTATTTAGAAGATACAATGTTAGAAGATGAACGTATACAACTGACTAATGCTAAAATAAGTGATTTTTTTAAGGAGTAAAAAGTGAAAAGAAATAATTTATTTATGTTGGCATATATAATTTTTATATTTGTTTCTTCTTGGTTAAGAGTCGTATATGATTATCCAATGTGGCCAAAACTTGTTGCTGCTATAACAATTGCCAGTTTTTTTCTTATCATATCAGATTTAGTGTATTCTTTAATAAAGAATACATACGAAAATATGCAAACAGAAACTGAATATATTGCAGTAATACAAGAAGAATTTGGTGCAATGCAAAAATATGCTCAAGAATATTTAAAAGAAAAAGTTGATAAAATTGATGAAATAAAAAAAGTTAAAATTGAAGAAACAATTGAATCTATGGATGGTAAGTTGAAATCTATCAGAGAACGAGCTAAAAATATTATTAATTACTGTGAAAAATATAAAATTGTCGCAGATACATTTACGGTATTAGGTTTTTTATCTTTTTTCTTTATTTTAGTATTCGAAACTGTTTCAAGTTTTATTATCGGAATTTTAGATTTAATAACGGTTTTGTCGTTTGGATTTGTATTATTAACTCAGTATTTTAGCGAAAAACAAATAAATGATATAGCTGAAGTAGTTGCAGACTATACTGATATGAAAAATTCAATTATGGCGTTAAAAAACTATTATCAACAGGAGGTATTGCATAATGCCGATTAAATATGTACCATTTGTTCCGGAACCTATTGAAGGACAGGCTGTATTAAATTTTAACAGAATATTAAAATATAGAGGCGCTGATGATACAAGCATGATTTTGGAACGGGGAATGCCTTTATATGAAGTTGAAAAGCTCGAATCTGTTGGTGAAAATAAAGATGGCAATATGGTAATTCGTGGTGAATGTGTTTCTGCCTGTGCTTATTTAAAAGAACAAGGAATACAGGTTGACCTGGTTTATATTGACCCGCCTTTTGCTTCCGGCGCTGATTATGCTAAAAAAGTATATGTGCGCCGTAACCCTAAAGTTGCGGAAGCTATTGCTAAAGCGGAAGAAGAACTTGATATAGATGATTTAAAAGCGTTTGAAGAAAAAATGTATGGTGATGTATGGCAAAAAGAAAGATACCTAAACTGGATGTGGGAAAACTTAATGGCAATAAAATCAGTGATGAGTGAAACTGCATCTATTTATGTGCATCTTGACTGGCATATTGGGCATTATGTGAAAATTTTAATGGATGAGATTTTTGGTGAGACTAATTTTCTCAACGAAATTATTTGGCATTATTACAATAAAATGCAAGGTAATGTGAACCATTTTGCATCAAATCATGATATAATCCTTGTTTACAAAAAAACGGACAAGCATATCTATAATCCGATAAAAATTAAAAGAAATGAGCCTGTTTTGCAAATAAAAAGAGTATGGGATGGAAATAATGGGAAATTAGTTAATGCAAAAGATAAAGATGGGAAAGTTGTCTATATAAAATCTGAATTTATGAAAGTTGATGATGTGTGGCGCATCTCAATGCTTCAACCATCAGACAAAACTGAGCCTGTTGGATATGCTACACAAAAGCCAGAATCACTTATAGAAAGAATAATAACTGCCTCGTCAAAAGATGGAATGATAGTAGCTGACTTTTTTGGCGGTAGTGGTGTAACTGCGGCAGTTGGCAACAGGCTTGGCAGAAGATTTATTCATTGTGATATTGGCATTAATTCTATTCAAACAACCCGCGACCGTCTTGTAGCAGGTAAAGCGGAATTTGATATTTTGGAAATTAAAGATGGTATACAGCTTTACCGTAATCCGGCACAAACTATGGATAAAATAAAAACATTAATTCCGGGATTAAAAGAAGAAAACGGTTTAAGTGATTTTTGGCTTGGTGCAATTACGGATAGTAAATATGGTTTGATGCCTGTATATGTACCGAACTTAATGGATAGTAACACAAAATTACTTGATAAAGTGCTTATGAACAGGATTATTCACCAGCATATACCGGATTTAGACAGTAATATTAAAAAAGTTATTGTTTACTATGTTGATATTACAAGCGAAGAAAAAATAAAAAAATTTATTAACGATGATGACAGCACGACAGTCGAAATAGAATTACGCGACTTAAAAACTGTACTTGATAATTTTATAATTAGTGATTATGTTGAATATCATATAGAAGAAGCACATGAAGATTTATTTAAAGGCTTTAAAGTGTGCATTGATAAATTTTTAAGTGACCGTGTACTAAATAAAATTTTAGAATTTAATAATAAAAGTATGCTCAACACCAAAAAGAACTTTAAACCAATCGAAATAAGTGAAGAAGGTTTAGAGTTTATTGAGTTTTTATCGCTTGATTGCACATCAGATAGTGGTGAGTGGCATTCTGATAGCGAATTAAAAATTGATAAAAATGGTTATGTAATATTAAATGGAACAAAAACCAAAGACTTTTGGAATGGCAGCATAAGCTGCGAAAAGAAACCTTTGCGCTTAAAAATCCGCAATATCTGCGGTGATGAAACGATTTGGAGTTTAGAAGAATAATATGTAAAATAAAACCCCATACGCATAAGTGTATGGGGTTTTATAGGATTAGGAGGATATTAATGGCGAAAAATACAGGTGTAGAATATGAAGTGTTAGTAAAAGAAATTTTTGAGCAGATTCTTAAGTATAATTTAGCAAATCTAAAGACATTAAAAATTGAACATGATGTTTATATTAAAGGAAATTTAGGGACACATCAAATTGATGTATACTGGGAATTTGAATTTAATGGTATAAAATACAAAACTGTTGTACAAGCAAAAGATTGGAATAGTAATGTTCCTCAAGAAAAAATATTAGCTTTTAATCAAATATTGCAAGATATACCTGGGCAGCCAAGAGGAATATTTATTACTAAAACAGGTTATCAAAAAGGTGCTAGGGAAATAGCTGAAAAACTTAACATAGTATTATACGAATTACGCAAACCTACAGATAAAGATTGGGAAGGTAAAATGCGTGATCTGAAAATTATACTTCATGGAATATGCTCGCATTTAATAAGTTGTACTCCTATTTTTGATAAGGAATATTTGGAAGAATATTATCCAGATTTAAAAAATAGATATTTTGTATGTAATCCGATAGAGTCAAATATTGTAGATTTTAATGGCCAAAAACAGTGTAGTTTTATGGATTTATTGAATAAACTTATGAAAGTAAATGTTGGTTTTAATGAAGAAACAGAGGTTGAAAAGATGTTTGATGAACCATTATATCTGCTTACAGAGAAAAATGATAAGTTTAAAGTCAAGGGACTTATAATAAAATATATAGTTAGAAAAATTGATAATGAAATTAATATAAAAGGTGATAATATGGTAGGTTTTATTTTATGCAATGTACTAGATAAAACAGAACAAAGAATTTCTCCTCAAAAAGAATTAATTGATAAGTCTCCGATTCCAGTAAAAGAAGGTGTTGTTTAATGAATAATAGACAAGATTTATTAGATAAAGTTAAAGATAGTTTTTGGAAGTATAAGGAGCTTGAGAACACAAAAATATTGCAAATATTTCATGTTACTGTATTGGTTATTATAGCTTTATTTTCAGAGGTTATAAAAAATGACATATTTGCAGAATATGTACTTATGCTAGCACTGATTTTCATAGCTTTGGGTTATTTCTTATTATATTTAACGGATATATATGCTGCAAATATTAATACTTATGTATATATTAAAGAAAGTACACCTGAGACTGATTCTAGTAAAATTGATGAAGCTTTGGAAATGTATGGCAAATATGCTAAAAGTTGTAGAAATTGGTGTTTGATAAGTGTTATATTATCATATTTAATGATTTTTACTTCACTAATTATTAATTTTAAACTTTTGTATTTTGATTACTGTTACTATATTCCCATATTATTGCCAGCTTATATTTTATATAAAGCATTAAATTATTATTATAAAACTCTTATTTAACTATGATATGGACTTTAACCCTGTTGTATACACTGCCTTTAAATTTACAAACACCATTAAATAGTGTATACTAATTATATGCGGAGTTTTACGCACAACTAATTTTCAGCAGTTAATAAAGGAAAGAGGGGAACCACATGACAAAAATGAAAACCATGGACGGCAATACCGCTGCGGCTTATATATCCTATGCGTTTACCGACGTGGCAGCTATTTACCCCATTACACCGTCTTCGCCTATGGCGGAAGTTGTTGATGAATGGGCGGCCCAGGGCAAGAAAAACCTGTTTGGGCAGACTGTAAAGGTTCAGGAAATGCAGTCCGAGGCAGGCGCTTCCGGCGCTGTACACGGTTCTTTGCAGGGCGGTGCCCTTACTACCACTTATACAGCTTCTCAGGGCCTTCTTTTAATGATTCCTAATATGTATAAAATGGCCGGTGAACTTTTGCCGGCAGTGTTCCATGTATCCGCACGTGCGCTGGCAACCAGCAGCCTTTCCATTTTCGGCGACCATCAGGACGTTATGGCAGCACGCCAGACCGGTTTTGCCCTGCTTGCCGAAGGCAGCGTGCAGGAAGTTATGGACCTCGGCGGCGTGGCACATTTATCTGCAATTAAAGGCCGCGTGCCGTTTTTGAATTTCTTTGACGGTTTCCGTACCTCGCACGAAATTCAGAAAATTGAACTGATGGATTACGATAAACTGGCAGGGCTTCTGGATTGGGAGGCTTTGGCAGAGTTCCGCAAACGCGCACTGAACCCTGATAACCCTGTTATCCGCGGTACGGCGCAGAACCCGGATATTTACTTCCAGACCCGCGAAGCAGTTAACAGCTATTACACCGCGCTGCCGGAAATTGTTGAAAACTACATGAACGAAATCAACAAAATTACCGGCCGCAACTATGGCCTGTTTAACTACTACGGCGCACCGGATGCCGAAAACATTATTATTGCCATGGGCAGTGCCTGCGAAACCATTCAGACCGTTGCCGAAAAACTGAACGCCGAAGGCAAAAAGGTTGGCTTACTCGCCGTTCACCTGTACCGTCCGTTCAGCGTTAAGCATTTTATGGCGGCAATTCCGGAAACCGTTAAACGCATTGCCGTGCTTGACCGCACCAAAGAGCCGGGCGCATTCGGCGAACCGCTGTACATGGATGTGCGCGGCGCGTTCTATGACGCAGGCCGCAATCCGCTGATTATCGGCGGCCGCTACGGCCTTGGCAGCAAGGATTTGACCCCGACCGACATTCTGGCCGTTTACGAAAACCTTGAAGCCGAAAACCCGAAAAACAACTTTACCATCAGCATTGTTGATGACGTTACCAATACTTCTCTGGCAGCCAGCCACGAAATTGACGTTACCGGCGAAGGCACCAAGAGCTGCAAGTTCTGGGGCCTCGGCAGCGACGGCACCGTTGGCGCCAACAAGAGCGCAATTAAAATTATCGGCGATTACACCGATATGTACGCTCAGGGATATTTCTCCTACGATTCCAAAAAATCCGGCGGCATTACCGTTTCGCACCTGCGTTTCGGCAAAGAGCCCATCCGCGCTCCGTACCTTATCAACGCTGCGGATTTTGTAGCCGTACACAACCAGTCCTACGTTGATAAATACGATGTTACCGCAGGGCTGAAAAAAGGCGGCACCTTCCTTCTTAACTGCAACTGGAGCGCAGAAGAACTGGAAAAACATCTGCCCGGGCAGATTAAACGCTATATTGCCAAAAACGATATTAACTTCTATATTATTGACGCTGTAAAAATTGCACAGCAAATCGGCCTCGGCGGACGCATTAACATGATTATGCAGTCGGCGTTCTTTAAACTGGCCGACATTATTCCGCTGGAGGATGCTGTTAAATACCTGAAGGAAGCGGTTGAACACAGCTACGGACTGAAGGGTAAAGACGTTGTTGACATGAACAACGCCGCTATCGACATGGGCGTTAACGCCGTTGTAAAAGTTGACGTTCCCGCTGCCTGGGCTGACGCTGCCGATACCGAAGCAGCTGCAAAATCCGGCAATGATTTTATCGACAACATTCTTGTGCCGATGAACCGCATGGAAGGCGACAAACTGCCAGTAAGCGCGTTTAAAGACCATGAGGACGGCACTTTCCCGAGCGGCACCGCTGCTTACGAAAAACGCGGCATTGCCATCAACGTTCCGGAATGGCAGATGGAAAAATGCATTCAGTGCAACCAGTGCGCGTTTGTATGCCCGCACGCTGTTATCCGCCCTGTGCTGATGACCGAAGAAGAAGCTGCGAACGCTCCTGAAGGCATGCTCAGCAAGGACGCTATCGGCGCCAAAGGCTTGAAATTCCATATGGCAGTATCTCCGCTGGACTGCACCGGCTGCGGCAACTGCGCTCAGGTTTGCCCGGCTAAGGAAAAAGCCCTTATAATGAAACCTTTGGAAACCCAGCTTGCCAAAACCGAAAACTGGGATTACGCAATGAAGAAGGTTGCGCCCAAACCGAACCCGATGAATAAAAACACAGTTAAAGGCGTGCAGTTTGAACAGCCGCTGTTTGAGTTCAGCGGTGCGTGCGCAGGCTGCGGCGAAACTCCGTATGCCAAACTTGTTACCCAGCTTGTTGGCGACCGCATGATGATTGCCAACGCAACGGGCTGCTCCTCTATCTGGGGCGCAAGTGCACCTTCCATGCCGTACTGCAAAAATGCGGCAGGCCACGGCCCGAGCTGGGCAAACAGCCTGTTTGAAGATAACGCCGAATACGGCCTTGGCATGTACCTGGGCGTTAAACATACCCGCGAACGTGTGGCTGACCGCGTAAAAGAAGCGCTGAAACTGCCCGTAAGCGAAGAACTGAAAGCAGCTATGCAGAGTGATTCTGGTCTTCCGGATGTCTGCCAGATGTATGATGTTGGAACAAAATTCATGTATGACAGTGGTTCTGTCATCCCTGTAGAAGATAAATTCGAGTCTACAGGTTATGACAAGAGTTCCGTTATGGACGTTATCAGCAGCTACTATACTGTAGATGGCAAACAGTATGCAATGCCATTCAACGTATCCACACCTATGCTGTATTATAACAAAGATGTATTTGAAGCAGCAGGTCTTGATCCTGAGACACCGCCAACAACTTACGATGAGGTTCTTGAAGACTCCAAGAAAATCGTAGAGAGCGGAGCAGCTCCGGTTGGTTATTCACAGGCTATTTACGGATGGTTTTTTGAACAGCAGCTTGCAGGACTTGGCTTAACATATGGAAATAATGACAATGGACGTACAGAGGCAGTTACAGCTGTTGATTTTGACTCCAACGGTGGTGGCCTGAAAGTATTTGACATGTGGAAAAAACTGTATGATTCCGGATATTTTGAAGATTACGGAACAACAACAGCAGATACCCAGACAGCATTCTTCTCCGGACAGGTTGGCATGATCATCGAGTCTACCGCTATCCTGAAAAATGCAGTTGATTCTTCTCCGTTCGAAGTTGGTACAGGATATCTTCCGAGAATCGAGAAAAATGATGAAGGCGGCGTTATCATCGGTGGTGGTTCTCTGTGGCTTACAGATACAGGAAACGAAGCAAATGAAGATGCAGCTTGGAAATTCATCGAGTACATCACAACTCCTGACGTACAGGCTAAATGGTCCATGGGTACAGGATACTTTGCGATCAACGAGAAAGCTTATGAGACAGATGATATGAAAGCTTACCTCAAAGAGAACCCGAATTTTGAGACTGCTATCAACCAGCTGAAAGATTCTCCTGTAAACGCAAATACAGCAGGTGTTCTCTCCGGTGTACAGACAGAAGCCCGTCTTACATTTAATGAGCTTATGCCTCAGGTATACGAAGGCAAGATCACAACACAGGAAGGTGTTGATCAGCTTGCAGCTTCTGTAAACAAAGCGATCGAGAACTATAACGAATCTATTAAATGATCAGAATGCCCTCTGATCAGTAGATAGAGCAACAGATAGGGATACCGCCGCCAGGCGTCGGTATCCCTGCTGTTTTACATGCTGTGAGACTACAGATAATGTATATCCGGGGTGATCATATGAAAAAACTGTGTAGTGAGACGGACGGAGTAAGTCCGGCTGACTAGACAGCTTTCGAATGGAGTGAGTGTGGCCTGCGGCGTTCGTGCAGGGTAAAATGAAGTGATGCGCGATTGGCGTTATCACCGGCAGAAAATAATGTTACAACAGGAAAGGAGCAAATTTATGGGCGGAATTCTCGGAGCATGTAATGCAATATCGGATTATTTGCACACTTTAAATATGGGATCGACGCTGTTTCGGCTGATTCTTGCGATGTTTCTTGGATGTCTGATCGGTATTGACCGTGGAATGAAGAAGCGTGTGGCAGGTGTAAAAACACATATGATCGTCTGTATGGGGGCAACTCTGGTTATGATGACGGGCGATTTTATCCATGTATATTCTAATGGGGCAGGAATCGGAGATACTGCACGACTTGGCGCACAGGTTGTCAGCGGAATCGGTTTTCTCGGAGTAGGAACCATCATCGTGACCGGACAGAGACATGTATCCGGTCTTACGACAGCAGCCAGTCTTTGGACCTCCGCGTGCATCGGACTTGCTGTGGGGATCGGCTTTTACAGCGGTGCGATCTTTACCACGCTGGGGCTTATTCTGGTGTTCAAATATGCGAAATATATAGAGGTTTATGTGGAAGAGCATTCCAATACCTATGACGTATATATGGAGTTTGAAAATGAAGATAAGATGAGTATGGTCATAAAGAAGCTTCGGGAAGAGGACATCCTGATCTCCAACGTAGTTATCATCAAAAAGAGATCCAAAACACAGAGTGTGGTGATCCAGGCAACAATGGAGGCTGCCAAATGGAAAGCACGCCATACTGTATTTCGCGAGGTAAGGCAGCAGGAAGGAGTTATTTCCGTGGAGGAAATATGATCGGGAATACAATGAAACTTATCATGTTTTTGATGAAGTTAAGAGTATGTTAAAGAAAAAACGATATATTTTACGAAAAATGTACTTGAAATGTGAAGAATAGTCTGATATAATGAGTACAAAGTGAAGAGAGAATCTGATTCAGTTTGCTGAATACAGAGAATGCTATTGAGAACAGAGACCGGCATGAAGACACATGGATAAGTGTGTTTTTATGCCGGCTATTTTTATGCACAAATGTTAATATTTCAAAAGGATTACAAGGGTTACAGCATAAAAATAATGGCATATTCACTTGAAAGATTGCTGTTCGTAAGCAGTACTCCTCGCAGAATATTTACCTGCGGACGGCAATGCTTGTGTTGCAACGGATATTCTGCTGTTTCCGGCGCAGAGAAAGCGGGATGGATGATATTTATCGCAAAGCGCCAGAAACTCCGCATACGGTACGTCCGGATCGCCGGTGCAATGGGCAGCAAACAGCGGACACGGCAGGAAATCGCACGTCCGCAGAGAGTAATCGAGATAGAAAAATTTTTCCCGGCCTTTGTAGATCAGGGATTTCCATTTCCCGGTCTGGCGGGCGTATACATAGACGCTGTAATGGGTATCCAGATCCCCGGATGTGTGGATT
>OHNN01000862.1_pt1 | contig 17122 bp, 16 predicted proteins | sample 1569541 | NCBI WGS metagenome assembly OHNN01 (sample SAMEA3879563, study PRJEB24766) | human gut metagenome | biome: human-associated habitat; feature: feces | place: USA | collected 1985/1987 | reverse complement strand
TAACTGATGAATACATGGCTGTCCCGTCCGATTCTTAATTCCCAAAATTTTACCCTTTTTACTGATAACAAGGATATTTGACTCCAATATGTCACTTAAAACCTCACATATATCGTTAAAAACAACCATATTAGAATTATTATTATGAAGAAGCTTATTAATCTTCCTGGTTTTGTCTAACAATTCAACGCTCATATCCATCCTCCTTTTTCATATTTGCCGCCTCATTAATATTTTAACACAATTGTTGACACGAAACAACTATTTTTCAAATTTTTATAAACAAATAAAGTAATTCAAAACAATTCATAAAAGCGGCGGAAATCTGAAAGTTCTTCCAAAATTCCACCGCTTTTTACATATTTATTCTTTTCCTTCCGCATCAAAATATTCTTTGACCAATCTGACAACCGTACCTGACAGCAAAAACAAGGCAATCAGGTTCGGAATGGACATCAGGCCGTTAAACGTTTCGGCAATACTCCACAATAATCCCAAATCCACCGTCGCACCTAAAATAGCCACCAGAGAATAGATAACCATAAATGGTTTAATAATCTTCGATGAAAACAGGAACTCAATACACCGGGCGCCGTAAAGGCCCCATCCGATAATCGTTGAGAACGCAAAGCAACACATGGCAACTGCCGTAAAGATAGAAACCCAGCCTCCGTATGTAGCAGTAAATCCGGAAATTGTAAGTTCTGCACCTGCCGCTGCACCGTAATTTACCGGCACGCCGCTTACAAGGATCACAAGTGCTGTCAGAGTACAGATCACGATCGTATCTGCAAATACCTCAAAAATACCAAACATACCCTGTTTTACAGGTTTGCTTGTATCCGCACAGGCATGAGCGATAGAGCCTGTACCAAGTCCGGCTTCATTGGAGAAAATACCTCTGGAAACACCCTTTTTCATACTGAGGAAAAAGCTTCCGATCACACCACCTGTCACTGCTGACGGATTAAAGGCTCCATAAACAATATCATGGAAAACTGCCGGAACTCTTCCGATATTTAAGATCACAACGCCCAATGCAAGTGCAATATAAAACAATGCCATAAACGGCACCAGCTTCTCGGAAACACTTCCGATTCGCTTGATACCACCCAGCAGTACCATACCAACCAGCAGCGTGATCACAATTCCAAGGATCAGATTCAGTCTGCCTGTGGAAGACTCTGAGATCACATTAAAGTTAATAAGAGCTGTATCAATTGCTGTTGTAATGGTATTTACCTGCGTGGCATTACCTGTTCCAAATACAGTCAGTACACCGAATGCAGAATAAAGAACTGCAAGAAATTTCCAGTTCTTTCCCAGACCATTCTTAATATAATACATAGGTCCGCCTACATAATCTCCATGTCTGTTTCTCTCACGGAAATGTACTGCCAGGGTAACCTCTGTAAATTTCGTGCACATTCCAAGGAGTGCGGAAACCCACATCCAGAATACAGCTCCCGGTCCGCCAATGGCGATAGCTCCGGCAACACCGGCGATATTTCCAGTACCTACTGTACCTGCCAGTGCAGTACAGACTGCCTGGAAAGGTGTCATGGAACCGTCAGAGGCCTCTTTTTTCTTAAAAATTCTTCCCAGTGTGGTTTTAAGCGCATACGGGAATTTGCGGATCTGGACAAAACCAGTCCGCAGGCTCAGGTAAAGCCCTACGCCGATAATACAGATCATAGCCGGGACACCCCAGATAAAATTATTTACGACGTTATTGATGGATTCAATTGTCTGAAGCATGTTAAATAAACCTTTCTTTCGTGTAATAATAACAGTTTAGCACTTTTTTCACCGTATGTACAGAAAAATTCTATTAAGATAAAGCATTAAAGCACAATAAGTTAACAGCGCAAACAGATACGATCAGCCGCTCCACTGCTTGCCATACCCATATCACTGCTTCACAGTTTGAGCAAAAGTCAAAATAACGTATAAATTTGTCATAATTTCAGTAGCATTTCCTCACCCAAACCTCTATTATTGTAAATATGAAATCAAGGAAAACATATGTGTATTTTTCAATAGCACTTAAGCGTTTCAGTCATTAATTTAACACTTTTCAACCTAAGGAGGATATGACAAAATGATTCAGAAATATACTTACGGGACCCCATTTGAAACCGATGCCATCGTAACTTCTATCCCGGCTTCTGAGGGGACTCCTGCATACGGAACTATCTCCACAGAGAACGGCTTCTCTTTTACTTATGACATGGATGACAACGATGTTGTCTATGGTCTGGGCGAATCAAGCCGCGGAATCAACAAACGTGGATATGTTTATGAAAGCAACTGTTCCGACCAGCCAAACCATACAGAAGATAAAATCTCCCTCTACGGAGCACACAACTTCCTCGTAATCTCCGGAAAGCAGACTTTCGGTCTCTTCGTTGATTATCCCGGAAAACTGAAGTTCGATATCGGTTACACACTCTCTTCCCAGTTAAAGATCACCTGTGAGGATGCAGACCTTTATCTGTATGTGATCGAGGGCGAAACTCCTTACGATATTGTAAAACAGTTCCGCAAAATCATCGGAAGAAGCTATATTCCGCCTAAATTCGCATTTGGTTTCGGTCAGAGCCGCTGGGGATATACAACTGCTGACGATTTCAGAAAAGCAGCTGACGGATATCGTGAAAACAATATTCCAATCGATATGGTATACATGGATATCGATTACATGGAAGACTACAAAGATTTCACAGTCAATCAGGAAAACTTTCCTGACTTTGAGGCCTATGTCAATGAAATGAAAGAAAAAGGCATCCACCTTGTCCCGATCATCGATGCAGGTGTCAAGGTAGAGGCTGGCTATGATGTTTATGAAGAAGGCGTTGAGAAGAACTACTTCTGCAAACGTGAAGACGGCAGTGATTTTGTTTCCGCCGTATGGCCGGGCTGGACTCATTTCCCGGATGTCCTGAACGCAGATGCCAGAGCATGGTTCGGACAGAAATACGAACGTCTCATTTCAAAGGGAATCGACGGTTTCTGGAATGACATGAACGAACCTGCAATGTTCTGTACACCGGAAGGCGTTGCTGAATTAAAAGAATACATCAAAGACAACTTCATGGACAAGGAAGAAGCACCTGGATTTACACTCGGTGATAAAGTAAATGCCCTTGCAAACAATCCGGAAGATTACAAACGCTTCTATCACAATGTAAACGGTCAGAAAATCCGCCACGACAAAGTACATAACCTGTTTGGCTATAACATGACCCGTGCAGCAGGTGAAGCATTTGAAAAAATCGCACCTGGCAAACGTTTTCTGATGTTCTCCCGTTCCTCCTATGTGGGAATGCACAGATACGGTGGAATCTGGATGGGAGACAACAAATCCTGGTGGTCACACATCCTTCTGAACTTAAAGATGCTTCCATCCCTGAATATGTGCGGTTTCCTTTACACAGGAGCAGATCTGGGCGGATTCGGTGCAGATACCACACGTGACCTGGTACTGCGCTGGCTGGCACTGGGTGTATTCACACCTCTTATGAGAAACCACTCCGCTCTGGGAACCAGAGAACAGGAAGCTTACCAGTTTGAAAATATCGAAGACTTCCGCCATGTGATTGGTGTCAGATATCGTCTTGTTCCATATCTGTACAGTGAATACATGAAAGCTGCATTAAACGATGATATGATGTTCCGCCCATTGGCATTCGACTATACAGACGATACTTTTGCTACTCAGGTAGAAGATCAGTTACTTCTTGGAAACGAAATTATGATCGCACCTGTTTATACCCAGAACGCAAAAGGCCGCTATGTATATCTGCCAGAGGAAATGATGTTCGTCAAATTCCTGCCGGATGGAACCATCTCTCAGGAAATCCTTGAAAAAGGCCACCACTATGTAGAAGTTGCCCTGAATGAGGTTCCGCTGTTCATCCGCAAGGGAAAAGCAATCCCGGTTGCTGATGTTGCACAGACAGTAAAGGATATCGATCCTGCTACGCTCCGAATGATCGGATATGAGGGAGCTGAATATGACCGTTATGATGATGACGGAGTAAGTGCTCTGTAATTTAACCAAATCAATCAGATTTACCTGCCTCAATTGCAGGAATTACCAGACAGCAGTTAGCATTGAACGAGATGTCACCTCATAAAAAATAAAAAGAAACAGTCACATGTATCCAATGAATATCAATATATTCTTTCAGTTATGTGACTGTTTTCTTTTAACTTATCAATTCTCCAAAAGAACCTGGTTTTGCCGGAACAAAATTTCCACTTTCATCAGTTGTTCCAAATTTTTCTTGATATTCTCCTTCAGTACGCGAAATTTTAGGTTTTTATTCTCTTTAGCAGATTCTACTCATGGGGAGAACATACTCATACCCATTGTATCCATGGAAGCCACACTTACGCTGTAGGGCTTTCTATCCTCCCCATAGAAACGCTTCTCCGAAGAAGTGGGCAAACCTATAACATAAGAAGTAACACACTTACTTAATTCCGTTAAAAATTAATACGTATTCCATAATCCGCAAAATAATTACTTAACCTTCTCCATGTATTTTCTCCAGCAATACCATCCGCTGTAAGTTTCTGATCTTTCTGGAACTGTACAATTGCATATTCCGTATTTGGTCCATATATTCCATCTATTCCTCCCACATCATATGCAATGGCACTTAAACAAGTTTGTAATAAACGTACATAATAAGAACTAGCCCCAGGGACTGTACAATAATCATACACATAAATATACTTGCCATTCTTAGTATGGAACAATCCCCATGTATTAGCCGTCAACATAATATCTTCATCGCTTAATATGCCGGAAGGAATAGATGCAAATGAACCATACTTCAAAGCCAGTTTATTTACATTATACAAAGTGTCTTCTATGCGTGCCACGTCTACAGATGTCCGTTCTTCAACTGTTTCTTCATTATCAGTAGATATCTCTACATTAGTATCACCAAAAATATCTTGTCCATCAGAAAAATCTGCCGCATTTACTGAGCTGATTATAATTAGCTGTAACAAAAAAGAAAAAAGCAGAGCAAAAGTCATTTTCTTCTCTATTTTCATATACATTTCCTCCATTCATACCTCAAATATTTTAATCTCCGACCTTCCATTTCAAAAACTGCCTGTAACCTTTTATAAATATTTTTTTGCATTTGATTAATGTGTTGATGTTGGTAAGAGAGTCCCATCAACTACTGGTGTACCAACAAGTTAATTTCTTGAACATTCTCGCGTCCGTTTTTTATTCCTGCGTTGTCACCGGTCGCCGTAACCACCCATTGAATAACCACAAGTAAGGAACTGAACTTTTCCATGCTAATAAATTCTTAAAACAGAGGTCTCTAACTTAAGTTATGACTTAACAATTAATCATATAACTATTTTTTATGCAGGAACATCGGAATCACCTCCAAACATAATAGGATTATCTTTTTCAATCATCTTCAATCATTTTGTTCAGCATCAAAATATCTATTTTCCTCCATACCTCGTTTCCAGCTATTCCATCAATTGTTAATCCTTCTTCTTTCTGAAAGTTCTTTATTGCTTCCGTTAGTTCTTCATTTGATTTTGTAACAGAGTTTCCATTGTAATATTGTAATTTTTCCAAACATTTTTTTAACAACTTCATATCATCATTTTCTGTTACAAAATATGTCTCATTATTTTCTGTATTTATCACAGCAACAACTTCCGTAAATAATGAATCACCCTCCCTGATATTTTCCGGGTCAAAAGGCAAAATCGGAATATTTTCTAAAGATCCATATTCAAAATATAATTCATTCAATAAATGAATACTTTTCTGAAATTTCTCCTGCTGTTTCAATTCTTCTTCCGTATAGTTTTCAAAAAATAAAGTATTATAATAATATAATACTTTATTCATTTTATCTACATCATCCGGATTCTCTTTTTCCAGTTGATCCATCGACCCTGTTTCACGAGCCCACACATTATTCAAACAAATACTACAAATAAAGATAATCATCAATAACACTGCGTTTTTGCTTCTGTTATGTTTCATTTGATACTTCTCCTTTCTTCAGATACATTTCAGTTCTTCTTACTTATATTTAAATGATAACACATTCGTCGCAAAATTTTATGAAACAGCGAAATTCATATATAAATTGGCGAAATTCGTTTTTTCAAAACATAGTGTGTTTTTTATAAGGTTTTTTGCCACAATTCCTCTCCAATATTTCTGTAATGTTGCACAAACAGTAAAAGATATTGAACCCGCTTTTATCTGCATGATCAGATATGAGGAAGCTAAATATAGCCGTTATAATAGCGACAGTATAAGTATGCTGTAATCATCTGCCCAAAACAGTTACCTCAAAAATAGCAATAAAAAGAAACAGTCACTTACATCTGATGAATTAAGATATTCACTCAAATATGTGACTGTTTTCTTTTTGAAATCTGTTTTATTACAGCTTCACAATCATTGTATTTTCCTCTTTAAAAACTATTTCTCCCAATGAACTTAAAAGTGCTACATTAACCCCTTCATATTTTTGATATTCACAGCTTCCAATAAAAATATAATTCACCTCATATTTATCAAGCAGTTCCTGTACTTCTTTTTTATCTGTTGAAGTATAAATAGTTTCCACGTCTGTTCTTCTTTTGTTTTCTTCATCAAGATTATTTCGCCATAACCATTCATGAACATACCATCCTAATACCGTCGGCAATCCTGTCATAGCAGAAACCCGGTTGTCATAGTCTTTATAACTGTCGCCGCAAGCTTCAAGAACAGTTGGCTGACCTGTTATATTTTTATTCAGCCATCGTATTGCTGCCGCATCTTCAGGAATGGCATTTTCTAGATAAGCAGTTGCATTGAGAGTTTGGTATTTATTTTTCAGAGGAAAACCTGTAAACCAATTTGTTGTAGCATTTATGAAATATCCACAGGTAGATATAAGAAGTATTATTGCCATTCCCCCAACGGTTATCTGCACTTTTGATAATCTTACCTTTTTCTCATATCTATTATCCAATTTAGTTTCTTGCAAAATTTTTATTCTGTCTGCCACAAAAAATACCAAAATATACGACATCATAAGTGCAAAAAGTATATATGCCTGATAAGTCAGCTTAAACATAGTATTTGCTCTTGGTGCTGTTTTTTCATAGATATCGCTTACATAAACGATTTCCGGAATCAATATTAGTCCCATTGCACAAAGAGAAAGTACAACTCCGTATAAATCAGAAACATTAATTTTGTAAAATAAATTCCTGGTTTTTTTATTTGTAAAATTTCTATTTTTTATCAGCGTAGATACGACAAATAATCCACATATAAGCAATGGAAAAGCCCATAATACACAAAACTGATAAAACGCCGTATGAATTTTCACTATTCCGATTCCCTGTACCATAACACTTTTAAACTGTAAATGGAATGGTAACGAAATCAACACAGCAGTCAGCAGAAGTTCTATCCATTGCACAACGCTCCATTTTATACCGGTTCTCATATCTGAAGGTTGCAACGGTGTACAAAGGGAACATAATAAAAAACTTAATAATGGACTGCCAATCTTACACAAAGTACCGCCCAAACGAGACTACGGGCGGTATTTTTGTATCATGGCGGAGAAAGGAGGAACTTCCCACGGGGGCTTGACTGAAAAGTTGAGCCCCTTTTTTCATGCCAAAAAACAGGAGGTAAATGCTTATGGCAGATGATAAAACCACAAAAACGCCGGAACAGCCGGTAACGGATAGCGGGCCGGGCAAGGAAACGCCTCCCGCTCCCCCAAAAGAGCCGGAGAAGGTTTCCGTTTCCCCGGAGCCGGAAAAAAAGACGGAACCAGAGGTAAAGAACCCACAGGTTTCTGTCTATAACTTCGCTGAAATTATGAAGGAAAAGAAAGTCGAGGAACGGGCGGCAGCTCCCGGCGTGGAAAAGCCTGACCCGGCAAAAGCGGAGAAACCGGAAAAGCAGCCGGAGGCTCCGAAAAAAGCAGAGGAAAAACCCAAAGAGCCGGAACAGCCGAAGCGCCGGGGCCGTCCCCCGAAAGCAAATAAGGACAAGGACGCAGCCCCGAAGTCCAAAGCTCCCGCACAGAAACCGGAAAAGGCGGTCAAAAAGGAACCGGAGAAAAAAACGGCTCCAACGATACAGGCCGCTCCCGCTCCGAAAGGACCCGAAAAGCCAAAGGATGCTCCACGCCGGGGCAAGGAGCAGATCGTCTATATCAAGCTGAACGAACTCCACGCCTTCAAGAACCATCCCTTTGAAGTCCGGGATGATGAAGAAATGCGGGCTATGGTGTCCAGCGTCAAGGACAAGGGCGTGACCCAGCCCGCTATCGTCCGTCCCCGTGAGGATGGCGGCTATGAGATCGTGTCCGGCCACCGCCGCCAGAAAGCCAGTGAGCTTGCCGGATATGCGGATATGCCCTGTATCGTCCGAAACCTGACAGACGATGAAGCCATCACCCAGATGGTCGAGGACAATCTGAACCAGCGTGAAGAAATCCTCCCCAGTGAGCGGGCCAAAGCCTTGAAAATGCAGCTTGAAGCTATCAAGCACCAGGGCTCCCGCACTTCGGGCCAGATTGACCCGAAGGACGCTGGCAAACGCTCCAACGAGATCGTGGCCGAGCGCAATAAGATGGCGGTCAAGCAGGTGCAGCGGTATATCCGGCTCAATGAGCTGGTTCCCGACCTGATGAAGCTGATGGATGAAAAAAAGCTGGGCTTTACTACGGCGGTGGAGCTTTCCTATATCGGCAAGAAGAACCAGAACTATATCGCCGTCGCCATTGACAGCCAGCAGTCCTCGCCTTCACAGGCGCAGGCAAAGCGTATGCGTGAGCTGGACGAAAAGAAGCTACTCAACGGGGATGTGATCGACGGCATTATGATGGAGGACAAAAAGGAGGTAGACAAAGTGATTTTGACAGGTGCGGAACTGAGCAAGTATTTCGGCAAGGAAACTACGCCGAGGGAAATGAAGGACCAGATTATCAAGCTGCTGGACGACTGGAAGGGCCAGCAGAAGGAACACGAAAAGCCGGAGAAGAAAAACGAACAGGAAAAGTAAGCCCAAACTTCGGGTCAACGTGGCCCGAGGATTGCGGGGCTCTGCCCCGTGCCCCGAAGCTCTGGAGATATAAATTATTCCCCGTCGCCAGTTATTCCGTAGCATAGCCGGGAAAATCAGTCAAGGGCAGCGCCGCCGCAGGCGGTGCCGGAGGCACCCTTGACGGATTTCTCCCGGTTATGCTTTTTCCCGATCAAGCGACGGGGATATAAATTCTCCAGAGCCGTTCCCCTTCCCGGGGGAAGGGGCGGAGGGATTGGGCGATACCTTGCTTTTCCCTAAACCAAAATAGAAATGGAGGTTCAACCAATGAAACGACCTTTAGCGTACCTGACCGCCGCATGGAGCGGCGAGCCGGATGTTGATATGGAGCTGGCGGCCCACTACTGCCGCCTTGCTTATGAGGCGGGCTTTTCCCCGATCTGCCCACTCTTGTATCTGCCGCTGTTTTTGAATGACAGCGTTCCCGAGGAACACAAGGCCGGGATTGATATGCGCCGGGATATGCTGCGGCGCTCCCATACCCTGATCGTCTGTGGCAGCGCTGTGGACGAGGATGTGAAAAACGATATTGCGGTTGCCGGGCGGCTGGGCATTGCGGCGACCACACTGGAAGGGGTGCTTGCCGTGAAGGGACACGGCACCCCGGGCCATGCCGGACATTAAGCTGGGGAGCCTTTTCGACGGGATCGGCGTGTTCCCTCTGGCTGCTTCCCGGTGCGGTATCCGTCCGGTATGGGCCAGCGAGATTGAAAAAGCGCCCATCTCCATAACCAAAAGGCACTTTCCCGACATGGTGCATTTGGGGGATATTACGAAGGTGGACGGCGGGAAAATCCCGCCGGTCCATATAATTACCTTCGGTTCCCCCTGTCAGAACCTTTCTCTGATCGGCAACCGCTCCGGCCTTGCCGGGGCAAAATCAAGCCTGTTCTATCAGGCGTTTCGTATCATACAGGAAATGAGGGATGCTACTGATAACCTATATCCAGCTATCGCTGTTTGGGAAAACGTCATGGGAGCGTTTTCTACAAATGACCGGATGGACTTTAGAGCCGTCTTATCCGCCTTCTCGGACACCGAAGTTCCAATGCCTCCTTCGGGAAGATGGGGAAACGCCGGAATGGTGCGAGGGGGAACGCCTGATGTGTGCTGGCGACTCATGGACGCCCAGTATTGGGCAGGCTCCCGAAGACTGGCACGAAGGCAGCGGATTTTCGTCGTGGCGGATTTTGGAGGCAGACGTGCCGCAGACATACTATTTAAGCCCCGTCCAATGCTCCCACTTCCTCCGCCTTGCGGAGAGGGCGGGCGGGCCGCCGCCGAAGGAGATCGAACAGCTTCTTTTGAAACAGGGCGGCAGATACCAGTCATCCACCCCTTTCAGTGCTTCCGTATGCGGGGAGCGGCAAAAAGGCAGGAAGAAACGACCTTCCGAAACAGCTTCGGATTACCAACTGACCCTTTTCCCACTCTTTTAGCCAGTGATGTAACGCCCTTTGCCTTCTGGTATGAGGGCGACCCGGAGGGCGGCTGTATCCGTTTTCTGACGGAAACAGAAAGTGAACGGCTGATGGGGCTGCCGGAGGGCTGGACAAAGTACGGGACGGACGGCATGGAGATCCGGCCTCTGCAACGCTACAAGGCGCTGGGAAACGCGATTGCCCTCCCTTGCGCCGATTACATTATGGCCGGGATCTATGAGGTGCTGGCTGACCGGGCCGGAAAGGAGGAATGAGCCCATGTTTGAAGCCTATATAACCAATACAGCCCTATACCCCTTAATGGGGATCGAGGTAGGGACAACGGTACATTTCCCCATGACGACACAGGAGTTGCAGGCCGCCCTTGCCAAAATCGGGATAGACGGGAAACGGTACAGCGAAGTGTTCTTTACCAGCTTTGACAGTGATGTGCTGGGGCTCTACGATTATCTCTACGAATGTGAGAACATCGACGAGCTGAACGAGCTGGGCCACGCTCTGCTGGAAGTACGGGATAAGGGCGGACTGGAAACCTTTGAAGCCGCTCTTGTCTTGGGAAACCACACACGGAGCGTGAAGGATTTGATAAACCTGACCCAGAACCTTGACCTGTACCGCTTTTACCCGGATATTTCCGATGATGAAGGGCTGGGCCGTCTTTACGCCGACGAGCTTGGGACTATCGACATACCGGAGCACATTCAGAACTACTTCGATTATGAGGCATACGGGCGGGATGTGCGTATCAACGAGGGCGGCGTATTCGCTCCCGGTGGGTATGTGTCGGCAGTCCCGGAGGGCTTCAAGGAGTATTACCACGGGCCGCAGGACATTCCGCCGGAACACCGGATATTTGCCTATCCTGAAAAGGCCGAGCCTGTCCACTCCATTCTCGCTACACTCAAACGGTTTCAAGAAGCCCCACCCGCTCCGAAAAAGGACAAGGCGGGGCCTTCCCATGAAGAACGGTAAGACTTCGGGCCAGCATGGCCCGAAGCATGAAGGAGGTGCATACCATCAACTATTACCCTATCAATGAAGGAGCCGCCCGCCGGGCAAAAGAAATGAACAGCTTTTCCGACTACAAGGAAGGGAGCGCAACGGCGGAATACCGGGCAATGGTGGACAAGGCCGCCGCCATAGCGGAACAGCAGAAATCCCGGGTGGACCCCATGTACCATGAGAAGATCGACCATCTGTTAGACACCTACGCCCGCAAGCTGGCCGAAAACATGAACCAGGGCTTTGCCATTGACGCGAGGGTTCCCTCTGTGATGATCGCCGGACCTGCCAATTTCCCGGTGGGAAAGAAGGAAAAACAGAACCGGGCCCGGGACAGCAACATGGAGGAATGGCGGCATATTCAAGGGCTGCTGGATAAGATACGCAGCACCGGCATGGGCGGGATCAGCGCCGATGACCCGGCAGCGATTGAAAAGCTCCAGAAGAAGCTGGACGGGCTGGAACGCTCCCAGCTCATTATGAAGGAGGTCAACGCCTATTATCGCAAGCATGGCAAGCTGGATGGCTGTGCGCTGCTGGTGCCGGACCAGATCGAAAAGCTGAAAGCAAGCATGGCGTCAAGCTGGCGGAGCGATCCGAGGCCCTTTGAAAGCTACCAGCTTACCAACAACAATGCAGAGATCCGCCGGGTAAAGGCCCGTATCGAACAGCTTTCCAAACAGGCACAGCGGGAGTTTTCCGGCTGGGAGTTCGACGGGGGCCGTGTGGAGATGAACCGGGAGGACAACCGCTTGCAGGTATTCTTTGATGGAAAGCCTGACGCAGACACCCGGGCCGAGCTGAAAAGCAGCGGCTTTCGCTGGGCTCCCAGCGTGGGCGCATGGCAGAGGCAGCTCACGGACAACGCCATCCGGGCGGCTGACCGTTTGGAATGTATCAAGCCGCTGTCCGGCGAAAAGCCCTCCCAGCTTCAAAAGAAGCCCTCTATCTTGCAGACCATGCGGGAACAGGGCGAAAAAGTCCAGACGGAGCCGGAAAAGAAAGCTCCGTCCGGCAGGGATGCCGAGCGGTAAGCCTCGGGCCACATTGGCCCGAGGTTTTCTGTTCCCCGAGATTGTACGGGGGCCTCCCGGATAGCGGGAACCCCGACGGAAAGGAGGTTTTATGCAGGAAGAAGTAAACCAAAAAACGGTTGCCCTTTCGATCAGGACAACGAAGCTCACGGGAAAAGTGCTGGCTGCCGCTCTTGGGAAGGTAGCGTGGGCGCTGCAAAAGCACCACCGGAAGGCGCTGACCCCGCAGGGACGCCAGAGCGTGAAAAAGCTGATGAACCACTATGGCGGCAAAAGTGCCATGCCCTATGTGGGAGCTCCAAAGGATTTTGACCGGATCGCAAAGGAGTTCCATGTGGACTACGCTTTCCATAAAGTGAGCCCCGGTCATTACCTACTGTTTTTCAAAGCCAATCAGGCGGACGCTATCACGGCGGCCTTCCAGAAGTACAGCGCAAAGGTGCTGAACAAAGAGCAGGACAAGGCTTCCATCCTCGGCCAGCTTCGGAAATTCACGGAGCAGATCAGGACGCAGGCAAAGGAAAAGCAGCGGACCAGAGAGGCGGTGAAGGACGGACGTTGAGTGACAAGATCAGAAAATATGTGCTCCCAAACCTGCCGTACCTCTTTGTGTTCTGGTTCTTCTCCAAAATCGGGACGGCCTACCGGATCGCCCCCGGCACAGACTTCGGGACAAAGCTCATGGGGATGCTCGATACCTTCCCCAAAGCCTTTGAAACCTACTGGCCGGGGCTTGGCGGTATTGACCTGCTGGTGGCCCTTGCCGGTGCGGCTGGGGTGTATCTGCTGATACAGTCAAAGATCAGGCAGGCGAAAAAATTCCGGCGGGATGCAGAGTACGGCACCGCCCGCTTTGGAACAAAGGAGGATATAAAGCCGTTTGTAGACCCTAAATTTCAGAACAATGTCATTCTGACCGGGACGGAGTTCCTGACCATGAACACCCGTCCGAAAATACCCGCCAATGCCCGGAACCTAAACGCCTGTGTCATCGGCTCGTCCGGTTCGGGTAAGACAAGGTTCTGGCTGACCCCGCAGCTCCTTCAAGCCCATTCCTCGTATGTGGTGGTAGACCCGAAGGGCGGCACCCTCGACCAGTGCGGGCGGTTTCTGCAACGGGAGAAATACAGGGTGCGGGTGTTCAACAGTATCGACTTTTCAAAATCCATGCACTACAATCCGCTGGCCTATATCAAGACGGAAAGCGATGTTTTGAAATTCGTTACTGCTCTGATCGCCAACACCAAAGGCGACGGCAAGGAGGGCGACGAGTTCTGGACTAAAGCTGAAACCCTCTTGTACTGCGCCCTTGTGGCCTACATCGTCTTTGAGGGGCCGGAGGAGGAACGCAACATGAATACGCTGGTGGAAATGATAAACAGCATGGAAGTCCGGGAGGATGACGAAACCTTCAAAAACGCGGTGGACTATATGTTTGACGGGCTGGAACGCCGCAGCCCCCAGCACTTCGCCGTGAGGCAGTATAAGAAATACAAGCTCGCCAGCGGCAAGACAGCCAAAAGCATTTTGATTTCCTGCGGTGCAAGACTGGCTCCCTTTGATATTCCCCAACTTCGGGAGATCATGTCTTATGACGAACTGGAGCTGGATAAGCTGGGGGATGAAAAATCAGCGCTGTTCTTTCGTATCAGCGACACGGACACCACCTACAACTTTTTGGTTGCCCTCGCTTTTTCGCAGATGTTCAACCTTCTGTGTGAACGGGCTGATAACACCTATGGCGGGCGTCTGCCCTACCATGTGCGGGTGCTGTGGGACGAGGCTGCCAACACCGGGCAGGTGCCGGGGCTGGAAAAGATCGTGGCCGTCATCCGCTCCCGTGAGATCAGCCTGACGCTTTTTTATCAGGCAATGAGCCAGTGCAAGGCATTGTACAAAGACCATTCCGAAACCATCATGGGCAACATGGACAGTATCGTATTCCTCGGAGGCCGGGAGGCTTCCACCCTAAAGGATATTTCGGAAAACTGGCTGGGCAAGGCCACCATCTCTATGCAGACCGAGGGCCGAAGCCGTGGACAGTCTGAAAGTTACAGCCAGAATATGCAGCGGCTTGGCCGGGAGCTGATGACCACCAGCGAGATCACCACCATGCCCGGGGATAAATGTATCTTGCAGCTTCGGGGGCTCCCGCCCTTCCTGTCCCCGAAGTATGACTTGAAAAAGCACCCGAATTACAAGTACACAGCCGAATTTGATAAAAAGAAAAACGCCTTCCGCTTGGAAAGCCTGTTCCGCCACCGGCCATTGAGACTAAAGCCGGAGGACGAATACACGGTGTACGAAGTGGACGGCTCCGACACGGACGAAGAAGCTGACCTGTTGAATTTCGATGATCTGGACAGCGACGAGTTTGTGTAACTTCGGGCCATGATGACCCGAAGCGCCGCCGATGTGGGCGGCTTTTTTTGTACCCAAAACCATCAAACAAACAAAATGGAGGAACGTATATGGAATTTTTCAATCAGGCAATCGACATTCTTAAAATTCTGGTCATGGCTCTTGGCGCCGGTCTGGCGGTGTGGGGCGTCATCAACCTTCTGGAAGGTTACGGGTCGGACAACCCTGCGGCAAATGCTCATGTGCGGTAAAGTAACACAATTATTTTAATAGGCAGCGTATCCCTCTATTCCGTAAAATATAAGGGAAAATTCATAGAAAAGTTAATACTGATATGATAAAATGAAATCAGAAACTAAATTACAAATTAGAATTTGCAGGGAAGCAGAAGTGAAAATGAAGATTAAACAATTAAGCGAAGTTCAATATATGTGTACAATGGGAAGTAAAATGAATGATGTAACAGAAAGTGCCGAAGAATTGGTAAATATTTGGAACTATGCAAAGCAGTTATTGAAAGATAATTTGATTTCAAAGTATGGGTTCTCAAAAAAATATGTGGAGGCAGTTTATGAAAATAATGAACGCACATATCAACATATTTTGCTCTTTACCAACCAGAAAAACTCTTATGCTGTAATTATTGTTGACATAGTTCGTAAAACCATCTTAGGCCATTACATTCTTGACTTAAATGAAAAGTATGGTTTAAATAGATGAAACCGTTTACAACTTCCAGTTTGTCGAGTAGATAGCAAAACCAGTCGAGCCAGTCAACGGTCAAGATGAACGGCTCTGCGAGCCGCCGTTGACAGCCCCGCCCGCTTTTGCTGGCAGGCAATCAAGGGGCGACAGCAAGGAGTGCTGCCGCCCCGCACTATTATCAGAGAGGGGGAATTTCCATGACTGAATACGAAGCCTATCAAGAACATATCCGCTATACCCATGATACCTATTGCCGGATTGTTATTCGCCATGCGTCCTTTGACGCTGCCCGTATGCTGGCGGCGAGATGGAAACGGGAAATCTCCCTTGAATATCTGACCGAAGAAAAGTTTGTCCAACTAAGCACCACAGACGAGTATTTTCAAGTGCAGGACTATGGCGAAACTTATCCGTTCTCTGTCCGGGGGCAGACGATACTTTTAGATAGCTGTTCTCTTGCGGCTGCTCTTGCCCGATTGCCGGAACAGACGCAGGAAGAAATCTTTTTGTACTACTTCCAGCACTTGACGCAGAAAGAAATCGGAGAACAAAGCGGCTGGACACGCAGCACAATCGGGCGGCATATACGGCTTGCCTTGAAGCGGCTGAAAGAGGAAATGGAGGTGCTGTCCCATGAGTAACCGACTTCTCCCCTATGACACAATAATAAAGGCACATGAGGGCGACCCCATAGCGATACAAGCCGTCCTTAACCGTTACGCCGGATATATCCGCTACTTCTCCAAGATGAACGGCTATTACAACTCTGATATGGAGGACTACATCAGAACAAAGCTGCTTGAAAGCCTGTTCAAGTTCCGTCTTGACCGTTGAGCATAGAATATAGATGTGATAAAATTATCTCAATAAAATTTTAATTTGGAGTGAAACTATGGACTATATAATACGAGGAATGAGAAGCGAAGAATATTGTTTACTAAGTGACTTTTTGTACGAAGCGATTTATATTCCAGACGGAATTGAGCCACCACCTAAATCAGTCATAGACTGTCCAGAATTACAAGAATATATCATTGAGTTTGGAAATCGAAAACACGATAAAGCCTTAGTTGCAGAAATTCAAGGAAATATAGTAGGAGCTATTTGGGTAAGAATTATGAATGATTATGGACACATTGATAATGATACGCCATCTCTTGCTATGTCTGTCTGCCCCCAATATAGAGGATTAGGCATTGGAACTTCATTATTGAAACAACTATTACAAGTAGAAAGATTGGCTGGATATTCAAAAATATCCTTATCTGTTCAGAAAAGTAATTATGCAGTGAAGATGTACGAGAAAGTGGGATTTACTGTTGTTAATGAAAATAGCGAGGAATTTATTATGATTGTAAATCTATAACAGAAATTCCAGTTTGTTTGTGCATTGATGATTATCTTGAACTTAGGAGGTGTTTAATGAAAACGGTTCTTTTACATGGGTTGGGACAAAC
>OHNN01000848.1_pt1 | contig 17434 bp, 14 predicted proteins | sample 1569541 | NCBI WGS metagenome assembly OHNN01 (sample SAMEA3879563, study PRJEB24766) | human gut metagenome | biome: human-associated habitat; feature: feces | place: USA | collected 1985/1987 | reverse complement strand
TTGTTGTTTTCGTTTGCGCCGCTCGTCGGTGCGCTACCCGCATCGAAAGGAATACCATCTACGATATACAATGGTTGTGAACTGGTCGAAAACGAGTTTGCACCACGAATGGTAATACTCATACCCGAACCGGGAGCACCATCGTTAGAATTAACTTGCACACCAGCCAATTTTCCTTGTAGGGCTTGGCTGAAACTTGTCGGATTACCGATCATTAAATCCTCGCTTTTGATAGAAGCGACGGCTCCCGACAAATCCTTCTTACGCATCGTACCATAACCGATGACAACAACCTCATCGAGCGATTTTGAATCCTCACTCAACTGCACGTCGATCTGTGTTTTATTGCCCACGGTTACGTCTTCCTTTGTATATCCGATAAATGAAAAACGTAACACCGATTTAGGACCTTTCACCACAATCGAATATTGTCCGTCTACATTGGTAATTGTTCCGTTACCTTTCGAATTCAACTCGGTAACATTAGCGCCGGGAATAGGTAAGCCCGAATCATCGGCTACTACTCCCTTCACCACTATGTCCGCCATAGCGGTCGTTGCCCAAAACACAGCCACTACAAACGACATAGCTCTGAGCATTTTACCCACCATTTGAGAACGTGGGAAAGAAAACAGGTTTCTTTTCATTTGTAATAAATTTAAAATTAACAATCTTATTTTGATATTATTTCTTCTCTTTCTTTGTGCGATATACAGCCTCGTTATATTGCCGTATAAACTTGCGACTTTGGCGACCGGCCGGCTTAATGAGAGATTCGTCCCAACCACCGTTTTTGTCGGCTCTCGGTAACAACATCGAACAAGTCTCGTTTTTGTCCGAAATTGACCAATTCACCCAACTGATTTTATGAGCTTCCATCCACTCTACCCAGCGAGTCCACTCTTCAATGTCCAATGGACCGTCACCTGTACATTCCATACCGGCACATTCCGATACGAAAATAGGGATCCCCTGCTCCCAAGCAGCAGTAGCTCTATCTCTCAATTCCTGTTTATGGGTAGCCGCATAAAAATGGAGCGTATACATTATATTATTGAAACCCTGCAAAGGGTCGGCTGCAACCAAATGTAAATCTTGATCCCAATGCGGACTTCCTACCAATATTATATTATCGGGGTCATATTTCCTTATTTCGGTGATAATGTCGGTAGCATACTCTTTCACGCTCTCCCAAGTATCTTCCATAGGTTCGTTGTAAATCTCATAAATCACATGAGGATACTTTCCGTACTTCTGAGCCATCATCGAAAAGAAAGCCTTTGCCTCTTCTTTCTGAGGATAATAAGTATGCCAATCTATGATTACATACACATTATTTTTAATCGCAGCCTTTACAACCGCATTTATACAATTAAGAGCGTGTTCGGGGTTCTCTATATAATTATCTTCTATGCAAGTTCCCATCGCAGCACGCAATACAGTGCATTTCCAATCTTCTTTCAGCCACTTTACCGACTTTTTATTATAAAATCGAGGCCACAAATTGTGCCAACCATAACTAACGCCACGCAATACGACAGGCTCTCCCTGCTCACTGCAAAGTTGATTTCCATTTACTTGAAGCTGACCGTATAATTTTACCGGATCAGCCGCCATAGCAGATGATATAACACCGAATAATAACGAAATAATGAATAGCTGTTTTTTAAGCATAACCATGATATTAAATTTACGTTACAAACGTAATAGTAAAAAATAGCGCAAAAAAGTACTTTATTATCCGATAATGATACTTTTTTACCTCAAATGTGATTTTTCAATAAAGGAGAAGCGAATCAAGAAATCTGCAATTGATCTAAGCACCTGTTTATCAACAAAAACTATAATAGACGACCGCCCCGATAAAATGTTTTATATAAAAAGCATTCAAGATTTATTTAAAATTTTTCGAACGGTATTCAAAAGCCATTTATTCATCATGATCATCTAAACTATCCCAAATAGAGTCCTGTTGTTCTATATATTCTTCATAGTAATAAGCGAACCCCTTTCTTTCTGGAATACCCAACGTATCGCACCATTCTTTATAATCGGCCTCCAATTGCTTATCCTCCGCCATCATCGACCGGAATATATCTTCCGATAGATCGAGGGTCCGATACTGTTTAATAATATCATCAAATGTTATGGTAATATCATTACTCATGGCTTTTTCTATTTATCAATTAATATATCTTCGTATTTACAAATATAACTATTCTTTCATAAAAAAAGTTCTACAAAAAACAAAAATGTAAAATTAATCACTCCCCGGAATGCAGCCATTACAATATATAAACGCAAACCGATAAGAAAAATTATTCCCTTTACCAAGAAAAAAGTAGAACTTTCGATTAAAAAGTTCAAAATTTCCCGAATATAGGAATCGTTACTTCATAAAAGAATGATTATCTTTGTTTCAGAAGCAAAAGAGCAGCGCACCGCACAATCAAATAAATTTGTTTCTGCCTTCTTTTGCGCTATCTTTGCATAAAATGCGAAAATACGAACATGATTTACAACGAACGGAACATTCGAAAAGAGATTGTGCTGGAAGCCGCTAAACAAATCATGATGGCGGCCCGCACAGCACCCAAAGGTAAAGGAGTGGATATTATCGAAATAATTACACTCTCGCACGATAGCCTTCCGACTCTATCGGAAAATATGCGCAGCGAAGGGAAAAAACGCGGCATGATGTTTTTTCTGCGCGATGCCGATAATATAGAACAAGCCGACGCAGTTATCCTCATCGGAACCCGCCGACACCCCTTAGGTTTGAATTGCGCATACTGTGGAGCGAAAACGTGTGGTGAAAATCCTGAAAGCAATCCTTGTGCGATTAACTCTATCGATGTGGGAATCGCTATCGGATCGGCTTGTTCGAAAGCTGCCGACCTCCGTATCGACACCCGGGTGATGTTCTCGGCAGGCACAACCGCACAATCTATGAATCTCCTGCCCGGCTGTAACCAAATCATCGCTTTGGCATTGAGCGTATCGTCCAAGAACCCTTTTTTCGACCGTAAATTTCAAGCTCCGAAACAATGACCCCTAACATTTCCTTTCCGGCAGAATGGTATCCCCAATCGGGCATACAGCTCACTTGGCCTCACCCAAACACCGATTGGGCCTACATGCTCGACGAAGTTACCGACTGTTATAAAAAGTTGGCAAGCGAAATTTTCCAAAGGGAAAAGCTCATCATCGTCACCCCCTGCCCCGACGAAGTTAAAAAACAATTACAGGATACGATCGACATCGAATCCGTCCGATTCATAGAATGTCTCACCAACGATACATGGGCACGAGATCACGGCGGTATCACGGTATTCAGAAACGGAGTTCCCGTTATATACGACTTCAAATTCAACGGCTGGGGACTCAAATTCGCAGCTAATTACGACAACCTCATCACTTCGACTTTATATAACGAAAACGTTTTTAACGCCCTATACGAAAATAAGCTCAATTTCGTACTGGAAGGGGGAGCCCTCGAAAGCGACGGAGCCGGAACCTTGCTCACCACGAGCGAATGCCTGCTATCTCCCAACCGAAATGGGGAATGGACACGATCCGTTATCGAAGAATACCTCAAACGGACATTCGGGCTGCAACGCATACTATGGCTCGACCACGGCTATCTCGCCGGAGACGACACCGATAGCCACATCGACACACTGGCCCGATTTGCAGACGAAGATACGATCGTTTACGTACAATGCTCCGATTCGAAAGACGAGCACTACGAAGCATTGCGTAAAATGGAAGCACAACTTCAAACCTTCACAACGATCGGCGGGAAACCGTATAATCTGCTTCCCCTACCCATGCCCGAAGCCGTTTACGATGAAAACGGAGAGCGTTTACCGGCAACTTATGCCAACTTTCTCATCTTGAACGACGCAATCCTGTACCCCACTTATCGACAACCTTTGAACGATAAGAAAGCATTTGAAATACTTCGACAAGCGTTCCCGAATCGGGAAGTCGTAGGAATAGACTGTTCACCGCTCATTCGACAACATGGTTCGTTACATTGCGTAACCATGCAATATCCTCGAAATGTATTACGATAAATATATCCTGTCATGACCGAAAAGAAAATCACTGTCGGAATTATCCAACAACAAAATACCGGCGACATCGCCGACAACAAAAAAAGACTGAAACAACATATCGAACAATGCGCTGCAAAAGGTGCACAGCTCGTAGTCCTGCAAGAACTACATAACAGCCTCTATTTCTGTCAAACAGAATCGACCGATAGCTTCGATTTGGCAGAATCCATACCGGGAGAATCGACCGAATTTTACAGTCGTATCGCCGGTGAGCTGCACATCGTCTTGGTAACCTCTCTTTTCGAACGACGCGCAGCCGGATTGTACCACAACACAGCAGTCGTGTTCGACACCGATGGTTCTATCGCCGGAAAGTATCGTAAAATGCACATACCGGACGACCCTGCCTATTACGAAAAATTCTATTTCACCCCCGGCGATTTGGGATTCACCCCCATAAAAACCTCCATCGGTACACTGGGGGTATTGGTATGTTGGGATCAATGGTATCCCGAAGCAGCCCGCCTCATGGCACTGCAAAGAGCCGACATGCTCATCTACCCTACGGCCCCCCAAGAACAAAAGCGACAACAAGACGCGTGGATTATTTCCCAACGAGGACACGCCGTCGCCAACGGACTACCTGTTGTAGCTGTCAACCGTGTGGGACATGAACCCGATCCCTCTGGACAAACCAACGGCATACAATTCTGGGGACACAGCTTCGTCTGCGGTCCGCAAGGTGAAATACTGGCCGCCGCTCCCGACGACAGCGAATGGTGTGAAGTCGTAGAAATAGATTTAACCCGCTCCGAAAACGTTCGGCGCTGGTGGCCGTTCTTGCGAGACCGCCGTATCGACTCGTACAACGATATATTGCGAAGATTCATCGATTAACCGTATCTCGAAAAACAAAAGCACGGAACCTCTTCACCCGATTCCCCGATGTACCGAACCGAACCTTCGTTATAAAATAATAAAAAAGGACATAAATCTCCGCAAAACAGCTATTTTTGTAAATTATTAGCGTCAAGATATGGACACAAAAAAAAATATCACGGACAAACAACTGGCATTGGATAAGCGTTATATACGAATGGCGCAAATCTGGGCTGAAAACTCTTACTGCCAGCGTCGTAAAGTCGGAGCTTTAATTGTAAAAGACAAGATGATAATCTCCGACGGGTACAACGGTACACCTGCCGGATTCGAAAACTGCTGCGAAGACGAAAACGGCCACACATATCCTTTCGTTTTGCATGCCGAGGCAAATGCCATCACCAAAGTCGCTCGCAGCAACAACAGCAGCGACGGAGCGACTCTATACGTGACGTCCTCGCCTTGTATCGAATGTTCCAAGTTGATTATACAAGCAGGTATCAGTCGTGTCGTATTTTCGGAATACTACCGGCTCCAAGACGGTATCGAACTTCTGCAAAAAGCCGGCATACAAGTGGATTTCATTGATCCGCAAGCCGATGAATCTATAAAGTAAAAAGCTAAACTATCCTATTAAATATGAATAACGAAAAAGCTCGTTTCGTCTGGGTCCCGTTACTAATAGCCGTGGCTATCGCCGGGGGAATTTTAATCGGACGATTTTTCTCTGCCGATACCTCTTTCGGCAAAACAGCAAGGTATGACAAAATCGAAAGTTTGTTGCAATGCATCGAGCAACAATACGTCGACACGGTAAACAGGAACGATCTCATAGAAAATGTCGTGCCCAAAGTCATAGGAGAGTTAGATCCCCACTCTGCCTACATTCCGGCAAAAGATCTGGAAAGCGTCAATGAAGAGTTAGAAGGCTCGTTTAGTGGAATCGGGATACAATTCAATATACTGAACGACACCATCAACGTTGTCAGCGTCATTTCCGGCGGCCCCTCCGAAAAAGTAGGAATACTGGCCGGAGACCGCATCATCTCGGTCAACGATTCTGCTTTCGTTGGTAAAAACATTAGTAACGAAAAAGTCATGAAAAATTTGCGGGGACCTAAGGGAACGACCGTGAAACTCGAAATCTTACGCAAAACAGCGAAAAATCCGCTCATTTATGAAGTAACGCGCGGAGATATTCCCGTCAACAGCGTTGATGCGGCTTATATGCTCGACGACAAATCGGGATATATAAAAATCAGCAAATTCGGCAAAACCACTTATGACGAATTTATTACAGCCCTCTCCAAACTACACAATCAAGGAGCCGAAAACTTCATTATCGACTTGCGTGGCAATAGCGGAGGATTGATGGACGCCGCAATCAATATGGCGAATGAATTCCTTCCTGCCAACCGGTTAATAGTCTATGCCGAAGGAAAAGCATTCGAACGGGAAGACGCCGTTTCGAACGGCACGGGAACATTCCAAAAAGAACAAGTCGTAGTTCTCACGGACGAATGGTCCGCGTCGGCCAGTGAAATATTCGCAGGAGCCATACAAGACAACGACAGAGGTTTGATAATCGGACGCCGAACATTCGGCAAGGGACTGGTACAACAACAAATCCCCTTCCGTGACGGATCGGCCATTCGACTGACGGTAGCTCGTTACTATACACCTTCCGGCCGTTGTATCCAAAAAGAATATCAATTAGGGAAATCCGAAGATTATAGCATGGATATCGTAAACAGATATATGCACGGTGAATTTTTCAATGCCGACAGTATCAAACAGAACAAAGAGTTGGTGTTCCACACGGTCAACGGGCGTGAAGTATACGGCGGAGGCGGAATTATGCCCGACATATTCGTTCCACGAGACACGACGGGTGTCACCTCCTACTTCAACAACGTAGCCAACGAAGGTCTGCTCTATCAATACGCATTCGACTACACAGATAAATACCGCGACAAATTGTCAACAGCAAAAGATGTCGAATCCCTATTGAGTATACTTGAACCCAACACTCTCTTAAACAGTTTCGTTCAATACGCCGCCCAAAAAGGAATACGCCCCCGTCCCGTTTACATCAATATTTCAAGAAAATTAATCGTAAACACGTTGCAGGCATACATAGCCCGGAACATATTGGGAGAAGAAGCATTTTACAAACTGCTACTACGAGATGACGAAACCTTGCGAAAGGCTCGGGATATAGTGAATAAAGGCGAAGGATATCCCGAATTGCCGGCAGAAAATCAAGTTCCTCGATGAGCGAAAAACAACAACTGCGGCAACAGGTCAAACAGTTGAAACAGGCTATCTCCTCGGAACAGCGAGTAGCTTTATCACAAAATATATGCTCGGCAATAGAAAAGCTACCCGGTTTCGAAACAGTCTCGCGCATACTGCTTTATCACGCCTTGACTGACGAGGTCGATACCGGTTTAATGTTATCCAGATGGAGCAAAAAAAAGCAACTGTACCTACCCATAGTGAACGGTGACAATCTCATCGTCAGCCCCTACGATCCTCGGTTCCTTAAACAAGGGGCTTTCGGTATTTGGGAACCGGGTAACACCCGGGAAACCGATCCCGGTTCGATAGACTGGATAATCGTACCCGGAGTAGCGTTCGACAAAAAGCTGAATCGATTGGGACGAGGAAAAGGATATTACGACAAACTGCTCGTCCAGACCTCCGCCACAAAAATTGGAATCTGCTATGAACTGCAACTGTTCGACGAAATACCGGCAGAGCCCCACGACATAAAAATGGACTTTATAATTACCGAAAACAATATCATTCATAGAAAGGACGAATTATGGCACTAATAAACGCTGAGACAAAGCTTTGCGACGTTATCTTGCACGAACCCTCCGTCATACCGGTTATCAATCGATTCGGTATTATTCTGGGGGTCGGCGACAAAAGCATACGTACCGTATGCGAAGAAAAAAATCTAGACTGCGAGTTTTTCGTGACCATACTCAACACCTTTATCAACGAAGACTATTTCCCGGAAAACAGGCTCAAATCATTTTGCGCTACACAAATAGTAGACTACCTCACCCAAACGAATGCCTACTATGAACAATTCCAGATACCCAATATAGAACGACATTTCAATTTCTTGATAAACCAAAGCGACAGCGAGAACAACAATCTCGAACTTATGAAGCAATTCTTCGACGAACTGAAAAAAGAATTGTTGTCGCGCATAGAAAATGACAAGAATTGCTGGTTTCCCTCTATCAAAGTCGCTGCCGAAACCCTACACGGGGAATATTACGGAGAAAAATTTCAACCCGATACAGAAGAAAACGATTCTTTGGAAGAAAAATTAGACGATCTTAAAAGCCTGTTTGTTATTCATCTAAAAGGCGAATACGATCTCAATCTTTGCCACGGTGTCATATTCGCAATATACAGCCTCGAAAAAGATATCAAACAACACCGACGGTATGTTGGAAGCCTGCCGAAACAAAAGTTTCAAGTAATCGAAGTCCATGCGTATCGCCATCGTTACACCATACACGTTACTTAACTTAGGATTGAAGCATTTACTACAAAAATACTTCGACACCACTCCTATATTATACAACGAGATTTCCGAGTTTTTCGATAACGCGCCCGAACAATTCGATGCCTATATTCTTTTTGCCGATACAATCATCGGATACAGCGATTTTTTCCTCCCTCGCAAAAGCAAAATCATACTCCTCGCCTCCGATGGGTCTCATCTGCCCGAAACGTCAATGACTTCGTTAGACATACACGAAAGCGAAGAATCTCTGCTCGAAAAAATACAACAGTTCATCGAGCATTTAGACAAACAATCCGAAATCCTGCCTCACGAATTATCGCCTCGGGAAACCGAAGTATTGAGGCTGGTAGCCAAAGGGCTCATGAATAAAGAAATAGCCGATCGCCTGAATATAAGTATAAACACAGTACTCAGCCATCGAAAAAATCTAACGGCCAAATTAGGTATCAAGACCGTATCGGGGCTTAGCTTCTATGCAATGATGAACGGTTATATATCGGACATCGACGATAAATAACACCGTACAATTTTTTGAATATAATTATTTTTATCGTTTTTCGATAAAAATATACTGTTTTTCTTGTTCGTTCGGAAAATATTCTATTTCTTTGTCCTGACAATATAGAATATGACGTATATGTTTTACGACAAACGAACACAGAGAAAAATACAATTATTGAATTTGCTAATCGCATTACTCATTCTCATTCCCATACTTCTCGATTTCTCCAAAGGATTTATGATGGGACTCAACTCCTCTGTCATCGGATTCCAAAATGGGCTGGAAGAATCGACTTTTCAGATTTGCACGGTCAAACCGGACTCATTGCAATTAAACCACATAGGAACGATCCCAAGTCTCAATCTCTCGTCCGACAATATTCTCTACCTTCCGGCATCGACGACACCCGTAGCACTGAGTATAAGCTCCGTAATACTGACAGGACTTTCTTTCATCGCCCTCATTTGTATGATTATTAAATTAGTGCAATTGATAAAATCGGTTGCCTCAGATGGACTTATGAACCGTAGAAACATCAAACGATTGAGATTACTCTCCTATTTCATGATTACATTCTACCTCGTTAGCTATATAGATTCCTTTATCACCACGAGCTATTATCGTTCGCACCTCTCGTTGGGAGACAATCAAATTTGCTATCCCGAATTGAGCGCTTCGGTCACTATTGCATTTATTTTGCTGTTACTGGCCGAAATTTTGAATATAGCCTATAAACAACGCGAAGAATTAGACCTCACTATATAAATAACGACCATGCCTATTATTGTCAATCTCGATGTAATGATGGCGAAACGAAAAATTTCGCTTAATGAACTTTCGGGCAAAATAGATATCACTCCGGCCAATCTCTCTATCTTAAAGACAGGGAAAGCCAAAGCTATACGTTTCTCCACTCTCGAAGCTATTTGCAAAGAACTGAATTGCCAACCGGGAGATATCCTAGAATACCAAGACGAAGAAAATACAATATAACTCACTTTAAATCAAACAAAAATGAATCTGAAAATGGTAAAATCGGGATTAGTGCTTGCCTGTGTAGCCCTTGCCCAATGGGTATCGGCACAACAAGCTCCTCAGATGGAAGCATTGCCCATCGATCCCAACGTACGCTACGGAGTCCTCGATAATGGTCTCACCTATTATGTACGTCACAACGAAACGCCGAAGAATCGTGCAGAATTCCACATTGCACAAAAGGTAGGTTCAATTCTCGAAAACGAAGACCAACGCGGATTGGCCCACTTCCTCGAACACATGGCATTCAACGGGACAGAACATTTTCCCGGTAAAAACATGTTAAACTACCTCGAAAACAAAGGTATCAAATTCGGTGTAGACATCAATGCCTATACCGGATTCGATGAAACCGTGTATCGTATATCCAATGTCCCCACTCAAAATCAAAATTTAGTAGACTCCTGTCTACTCGTTCTGTACGATTGGGCCTGTGCCATCTCTCTGAATGACAAAGACATCGACGAAGAACGCGGAGTTATCCATGAAGAGTGGAGAACTCGCGCCGATGCCAATTGGCGTACATGGGAAGTCACGGTTCCTGTCATGTTTGCCGGTAGCCAATATGCCAACCGTATGCCCATCGGAACAATGGAAGTTGTCATGAATTTCCCCTATCAGGCACTACGCGACTACTATCACAAATGGTATCGCCCCGACCAACAAGGTATTATCGTTATCGGTGACTTCGATGCCGATAAAATGGAAGCTCAGATCAAAGAACTGTTCGGTAAAATCAAAATGCCCGAAAACGCGGCAGAACGTATCTACTACACCGTACCCGATAACAAAGAGCCCATCTTTGCATTCCACAAAGACAAAGAAGCCACATATACCCGGGTGGATATCTATATGAAACACGACCCCATGCCCCGCGAAATGAGAGGAACTATCAACGGAGCCATCAATGACTATATGGGACAAGTTGTCGGTATCATGTTTAACGACCGCATCTCCGAAATCACTCAAAAACCGGATGCTCCCTTCATTGCCGGAGCGATTTTCGACGGAGATTTCTTCGTTTCCAAAACCAAAGACGCATTTACCCTTATCGCTTTGGGTAAAGACAATGGAGCGATCGATGCCATAAAAGGTATTATGCGCGAAGCAGAACGTATCGACCGTTTCGGATTCACAGCTTCCGAATACGACCGTGCCCGGGCTACATTGCTTTCTCGGTATGAAAACATGTACAAAGAACGCAACAATCACAAAAACATCGACTACGCCGAAGAATACATCAGACACTTCATCGACGGCGGATATATTCCGGGTATCGAAATGGAATACAACCTGCTCAAACAAATATCTCCGGCCATTACGGTAGATATGGTAAACCAATACATCAAAACGCTTATTAGCGAAGACAACATGGTAATTTCACTGACCGGTCCCGATAAAGAAGGAGTATCCTATCCCGACAAAGACCAAGTTCTTGCCGCTATCAAAGAAGTCGAAGCAGAAGAAATTACTCCCTATGTCGACAATGTATCCAACGAACCGCTCATTTCCGACGAACCGGTTGCGGGTAAAATTGTAAAAAGTGCTGCCGGAAAGAAATTTGGAACAACCGAATGGACCCTTTCCAACGGAGTGAAAGTTATCCTCAAACCGACAGACTTCAAGAGCGATGAAATCTCTATGCAAGCCGTAAGCAAAGGAGGACTTTCCCTTTATGATTACACAGATCGTGCTTTGGTTAAAAATCTGAAAGCCGTCAATGAAATCGTTGAATTGAGCGGACTCGGGAAATACGGAAGAACAGACTTGATGAAAGCATTAGCCGGTAAAACCGTATCTACCTATTTTTCTTTGGGAGAACCTATGGAAATGATCAATGCCTCCTGCGCGACCAAAGACCTCGAAACCATGATGCAATTGGTATACCTCACCTTTACCGACATACATCGTGACGAAGATGCCTTCGCCGCATGGAAAGAGCAAATGAAAGCGGTACTGACAAACTATGCGAACGATCCTCAGTTTATTTTCAGCGATTCGCTTTCAGCAACGCTCTACAATCATAACATAATGCGGGAACCCTTGAAAGCCGAAGATATCGACCTGATTAACTACGACCGCATTCTCGAAATTGCAAAAGAGCGCACAGCCAATGCAGCCGATTATACCTTCATCTTCGTGGGTAATTTCGATATCGACTCTCTGAAACCGGTTGTTGAAAAGTACATCGCTTCGCTGCCTGCAAACAAGAATAGAGACAAAGTCGGTAAAATATCCACCATACAACCGGGTCTTATCGACAACAACTTCACGTTGCCCATGCAAACGGCTAAATCCACTGTGTACGCCGTCTATTCGGGAAAACAAAAATACGACTTGCGCAGTAACATTATGTTCAGTATGCTCGACCAAATCATGGACATCGTATATACCGAAACTATCCGTGAAGAAGAAGGCGGAACCTACGGCGTAGGGACATCGTCCAATTTATCGCCCGTCAACAACTCATGGTTGTTCCTATTTGGATTCGATACCAACCCGCAAGACGAAAAACGTTTGACAGAACGGGCTCACGCCGAACTAAACAAAGTTGTTACCGAAGGCCCTCGTGAAAAAGACTTCAACAAAGTAAAAGAGTATATGCTTAAACAACATGCTCAAAACCTTCGCGAAAACTCCTATTGGACGAACATTATCAAATCCGATGTTCTCGGTTACGGCGACAACAATACCGATTACGAAAACATTGTTAACGGCATTACGCTCGACGATATGAAGAAATTCACAAAGAAACTCTTCAACGGTAAAAACATCATCGAAGTAACGATGACCGGAGTTGTCGAAGACGAAACGAAATAAAAACGAGAATGTCAAAACTAAAATGACCGTTCCGAAAAATTGCAGCTTGTAACTGCTAAACCTAAAAAGGAAGAGCCGTATCATTACTCCAAACAGAGTTTGATACGGCTCTTTCTTTGATAAAATTGGTTTGTGATACCCTCTTCTCACCTTTACACTCGAATTTTAATCTAACCACTCCCCTTATGTTTCCGCAAGAATAGCATTGCGGGGTATCGCACTTAAAATCAAAGCAGAGAAAAAAGTGAAATACTCCTCAATCTCTCCCCTGCCGTGTCTCGTAGCATTGCGGGAAGTTGCAGTAACAATAGGGAGAAAAGGGCGATGGGATTAGTATACAAGCAAAAGCACAAACCCCGATTCCGCCTTTATCGGGCGGCGAAGTCGCAAGGGAGACGGAGGAAAAAGGGCGAGGACTGTTTAAACGGAGGGTTACTATCACCCTCCTCCCTGCCGTGTCCCGTAGTATTACGGGGTGTTTTGCACAACAAAATATAGGGGAGGTGTCCGAAGGACGGAGGGGTTAAATCGAAATTGTTGAATCTTCGACAAGCAAAGGAATATGGAAGAAAAACCGAAAAATCTATCGTTTCTTCGGAGAGAGTTTGTTAAAAAGAAATTTATGGCTAAACCTTATAGCTACCCGATTGGCTTCCGAAATAAAAAAAGCCTCTGAATACAGAGGCTTTTTTTATTTACGATCGATTTTCTATCTGAATCTCAATTCCCCAAAATAATCGGGACGGTGAAAATCGGGCTTTTCGATAGGTATCGGCGACCAGCTCAAATAATGAGGCAAAGACGATCCGTCGGCACATTTATAGAAATTAGCCGAGAGACTCTCCGGCAACTGCCCGCCGTCAAGCCCTATAAGTTCAAAAGGTATGGCGACCAATAAATTCCACGAGAAAAGCCCCTCCATCTCACAAAACGGTTTATTACCGACCGACGAATAACGTTTGATTTTAGCCATTTTATCGGCTGAGAAGTGCTCGGCATCTTCCCGCCCGGTGCGACGGGCAGCCAAAGCCGTTCCTATACAGTTAAACTCGAAATTATAATAATACTTCTCACCCGGTATCTGCACGAAAAACTCTACGCAGCTATCCTCCCAGACAGGAGAATTATCGGTACTGTTCACAGCCCGCAAATAATTGCCCTTTACAAAATAATTGATGTAGAGACACTCCTTATCACGAGCTATATAAAAAGAGGTAATAGGCTTATACGGAAACTCGTTCGGCCAATCGACGCAATCTATCGCCTGCCGCACACCCTGTGCCTCCAAAATCTCGGAAACCTGCGACAAAGGTTTGTCGCACAATCCGGCAACAAATGGAACTTCAATAACTTTTTTCATGATGTTTATAAATTATACAAAAAATAATCTTTTATTCCCCAAACAAATCCCACAATAGACATAATAATGATGATAATCCCAATTCCCCTATTTATTAACCAAATACTACGCACATTAAAACGGGCACGAACCTTATTGATGACGTAAGTTATCAGGAACCACCAACTGACAGCTCCTAACAAAATAGACAGATAACCCACCACATGATGCCCCAATTGTGATTCGGGCAAGAAAAAATTAAACCGGGCAAATAGGCCTATATAAAGAAATAATATCAGAGGATTGGAAAAAGTCAATAAAAACGCCGTAATGAAATCCTGCGTAAACGTATTGATGGAAGAATTGGCTTTACGAATATTCTTGGCCGGATTCTGGCGATACAGATACAACCCGAACCCCACCAAAACCAAACTGCCCAAAATCTGCAAAATATTTTGATTAGCCTCTATAAAATCGATGACGATAGACATGCCTAAGCCCGTAAGCAATGCATATATCAAATCGGATAATGCAGCACCCAATCCTGTCACGAAGCCCGACCATCGCCCTTTATTCAACGTACGCTGTATACACAATATTCCTATCGGTCCCATCGGCGCCGACACCAATATGCCTATGGCTAAGCCTCGAATTATAGTATATAGCGTTAAGTCCATAAAGTCTAAAAACTACCTTATTCTATTGAAATACGGTATAAATCACAAAATAGTATGACATTGACACAAAATAAATTTCATTTTTGCTCCTGTAAAACAAAAGCTCACCTCTATTGTCCGTCAAAAACGGCATAAGAAAAAGGCAAACCCCTATTTTCTTGAAGATGCCTATGCACAACCTATTCTCGATTCGTGAAGCAAAGATAGTGAAAGGTGAGCGCAGAGACAAACGGAAATCGCATTTCCGACTTGGCTATGCCGAACCGCATCCTATTTTCGCATACTGTGCAAAGATAATGAAAGGTGAACACAGAACAAAATTTATTTTAGTTCTGTTGAACAGCCGCCTATCTTATTTTATCGAACATAGGCAAGATTGGACACAGCAAAAAGGCATACATCAACCACAACGCAAAAATGCCCCTATATTCGACCGTACCAAATACAGAGAAAAGACTCGTCCTCCTCTTCCCTCATTTGAGAGTCTCGTTGAGTCACCCCCTCCCCTATACTCGAAAAATCGAACATCAAGGAATAATATCCGAAAATTAGGAACTGTTTTGTCCTATTTTTTTTGAGTGGACGAGGGTTTTTCCTTAATTTTGCAACGAAAATAAATACGTTTTCTTTGTCTCGATTTTTCAGTCGGGAAAAAGAAAAACAGACATGCCACTAAAAAACAAGACACAATGGTCATTTTTTTCAAAACCTCCGTTCAAAACATTATTGCAGTTCAGGCCGATCACAGCTTTTCGGCAGATGAGACTAAAAAATTATCGTGGCTTTTCAACAATGCCGAGCTTCTCCCTGCTTCAACGTTGAAGGGCTGGTTTATCGGGCCCCGTAAAGAGATGATTACCCCGTGGAGCACCAATGCCGTAGAGATTACTCAAAACATGGGACTCACCGGTATCTCTCGCATCGAGGAATTTTTCCCTGTAACAGACGGTTCTGCCGAATTCGACAAAATGCTACAACGGTTGTACAACGGTATCGACGGTAAAATTTTCGACATCGACAAACAACCCGATCCTATTGTGTACATCGACGATCTTGCCGCATATAACGAGCAGGAAGGTCTGGCTCTCAGCCCCGACGAAATAAATTATCTGAACGACCTGAGTAAAAAAATCGGACGGAAACTAACCGACAGCGAAGTTTTCGGATTCTCGCAAGTCAATTCCGAGCACTGCCGTCATAAAATTTTCAACGGTGTCTTCATCATCGACGGTCAAGAAAAAGAAAGTTCTCTTTTTAAATTGATAAAAAAGACCTCGGAATATAATCCCAATCGGTTGGTTTCGGCATACAAAGATAACGTGGCTTTCAATGCCGGACCTACCGTCGAGCAGTTCGCTCCGATAAATCCCCAACAACCCGACTTTTTCGAAATAAAAGATATCAAAACTGTCATCTCGTTAAAAGCCGAGACACACAATTTCCCCACGACCGTAGAGCCCTTCAACGGAGCTGCCACCGGTACGGGAGGTGAAATACGCGACCGACTCGGTGGCGGACGTGCCAGCCTACCTATTGCAGGAACGGCAGTTTATATGACGGCCTATCCTCGTACGGAAGAAGGACGGGAATGGGAAGAAGGTTCCATGCAACCTCGTCCGTGGCTTTATCAAACGCCCGAACAAATATTGATTAAGGCCTCTAACGGAGCTTCTGATTTCGGAAACAAATTCGGACAACCCCTCATCTGCGGCTCCCTGCTCACATTCGAGCACGCCGAAAACGGTAAAAAATTTGCTTTCGACAAAGTCATTATGCTCGCCGGCGGTGTAGGATTCGCCAACATGCGCGACGCACTTAAAGGCACGCCCGTAGCCGGGGAAAAAGTAGTGGTAATGGGTGGTGACAACTATCGTATCGGTATGGGTGGAGGAGCAGTCTCATCGGTAGAAACCGGACAATACGACAATGCCATCGAGCTGAACGCCGTACAACGAGCCAATCCTGAAATGCAAAAACGAGTATCCAACGTCATTCGGGCGATGTCCGAAGCCGAGGAAAATCCCATCGTCTCGATTCACGACCACGGAGCCGGAGGCCATTTGAACGCACTTTCCGAGTTGGTAGAAGAAACTGGCGGATTGATTCACATGGATCAACTGCCCGTCGGCGACCCCACCCTATCGGCCAAAGAAATCGTAGGTAACGAAAGTCAGGAACGTATGGGTATCGTCATTCGGGAAGAAGACATCGAGCACATTCGTCAAATCGCCGACCGCGAACGGGCTCCGTTCTATGTAGTAGGCGAAACCACAGGCGACCATCGCTTCGTATTCGAACAGACCGATGGTGTTAAGCCCATCGACTTGGCGATGGAAGACATGTTCGGGAAAGCTCCCCTTACCGTCATGACAGACAGAACGGTCGAAGAAACTTACGAAGACGTAACATACGATCAAACGCAACTCGACGAATACGTGGAACGAGTGCTCCAACTCGAAGCAGTCGCTTGTAAAGACTGGCTCACCAACAAAGTGGACCGTTCCGTTACCGGAAAAATTGCCCGCCAACAATGTCAGGGTGAATTGCAATTACCGCTAAGTGACTGTGGCG
>OHNN01000838.1_pt1 | contig 17632 bp, 14 predicted proteins | sample 1569541 | NCBI WGS metagenome assembly OHNN01 (sample SAMEA3879563, study PRJEB24766) | human gut metagenome | biome: human-associated habitat; feature: feces | place: USA | collected 1985/1987 | reverse complement strand
AGCCCAAAGCGGACGAAGGAGCAGGATGTCAGGTTTGCGGACACGCTTGAGAAGACTCTGAGCAAAAATTATTGATACATTCTTTTGGAAGGCTGGAGAAATCCAGCCTTCTTTTTTGGCGAATATCGATTTGAATGATTACATCTTGGCTACAGATTGTAAGTTGTGGGTGCAGAATAGCCCTTTTCATGGGCTCGTATATAGAGGGGTATTTCTTCGGAGTATCTTCTTTCACGAATGTTTGCTTGTACTCGTATGATTATTATGACAATTCCGTTTAATAGCAGACGCACGATTTGCAAATGCAAATTGTGACTTTTTTGTTAATTTTCAAAAGCATTGCTACGTTTTGGCCTTTCTCGATGCCTACCAATTAGAGGGACAATTTTTCGGAAGCCTTAAATTTCGAAGATTTTCTATAAAACTCTGTTCTTTGAAAACAGAATAGCTCAATCGTCCGGCACTTCACAAAAGGTACTTCTGTAACTCGCAGCCCGGTCATAACGAAGACGGGGTGGCTGAAATGCCAATGGTGCGGTGTGAATCCGCTGCCGGACGATTCCCCACTCCTAGGGTGCCGAGGGCGAATATGGGAGACCTATATCATATTGACGCAGATGGGCTGCAAGTCTATCTGCGATGCGAGAGTTGAAACTACTGTCAGCTCTCTTTACATTGCCGCCTGACCGCAGCCTTGCTGCAAAGGATATAACCGCAGGTGGCACACACTTTCGACCTTAAACTACTTATACAGAAGGAGTGCCTATGAAGTTTAACGATGCCTATTCCCAGATGTTTCCCGGTTACCCCGATGCCGTCAGCCTTCAGCAGGCTGCGGAGATGCTTGGTCTGAACCGCCACACGGTCGGGGAACTGATCCGTTCCCACCGCCTGTTTGCGCTTAAAATCGGCCGCACCTACCGTATCCCGAAGCTGAGCGTGATCGAGTTCCTGCTCACCGGACAGAGCACCTTCCCGGCTGGAAATCCGCCGCTGGATGTGGTATGCTGTGGGTGCAGCAACGGACAGCACGCCTGTTGACCCAAAGGAGGTTTATGATGAAAACTACAGGGTCTGTCCAAGAGAAAAATGGACGTTTCTATTTCGTGATCAATCTTTATGATGCCAACGGCAAGCGGAGGATCAAGTGGATCTCCACAGGTTTGACCGTCCGGGGCAACAAGCGCAAGGCAGAATCCATGCTCCGGGAAATATTGCTCCACTATGATAAGACCGGGGAGCTGCCCACAGGGCGGGGCGGAGCCTACGAAAAAGTAGATGCTAAAACCGCCAAGCCCTTGCCGCAACCTCTCCAACCCGTTAACAAGTCGGAGATGCTGTTTCTGGATTATCTCAACGAGTGGGTGCAAGTCCACAAGGCATCCATCCAGCCTGCAACCTTTATCAGCTACAATCGGATGATCACCGGGCGCATCACGCAGTATTTTGAGCCGCTGGGCTTGAAGCTGTGCGAGGTCACGCCGCAGGTGCTGGATGAGTTTCAGGAGAAGATCTTGCTGGAGGGCTACACCACTAACACAGTCATTCACTACCACGCCATCTTCGGTAAAGCGTTCAAGGATGCCGTCCGCAAGGACTATCTGGAAACCAACCCGATGCTGAAAGTTGACCGCCCGAAGAAGAACAGCTTCCGGCCCAACTTCTACTCTAAGGATGAAGTCCAGCAGCTGCTGGAAGTATCGCAGGATGACCCCCTGCACCTGTGCATCCTCATTACAGCCTACTACGGTCTGCGCCGCAGCGAGGTGCTTGGGCTGAAGTGGTCGTCTATCGACTTTGAGCGCAAGTCCATCACCATCAATCACAAGGTAACGGAACAGTTGGTGAACGGCAAGTACGTTCCTGTGGTCAGCGATGTGATGAAGAACAAGACCAGCTGCCGTACCCTGCCGCTGATTCCGGCTGTGGAAAAAGAACTTCTGAAGCAGAAGGAAAAGCAGCAGCTCTACCGCAAGCTGTTCAAGAAGAGCTACAGCACTGAGTATCTGGATTTCGTCTGCACCGATCAGGAAGGCAAGCTGATCCGCCCGAACTTCGTGACGGAGCACTTCGACTGGTTGCTGACCAAGTACGGGCTGAAGCACATCCGTTTCCACGATCTGCGCCACAGCTGCGCCAGCCTGATGGTGATGAACGGCGTATCCATGAAGCAGGTTCAGGAATGGCTGGGGCACAGTACCTTTTCTACCACCGCTGACATCTACGCACATCTCGATTACAAAAGCAAACAGGGGTCTGCTGGGGTCATTGCGAACCTTTTGGGAGAATCCAAACTCCCCAAATAATTATGGATTTATCGTTCATGCATAAAGCATACTGTGATGAGGCAAAAGCGGTCTTTCTCTGCTTGATGCAAAAGAAAAAGTCGCAGATTCGTTTGAATCTGCGACTTCTGGCGGAGATGGTGGGATTCGAACCCACGTGCCCGATTAAGGACAAAACGATTTCGAGTCTTTGAAATTGTTGGATGAAGCTGGTCCCTCGCGGCTGTCATTGGCAGCTGAGGGCATTCTTGCAACCTCCAAAAAGGCACGTCACACCGCAATTTGCAGGCAAAAATCAGCCGCTTTTTGCGAAATGACGTTAGAAAAAGCCTTTTTCACACAGGCCGTCAGCGGCTGCATTTCAGGTGTAGTTGTGTTAGATGTCCGTTAGAAATATGCAGTGCTGCCGTTGCTGTGCCAGCTCACAGCAGGCTTCCCTGTCTGAACGCAGCGTTTCCCGAAAGCCGGGAGATGCTGCGTTTTCTCTTGCCCGCATTGGGCTGAAAGGGAAGCCGCCATGTCAACATTCCGCGTCAATAAAAATGTCAACTACACCGTCATGAGCAACCACCACCTGCAGGATAAGAGGCTGTCCCTGAAAGCCAAGGGACTGCTGTCCTATATGCTCTCCCTGCCGGACGATTGGGATTACAGCCTGAAAGGGCTGACAACCGGGTGCAGGGATGGCATCGACAGTGTGAGAAGTGCGGTTCACGAACTGGAAGATGGCGGGTATCTGTGTCGGAGCAAAGTCCGTGATGCCCGTGGCCGCATTATTGACTACAACTATGAAGTCTTTGAACTGCCGCAGAAAGAACGGATCGAAAAACGCCCTGCTCCAGTGCCAAATTCACCATCATCGGAAAATCCAATGTCGGGTTTTCCAACGTTGGAGAATCCAACACAACAAAATACTAATAAACAAAATACTAAAAGACAAAGTACTAATCTATCAGGGCAGACGGACGAATCCGCAGATTTTGACCAGATGGAAGCACAAGTACGGGAGGAGTTTCGGGAACGTTTGGAGATCGACACCCTTGCCCAGCGGTACGACCCCGACAAGCTGGAGGAACTGCTGGACAACATTGTGGAGATGTACTGCTGTCCACGGCAGACCCAGTACGTCGGCAAGCAGCCGCAGACCACCAAAGCCATCCGACTGCGGCTGGACAAGCTGACCAGCCAGCACATTGAGTACATCTTCGATGTGATGTCCAACACGACCCAGCCCATCAAGAACATCATGGCCTATCTGCGCACCACCATCCTGAACGCCCCCACCACGATGGAGCACTACTATCAGGCGCAGGGCAACTGGCTGACCGCACAGAATCGGAAGAAGTAAGCGCTGTTTTCCACAAAGGCCATAACACACGTTGAAAACGCAAAGGAGAATTTCCATGAAGAGCACGAACGCCGTCCGCACCGAGATCCATTACGCACAGGTTGGGGAGTATCAGCTGCCCCTGCTCACCCTGCCGCAGACCGATGATTCCGAACCGCTGGGCAAATATGGCCGGATGCGGCTGGCGTATCTCAAAACTCAGCGTCCTGTGCTGTACAACAAGATGCTGCTGAACGGTACGCTCTGGCCGCATTTGCAGGATGTCCAGAGAGTCGCCTCAGAACAGGTGGAGCGCACGATTGCGGCCTTGGCAGACAAGTTCCCTACGCCGGATAAAGAGCGTGCACAGCTTCTCTGGGTGGCGCACATGAACGGGCTGAAAGCGCAGGCGGAGGAGGTGGTGGTGAGGGAAGTCGTGTATGCAGAATGATTCCTGATAGCATCTGAACGGTATCAAAAGCCGATATTTTAGATTTTATTCTTGATTTTTGCGGAATATTTGCAAATTTCAAAATCAAAATTTGACTTTCTGCCCAGAATAGAGTACACTAGATTCAGAAAATCATCTGGGAGGAATCGCGATGCTGCTTCAATTTTCAGTCACCAACCACCGCTCCATCAAGGACACAGCTATTATCAGCTTGAAAGCATCTACGGATAAAAGTCTGTCTGATTGCCTGATTTCGCCGGACGAGAAGAAACAGCTTGTACCTGTGCTGGCACTGTACGGCGCAAATGCAGCTGGAAAGAGCAATGTTCTCCATGCCCTCCTGCTCATGCGCGAGATGGTCTGCGGGCGGTATGCCAAGTTGCTGAAAGGTGAGTCCCTTCCGCAGGAGCCGTTTGCTTTCACTGACCAGCCCACACAGCCGACCAGCTTTGAAGCCATCTATTTTTATGGCGGCATCAAGTATGCCTATGGGTTCTCGTTTGACAAGTCCAAAGTCCTGACCGAATACCTCTATCACTGGCCCAACGGCCGGGAGGCTCTGGTTTTTTCCAGAGAAGGCAATGGTTATCAGTTCCGCGAGAATGTTCAGGAACAGCTTACCCTTGCCGGACGCACCGCAGAAAACCGGCTTTACCTGTCAGCTCCAACGAATGGAACTGTCCCCAGACTGAGAAGGCCTATCTGTGGTTCTTTGAGAAACTGACCGGCTTTATGGGAACCGAAATGCAGCTGGATGCCACCTTGTCTGCCATCCGGCAGGGCGGCTCTGAAAAGAGACGTATCCTGCATGAAATGCTGTATGCAGACCTCGGTATCAAGGACATCCGCATTACAGGCTCCAAGGAAGAGCCTATCATCTCCGCACTGCACATTCTCGATGCCGAAGATGGCGCTTCTGAGGGTTTCTGGCTCCCGTTGGGTCAGGAATCCGTTGGGACACAGCGTTTCTTCTCTCGCATCGGTATGTGGCTTGCGGCTTTGGAATCCGGCTCTGTTTTGGTAGTAGACGAGATAGAATCCAGTATGCACCCGCTGCTGACAAGGCATCTGATCGAGATGGTGCAGGATGCCGCTATCAATACAAATCATGCACAACTCATCTTCACCACGCACGATACCGGACTTCTCGACCTGACGTTGCTGCGGCGCGATCAGATCTGGTTTGCAGAAAAGGATGAAAAGACCATGCAGACCGACATTTATGCCCTGACCGAGTTTTCTCCCCGGAAAGGTGAGAACATCTCCAAGGGCTATCTGCAAGGACGATATGCAAAAAACAGTTCAAGTCGAATTTAGAATATTAAAATCTTTTTAACACTTTTTCAGTATTCAACCATCAAATTTCACTTTTGTGGTTTGGATTTCATTTTTTTGAGCGTTCATTTCACTTATTGAGCGAAAAATTTAATGTTTCTATCGAAATTTCATATTTGATTTGACTTTTCTACTTCAAATTTCAAAAAACAATTTGATTTTTTGATTTTTGCTATTGACCATAGTTTACCTTGTCTATCCATCCAAACATGGTATAATGGGGCAAAGGAGCGTGATACCATGAGCCCAATTGAAGTCCCTGCAAAAATCCAGTTGGTTGAAAAGCGTGAAACACGGACGAGCCGTGGAATGCTCTCAAAGGGCTGGTATCATGTAGATGATCAGCTTGTTATGGTCAAGGGCAACTCCATCACAGAGGCCGGAACCGCTGGGTATGAGCCGTATTCTGAGGTGATGGCATCGCTGATTGCACAGGTGCTGAATTTGCCCCATGTAGAATATACGTTGATGCCTGCCAAACTCTTTCCCGACATTCAGACCTATTCCTGCGATGTGGTCAGCGTCTGCCCCAAGTTCACAACGGACGATGAACAGCTGTATCATTTTGCAGACTTGGCTGATGCCCATTTCCTTGCCAGCGGTCGAGCCGCTTCACCGGAAGCATTGTTCCAGTATGCGATAGAACTATATGGTAAGAAGTGGCTTTATCAAATGCTGGCATTTGACGCCTTTATCGGCAACGAAGACCGCCACGAGAACAATTTTGATGTAATCGTCCGGGATGGAAAAAATTATGCTCCGCCTATTTACGACAATGGCGGCAGTCTGCTTGCATGGGCGATGGATGAAGAATTGACTGACACGAAGCTCCGTTATCAGTTCGATAAATCGAAGCCATTCCGCAGCCATCACGCCCAGCAGATCAAACTGGTCGACGAGCCTGTGCTGCCGGTGTGTGATCTGGATACGCTGTATACAGAAATCATTCAGGCTATTTCGCCTATTCTTGCATTGTTGAGCGAAAAAAGAGCATCTGCGATTCGCCAGTACCTAAAATACCGTCTGCATTACCTGAAAGCCGCCATGGGGTGATAAAATGGCCTATCTGAAATTGATGATGGATGAAAAAGAAATCGCACACCTAAGCGAAGATGGGCAGTCTCTTTGCGCAAATGAGGGTGTGCCGCAGTATGACCTCCCACTGAACCTTTTCATCGGTGACAAACGTGAAGTTCCATTGGTCGATGTGGTGGTTTGGGCAAAGAAACGAATCTTTCCGAAAAATCGGATGGACTGCAAGGAAATTCTGAAAATGATGGGTCTGCCGGACTACAATGCATGGGAAATCGTCAAACGCACCAACGCCTGCCTGATGGAAGACCCCTATTGGCTGCGATTCAGCGAGGATGAAACCTTTGAGGACACCACGCGCGGACGAGCCAGAAGAATTATGAACGAAAATCAAAAGAGCAGCTGATACCAAAAAGCCAAACCTCACCGTACATCCTGTACAGCTTGAGGTTTGGCTTTTCTCTTATCATCCTTCACCAGCGCGAGCGATGGTTGATTATTTTATCAGCTTAATCCAGAGAGTGACCGCATTACAAGGTCGATGTCCTGATTTTCCAGTTCCTGAATGATGTGCAGGTAGGTTTTCTGCGTGGTTGTCATGCTGGAATGCCCCAGCCTCCTTGCTACGCTTGCAATGGATACCCCTGCAAACAAAAGCACCGAAGCGTGGGTATGCCGCAGACCATGTACCGAGATGACCGGGATCTTGGCCCGGTCGCAGTGCCGTTCCAGAACATCGTTAACAGTGGAATTGTAGGCGTGTTCCTTGAACACGAAAATCGGCTTATCTTCAGGAACGTCTTTTACCAGTGCTGCGAACTGAATCACCGTCTGCCAGTCAATTTGAATTTTACGGACAGACGATTTATTTTTTGTCGGCAGAAATCCGCCGTTCCCCTTATAATCCCATGTTTTATTGATGGAAAGCATCTGGTGCGAAAAGTCAAAATCCGCAGGAGTGATCGCCAAAGCTTCGGAAAAGCGGATGCCGGTTTTGGCAATCAGCAAAATCATCCAGTCCCAGTTGAGTTTTCCTTGTAGATCCAAGTCGCTCAACAAAAGATGCAGTTCAAACTGGTTCAGATATTTCACCTTTTTAGGCACCGGGGGCTTGCCTTTGATGATCGCTTTCCGGGTCGGGTCTTTCACAATCAGACCATCATCCACGGCATCCATGATAGCCCCTTTCAGCTGATGGTGGAAATCCATCGTGGTCTGACGCTCATGGCCTACGGCATAATCGTTCAAAAGCTGCTGATAGGTCACTCTGGAAACCTCACAGAGTTTCAAAGTAGGAGCGAGTTTTTTTACCCAAGAAAGGGTCATTTTGTACTTATCCAATGTAACCGGGCGAACTGCACCCTCTTTGTATACAGCAACCCACTGCTCATAATAATCGCAGAACAGGTTGTTTTCATTCATTTCGTTTAACACGTTTTACCTCCAAAATCGGTTTTATATGCTCACGCTGATGAAGGGTGATAAGGGTATCCAGTTTTTCAAGAACCTCTCCAATTTTTTCTTGCTCTATTTTGCTGGATGGAATTGGAACATTAAATTGCGCCAGATTACCTCTGCTTATTCTTTGTCGTGTTCCTCCTGCAAGACAAGTATTTACCGCATCAAAATACGCCTGTGATGACAGATATTGCAATAAAAACCGCGTGCTTGTCACTGCGTTGGGTCGCACGATTGTACAGTCTACCGCTGTTATCATTTTTGTGCCTAGGTTCGGCATAATACATGCTCTTCCGGCTGGCTCTGGCAATCGAGAAATTAATATATCTCCCGGATAAACTTCTTCACAGTGAAGCTGTTCAAACGTCTCGAATGATATCCATTTTTTATTGTTAGGTTTGTCAAGATATTCGGTTACTCCAACATTTCCAGTTTGAACTAACCTCACACCAGAATCACTTTGATCTTTTGCTTCAATCCAATCACCGTCTGTGAATTTTTCGCACAAATTCGTCAGCTTACGCTGTTCCCAAGTAGGTGTGTTTTGGGATTTTGGCGCGAAAAAAGAGCCGAGGACGCGCCTCGGCTCTTGGTCAGCAGGGTGATTTTGCACCCATTTTATGATTCTTTTGGCATTTTCAAATCAAATCCGCCACTTACGATGAACTCGCGCAAGAGTTTATCATACTTGACAGGCACCTTGGGCGGAATAAGCTTTGTGCCCTCGATTGCTTCAAAATATGCCTTTGCTTTTGCCTTATCTACGGTAGCTTTCAGGTCATCGAAACGGCCAAATTCGTTAATGTTGGCTTCGGTAATGTTTGCACGCATGAATGCCCGCAGCTTCTTTTCGTCCAAGCCGAAAACTTCAGCTACTTTGTGGATCTGGTCGTTCTGCTTTTGGGCGATGTACTCGGCAATGTACTCCCGCAAGGTCTTTCCCGGCTGCGGAACCACTGCGCCGCTTTGAATGTCGTGCAGGAAAATATTAGCGTACTTCTGCTCTTCCTGCGAGAGGGTGGCAAAGGTCTTGTGCAGCTCCGTTTCGGCCTGATGGATGGCTTCCGCTTCTGCACCCTCCTGATAGAAAATTTTCAGGTACTTTTCAAAGCGGGAGTTCATATAGTCCGTGTCGATGTCAGCAGTATCAATGGTGGTCAGATAGCTGTTCACCGCATAGGGAACGTCATCGTCCGGGTCATTTTCACCGCCATCTGGATTCGGCGTGAACAGCTCTTTATAGCGGAGTGCCAAAACTTTGAACGCTCTCTCGTCAAAGTCTGCATGAAGTTCTGTTTTCTCATCTGTATCCTCGTTGACGATCACAATGGGCTTATCCCACTCGAAGCCCTGCACCTTAGCTGCTTCCAGATTTTCGTTGAAGGACTGGAACAGGTCGGCAAACTTTTTGCGCTCTGCCATATCCGCAGGGATCTGCGAAAACTCTTCAATGCCCGCCGACACAAACAGATCTTTGATCTCCGCATAGAGGGCATTCAGTTTTTCCACGTTCTTGTCCAGTTTATCTACAAACAGGCCAAACGGTTTATCGCCGGAATACGCTTTTACCGCATCTGCGATGTTTTTCTCCATCGTGTGCGGACGGCGGTAATACTTGATGGTGCCAAACTGTTTGTCATCGCCAAACAGTCGGTTGGTGCGGGAGAACGCCTGAATCAGATTTTCGTATTGCAGCACCTTATCCAGATACAGTGTATTGATCCACTTGGAGTCAAAGCCTGTCAGCATCTGATCCACCACGATCAGCAGATCAAGCTGTTTTTCCGGGGTGCGCTCGATGCGCTGGTAGGGCAATTTGTGCGCCAGCCGTGCCGCAATGTCCTTTTTCATCTTGGCAAAGGTCGGAATGCCGAAGTCCTGTCCATAGCGGGCGTTATAGTCTTCTACGATCTCTTTTAGCCCTTCTTCTTTGGTGATACCTTTGCCGTTGTTGTCAATGTTGGGGTCAAATAGTGCGGTGACTTTCAGCCATGGTGCAGCTTCTCTGAACCTCTTGTAATATTGGATGGCTTCCGGGATGCTAGAGGTTGCAAAAATGGCATGAAATTTGCTGTTGCGGCTCTGGGTCTGCCAGTTCTCGCAAATGTCCTCCACCACGGCTTTTTGGTGTTCTTCGCCCTCATACTGGGTGTTGGGAATATAATCCTCGATGCCCTTTATCTCCTCACCGAGCGCATCTTTTCCGCCTGCCATCGGCAGATTCAGATACTTATAAAACACCTTGCTCTTCTGTGGGTCGGCCAGAGCTTCGTCCACAGAATATGCCTTTGCTTTTTCCAGTGCGACCGCTTTCCGCAAGTCGCTGTCCTTGAAGGTCAGCACCTTGTAAGGGTCAAAGCCCAGCACGTTGTGATCACGGATGCCGTCTGCAATGCTGTACCGATGCAGTTCGTTGCCGAAAACGGTGGCGGTGGTGCTCATTTTCTTCTGGTTTTCGCCTTGGATCGGCGTACCGGTAAAACCAAAGAACAGTGCTTTCGGGAATGTATGCTTGATGGTCTGCATCATATCGCCAAAGGTGGAACGGTGGCACTCGTCCACGATAAAAACCAACCGCTTTGCGTTGATCAGCGCAATGTCGTTGGGGTTCAGCTTGTTTTGTGCATCATCCTTGATATTGCTCATCTTCTGGATGGAAGTCACGATGAGCGTATCGGACGGCGAAGTACTTTTCAGCTTGTCCACAAGAACATCCGTGTTCTCGGTAGCCTGCACCTCCTCGTTTTCCTCTGCAAAGTTGCGGTATTCTTTCAGGCTCTGAGTGCCCAACTCGATTCGGTCCATCAGAAAAATCACTTTGTCCGCATCCTTGGAAGATGCAATCAGTTGAGCGGACTTGAAAGAAGTCATGGTCTTGCCGGAACCTGTGGTGTGCCAGATGTAGCCGCCGCGCTGCTGGTCATTCTCCCATTTCGCCTTGGAAACGGCATCCGAAATTTTGCTGGCAGCGTAGTACTGATAGCTGCGCATCACCTTCAAAATGCCATCGGAACCATCGGCAACGGTATAAAAGCCCACCAACATATGCGCCATCGGGATAGACAAAAGTGCCGTTGTAACGTCTTTCCAGTCGTTCATCGGCTCGTTGTAGAAGTCCGCCCAATGGAAATAGTAGCTGGGGTTGAATTGTCCTTCCGGGCCGGGATTGGCAAAGTAGACCGTTTCTTCCGGGTTCATGGCCACAAAAATCTGCACCAGCGAGAACAGTCCCGTAAAAATGCCCTCTGCCGCGTATTTTTCAATCTGGTTGCAAGCCTGTTTGATGGAAACACCGCTCTTTTTCAGTTCCATGTGAATGACCGGCATACCATTGATGAGCAGCATCAAATCGCCGCGGCGGTCATTCAAAATTTTGGACTTGGTGGGGAACTTTGGCTGCTCTGCAATCTGGTAGCGGCTGAGTCCGGCTGCAATTTCCAGACGGTCATAGATTTTCAGGGACACTTCTTTGCCGAAATTCAGCTTATCGTCAGGATTGTCACGCTTGATGAGCACACTTTTGCCGTTGATAAATTTATTCAGCTTCATCGGCGTTTTCGCGTTCATGACCTGTTCCATGATCTGCTGCATCTCGCCATCCGTCAGCGGATAATCGTTCAGTCGGTCAATGCCACGGTTGTTTTCAAAAAGGATGTTCGCCCAGTTCTGGATCAGCTGCTGTTCGGTGTAGTTCTTCAGCACACCATCTTTCCAGCCGCGTTCTATCAGGAGCTTTACCACCGCCTCTTCAAAATCGGCTTCTTTTGTAAACGCCATAACGAACTCCTTTCGACTTTGCAAAAAGCACCTCTCTGCGAAGGCTTTTCTAATTTGTACAAGCTTTTTCAGCTTACGCTGATGAAGGGTGATAAGGGTATCAAGTTGTGTCAAAAACTCGCCAATCTTCTTTTGCTCTTCTATATCTGGTGTTGGAATCGGCATTTCAAAGAACACACTATCCTTGATGGAAAAACGGTCAGACCTCGCACCGGAATCGCCGTTGAAATTCATGAAGGAATGCCAATATCCACTTTTGAAAAAGTGTTCGAGGTAGGTCGTATCAATGTCATGCGGTCGAAATACAGTATAAAGCGGCGACATTACGCCAGTTCGTCCCAGTTTATTGCGGTTAATTGGGCCGACTGGCGCGGTAACAGAAATTCGTGGATTATAAACAAAATCCTCATTATGAACAACATAATAGCCATCCAAACTTCCTATTTTTGAAATATCATGGTCAAAGAAATCGCGCTGGCTGATAATTCCAAATTCAGCAGAGTTTGTGAATGTCTCTATATATTGCAACCCTGCGTTTTTCTCTGTAACCTTTTCAACAATATCTGACAACTTACGCTGTTCCCAAGTAGGAGCAAATGCACACTTTCAGCAGCTATTTTCCACCGCCTACCGAATGTTCGCTGAAAATTTCACTCTCGGTTTTGCGTATTCGGTTCAAATTTTGATTTTTGACTCCCGATAGCTTTAAAACGCAGCAGTTCCAAGCGTTTGACGTTGCCTTGATTTTTATTCATCAGCCTGTTTTGCATATTCTGAACGGGCAAGAGAAATTGCGTTGCTCCCTTAGCCAAACAACAAACGCCGATACGTCCATCTTCTGATTATGGGCAAATTGCACCACTTATTTTTATACAAACATCTTTTCAAGACAGGATTTCTTGATGTTTTGCAGCTTTTCCAACTTACGTTGATGAAGGGTGATAAGGGTATCTAATGCCGTTAGAACCCCGGAAATCTTCTCTTGTTCTTGTTTATCCGGCAAAGTGCTTTTTAACTCAACAAGATTTCCAACTGCCAATCCCGGTTGAGCAGATTGTCCAGAATACTGCCCCAAATCCATCGTTGAAAACAGATAGTACAGAAAGCGAGTTTGGTTTTTTTTATCTGCTCTTACAGCGATAGCGTGTTCAGTGAAATATGATTTTCCTACGGCAAAATTCACGTTCCCACAAAGAGCCCCTTGACGACCAATCAAAGTATATTCTCCATCATGGTTAAAGCGATCTGTAAAACCGCGCAATCCGTTTCCTCCAAAAACAGGGTATTCTCCAGTCTCTGTAATATCTGATGCACTAATAAACTCACCGCTTCTGAATTCTACACATAAATCTCCTAACTTACGCTGTTCCCAAGGGTCAGTAAAACCCTTGAAGCGAATTTCCGGCACAGATGCCCCATTTTGGGGGAACATCTTGTCCAGCATGGACTTTTTGATATTCACCAGCTTCTCATACTTACGCTGATGAAGGGTGATAAGGGTATCAAGTTGTGTCAAAAACTCGCCAATCTTCTTTTGCTCTTCTATATCTGGTGTTGGAATCGGCATTTCAAAGAACACACTATCCTTGATGGAAAAACGGTCAGACCTCGCACCGGAATCGCCGTTGAAATTCATGAAGGAATGCCAATATCCACTTTTGAAAAAGTGTTCGAGGTAGGTCGTATCAATGTCATGCGGTCGAAATACAGTATAAAGCGGCGACATTACGCCAGTTCGTCCCAGTTTATTGCGGTTAATTGGGCCGACTGGCGCGGTAACAGAAATTCGTGGATTATAAACAAAATCCTCATTATGAACAACATAATAGCCATCCAAACTTCCTATTTTTGAAATATCATGGTCAAAGAAATCGCGCTGGCTGATAATTCCAAATTCAGCAGAGTTTGTGAATGTCTCTATATATTGCAACCCTGCGTTTTTCTCTGTAACCTTTTCAACAATATCTGACAACTTACGCTGTTCCCAAGGGTCAGTGAAGCCCTTGAACCGGAGGGCAGGTTTCTTCTCGTTATCCTGCATAATCATTCACCTCCCAGCAACTTTTTGAGTTCTGTAATGCCCTGCATGTCAAATTCATTTCCCTGCAAATCGTCCAGCAGCCCCAGCAATTCGTGCTCGGTGCTGGCGATCTGGCTCTCTACGTCCTCAAAAGTGGTTTCATATTTCTTGCAGACGGCATCCAACTGCTTCACAAAATCGTCCAGAACGGCATCCGGCAGACTGTTCAGATTTTCCATCAGGGGCAGGATCCACTTGCGATGCAGCAGGTCACGCACTTCTTCATCGGTCAGGTGCTCGATCACGCTCTTGGTGCGCTGGTGGAGGGCGGCGCTGTCGTCCTTGACCTGCTTTTTCAGGGTCTTTTCCTCGGCAAACAGCGCGTCCACATCCTTCAGAATGCTCATGGTGGCAGGTTCTACCTCCCGCGCTTTGATGGCCTTTTTGACTTCAGCGGCAACAAAGGCGTCCTTTGCGTCATTCACAAAGTTCTGCTCCTTGTCCTCCTCGCTCAGTTCGTCCAGATAGCTTTCATATTCTCCGGCGATTTCGGAGAGTCTGGTTTCCTTTGCCCGCAGCGCTGCTACTTCCTCGTGCATTTTAACGCTCTGCACCAACTCAAAGGGCAGCACATGACCCACCCAGCCGTCCTGTACTTCGGCATCCTTTTTCAGCACCATGTTGGGGTCTACCTGCTTGGTTGCAGCAAAACCCTCGGTCTGGATGATTTCAAGGTCAATGGCGATTTTCTTCCAGTCATCGTCCAAAAGCTGGTATGCTGCATAGCGGTCAACCAGCGGAATCTCTGCCAGCCGTGCAAAGATCTCCCGGCTCAGGCGTTCTTCCTCGCCGGCAGCATTCAGCTGCGTCATGCCGTCGATGAGTGCGGACTTCAAGTAGGCATCAAAGTCACCGAAAGCATTCTGGAAAGCGGTCTTGAACGCCACCACATCCGGGTGGGACAGAACAGCGTTCTTTAAATTGGCCACATTCAGACGGCAATAGGCTTCGTTGTCCGGGCTGAACAGAGCCGCTTTCAGGTGCGGGAATGCAGTCCAGTATGCAGATAGGTCTTGCAGTTCAGCTTCGGGAATGCCGCCAAACATGGAAGCGTAGATATCCCAGTTCTCAGCCTTTTCCGAGGAATCCACATATCGGGGGATGTTCAGGTTGTAATCGTTCTGAACGATCTCCGCACGGGATACTCTGCGTGCGAACTTTTCGATTTTCTCCGGGCGTTCCTTGTAAGCATCCACAATGCGTTTGATATCACAGGCACGCAGCTTGTTGTTTTTGCCGTCCTTCTCAAAGCCCTTAGACGCATCAATAATCAGAACGTCCGAATCCCGTTTATTCTTCCGCAGCACCATGATGATGGTGGGAATGCCTGTGCCGAAGAAAATATTGGCGGGCAGACCGATGATTGCATCAATGTTGTTGTGGTCAATCAGATTTTTGCGAATTGTACCTTCTTCACCGCCACGGAATAGAACACCGTGGGGCAGAACGATGGTCACAATGCCGTCATTGCGGATGTGATACAGGTCGTGCAGCAAAAAGGCGTAGTCTGCCTTGCCTTTGGGGGCAAGGCCGTAATCCGAAAAGCGCGGGTTGTTCTCTTTGTCGTTCGGATTCCACGCCTGCGAATATGGGGGATTTGATACCACCGCATCCACAAACAGCGGGTCGTAGGTGTTGACCGGGTCGTTTTCTTCAAAGTACGGCCAATCTTCCTCCAGCGTATCGCCGTTGCGCGTTACAATGTTGTCGGGCAGAATGCCGCGCATGACAAGGTTCATGCGGGTCAGGTTGTAGGTGTTTTCCTTCAACTCCTGTGCGTAGTATTTGATGTTGTTGCCATTGCCCATATACCGTGCGGCACACTGACCAATGTTGATCAGCAGCGAGCCGGAACCGCTGGTGGGGTCGTAAATTTTGATTTCTTCCCGGTCTTTCAGGTGGTACGCCACGATTTCAGACATGAGCAGCGAAACTTCGTGCGGCGTGTAGAACTCGCCGGCCTTCTTGCCTGCGTTTGCTGCAAAGTTGCTGATCAGATATTCGTAGATAAAGCCGAGAACATCATAATCCTGCTTGCCGTCCATGGGAATGTCTTTGATGAGATAGATCAGGTCGCGAATGGCCTTTGTCCGCGCACCGGAGCTTTCACCCAGTTTGGACAGGCCGGTTTGCAGCGTAGCAAAGACACCGTCAAACACCTTTTTGTGGTGCGGGTCGATTAGTCGACTGAATGCCTGTAATGCCACCGTTACGTCGTCAGCCTTGAAGTCGCTGCCTTTGCTGATCCATGTGGAAAACAGATTTTCATAGGCGATAAAATAGCCGACATTCTTCCGAACGGTATCCAGCGTTTCGGCATCGTCTTCGGTCAAATCCGGCAGATATTCGTCTGTCCAGTCATTCTCTTTCAGCCATTTGACTTCCTTGTCCGACAGAAATTTATAAAACATGAAGCCCAGAATGTAATCCTTGTACTCGTTGGCTTCGATTTTAGAGCGCATCTTGTTGGCAGATTCCCAGATTTTCGATGCGAGTTGCTGCTTGTTCATGCTATTCCTCCCAGTGGCCTACAATAGGGCGTTTTTAGAATTTTTTAATCGGACAGCCCCTCCGATTTTATGCGTGTGTTCATTGAACCAATTATACAAAAGTGCCACCCGGTTTGCAATGCGAATGAAAAGTTTCTCAATCGCATTCGCAGAACCATAACCGTGGCAAGCAGAGCCTTTGTGCGCACAAAGGCTAAATTCGCACGCAGAATTAAAATTCTGCTGTGTTCATTCGCTTGTTGGGATGCAATCCCAATCCCTGTAATCATCACAATTCCGTGATGGCTGCGCATTCCTGTGGTGTGCTGAAAGAGCGTTTTGCAAAAAACGCGTAGCCTGCATCCATCGGATGTAGTTCAAGGGTTTGGGATTTCCCAACAAGCATTTTGCAACGCAAAAATGGTCTTTGTATATACGAAGACACTGCTTGCTACGGCTATGAACGCCTTTTGAATTGCAAAATGATTTTTCAGTTGCTATACTGGGCTTATCAAAGTTTTTTCGGGAGGACGTCGCAGTGACCGCACAGACAATGCAAATCGGGAGCAGACCTTGCCGCATTTACGGCGAAGCCCATGCGGAATACCTACTGCTCCAAATGACCGGCGAACACGAGCTGCAAAGCATGGACAACGAGGTTGCCGCTATTGCACAGAGTGCGCACCGCTTTCTGTTTGCGGCTATCCCGGTGGAAAGCTGGAACGATGCACTTTCTCCGTGGAAGTCTCCTGCCGTGTGGGGAAAACAAGGCTTCGGTGGCAATGCTGCGGACACCCTGCGCTTTCTGACGGAACCGTTCATTCCCACGCTGAAGCAGCAGTTTCGTCTCCCGGAAGACATCAAAATCATTCTGGGCGGCTATTCGCTGGCGGGATTGTTTGCACTGTGGGCATCCACTCAGACAAAGCTGTTCTACGGTGTCGCCGCCGCATCCCCCTCTGTGTGGTTTCCGGACTGGATGGAGTTTGAACAGCGGCACCCGATGCAGGTACAGCACATTTATCTGAGCCTTGGCGACAAGGAAGAGCACACGAAATACGCCGTCATGGCTGTGGTGGGCGATAACATCCGTGTCCTGCACAGCCGACTTATAGAGCGTGGCGCAGACTGCACCCTTGAATGGAACAGCGGCGGGCATTTCAAAAACGCTGACCTGCGCACGGCGAAAGCCTTTCGGTGGGTGATGGAGGAACACACATGACCATTTTGATTGATGCCGACGGCTGCCCGGTGGTGGACCTGACATTGCAGATTGCAAAACAATTCAGTGTTCCAGTCATCATCCTGTGCGACACCTCTCACCAAATCGAGCGGGAAGGTGCGCAGACGCTGGTGTTCGACAAAGGAGCGGACAGCGTGGATTTTGCTCTCGTCAAC